>VYMG01000216.1_pt1 | contig 19279 bp, 14 predicted proteins | sample 5115261 | NCBI WGS metagenome assembly VYMG01 (sample SAMN12291781, study PRJNA351875) | freshwater metagenome | isolation source: freshwater lake | place: USA: Michigan, Wintergreen Lake | collected 2013-08-08
GGAATCGGAGACGACGTTTTGGTCTGAGATTTAATTTAATCGCTGGCATTTACAACTACGAACTTGCTTTAGGCTATAATCAAGTAGCTGAATAAGACTTTTGCAGGAGGTCTTATGACGACATTCCCAGACGACCAGCTACTGCTCCAGTCTTCCCCAGTTCCGGCCTTCCCCAAAACCCGATACTTTGTACCTCACAAGTAAGATAAATGCTTCTCCTAGACTAAAAGAAATAGGGTCTATTGGGGGAGATTCCGAGAAATTATGGAAGGAAGCTGCAATGAGATCGAGATTAGCAGTATTTTACTGAGGAATTTCAACTAAAAGCCTAAAATCCTAAACCCCAACACCCTAAAACCTCACACCCAACCCCCAAACCCGAAAAAAAATCTCTTGGCCGGTGGTTTTTAACGGTGGAATTGGGAACGATAGAGATGAAACCCGAAAGGGTTAACTACAGAAACCTAAAACTCTTTAAAGTTACTCACTTCTGTAGCTAGATAACTAAAATAAGTAACTTTTGCCACCGAGAGATTTTAAGAACGTTATCAGGTATAATCAAGACATGAAGCTAGTTGAACGCCATATCATCACCAAATCCGATCCTTGCTGGTCAGAAATAGACCGATATGCTTTTTTGTCAAAAAAATTGTTCAATCTAGCTAACTATCATTATCGCCAATATTTCTTTGAAAACTCCCAAAAACTGAGTTTTAATCAACTCTATCATCGGGTATCTAAAACCTCAGATTATTTAGCTTTACCCACGAAAGTGAGCAAGCAGATAATCAGAAGATTAGAGCAAGCTTGGATTAGTTATTTTGCTGCTTTTAAAGCTTGGGAAAAACCCCCTGAAAAATTTTTAGGAAAACCCAAAATTATTAACTATAAGGACAAGACTAAAGGAAGAAACCTGCTGATATATTCTCAGGAATCAATTTATAAAAAACCTTTAAAAGAAGGAATTTGTCACTTGTCTATGAGCGACTTAAAAATGACCACTTCCCGAAGGGAAATAATTGCAGTGAGAATTGTCCCCAAAAGTAGCTGTTATGTCATTGAAATATTATATGAAAGACGGGAGGAAACCACAGATAAACAACAGATAACTGGGTTAGATTTAGGAGTTAATAACTTAATGGCTGTAACTACAAATCAAACAGGTGTAGCACCTCTTTTGGTAAATGGCAGACCCTTAAAAGCGATTAACACCTTCTACAACAAACAACGGTCAAAACAACAAGCTCAATTAAAAGGAATAAAAGTCATAATAACTGAAGAATCCTATACATCACAATCCAGTGCCTTAGATAGGGATGAGTTACCTAAATATGGTGAAGAGAAACCATTATTTAAGGGAAAAAGGTTAACTAGGGGACTGTATAAAATGGGAACAAATCAGTTGTTAAATGCCGATGTCAATGGGGCATTTAACATCATTAGAAAAGTAATTCCTGATGTCATTGACCAGGGAATAAAGGGTTAATTTCAGATTGCGTTGGAGGCAAAAATGAGAGAAATTTCGGAGCATCCGGTCAACGGGGACTATTATCGGGCATCTTTTGCCATTGTTGTTCTTGGCAGCCTAGCTAGGTAGGGAGTTATGAGCGAAATATTGCTGGTAGAAGACAGCCAAGCGCAACGGGAACTGATCTGTGATTTACTCCGCAATAGCGGCATTAAGGTCACGATCGCCACGGATGGGGTGGAAGCCCTCGAACATATTCAGAGAGCCAATCCGGATCTCGTCCTCCTCGATATCGTCATGCCCCGCATGAATGGTTATGAGGTGTGTCGTCGTCTCAAGTCGGATCCAAAAACCAAAAATGTCCCGGTGGTCATTTGTTCCTTGAAAGGGGAAGTCTTTGATCGCTATTGGGGCATGAAAATCGGAGCCGATGCCTACATTGTCAAGCCCTTTGAACCGATTGAGTTCATTTATACCATTAAACAACTGTTGCGCCGATAAAATCGCCCTCACTGGGGACAGTCTAGCTATGGCATAGGTCAAGACAGCTAAAAACGCCGCCCGAATTATTAGTTGCAAGAGAACTAAACTCATGCTTAACAACGCCGATTTTTTTGCTGGTAACGCTCAAAATATCGCCCCCGACAATCAGGAATTACAAACTCCCGTCGGTGAACTGTACTTGCGATTTTATCTACCCTCTCAGGACGAGTTTGCCCTTAGTGCCGTGGGAATTTGCGAGGTAATACAGCAACCACTCGATCGCATTACCCCCATTCCCAATGCTTCACCCTTGCTCCTCGGCACGATCAATCTCCGGGGTCAAGTGATCTGGGTGGCGGATCTCGGGCAATTTTTGGGGGATAGCAGCCGCTTAAACACCGATCGAGCCGAAATTCCCATAATTGCGCTCGAAGAAGAGGAAACGATCCTCGGTTTAGCGGTGGAACGTTTGGGAGATATGGAATGGCTCGACCCAGATCAACTAGGTAGTGCCGCCAGTATTCCCGATCAGATCGCCCCCTATGTGCAGGGAGAGTGGATTCTGGGCCAAGAATCAAAAAAAACCTTAAGACTACTCGATCATCTGGCCATACTCCGTTCTGCCGGTTGGGCGGCTTAAAACCTCAAAAAAATAGCAGAATAGGATTTATAGCAATTCTTTCTTGAAACTACTAACTACTTGATTTAACTTTACTAGGGGAGGGGCAAATGCCGTCAGGGACAGAATACGCAAAACTCTATAGAAAGGCTAACACCGCCTATTGCCAGGGCAACCTTGAGGATGCCGCCGTCATTGTCAAAGAGATGATCAGCAAGTATCCCGAGGATGCCAATGTCATGCTTTTACAGGGTCACATTCATCTAGGACTACAACAATACAGATTGGCTGAGGAACGTTACGAAACAGTGATGCAATTGGCTAAAAATTCTCCCAATGGCTCCGATCTAGTCGATTATGCCCAGCGTGGGCTCGATCAGATTCGGCAATTGCGTTTTGAAACCGAGGAGGGAGATTTTACGATCGCTGCTACGGAAAGCATTGCCTACAGCGAGGCAGCTTTCGATCCAGGTCAAGGTTTTAGCAATTCTCGCTCCTGGAAGTCGCAAGGGGCCGACCCCGATGGGCAAAATAAAGGGATGGATTGGAATAGTAGTCTTTTCGATGAGGAGGATCCCAGCGAGCCTACGGTAAGTAAAGTCCATTCCTATGACGATGATTTTGAGGAATCGGAGGAAACCAGCTTTAGTTCCCTTACCCTGCCCGGTTCAGGCTCTCAGGATTCCCAACGGTCTGGCGATTCTCCGGAGGGGGAACCCCCTTTCCCCTTTTTAGAAGCGGCGGAGATTGACTCGCTGCAGGAAAGGTGGGACGGTGAGTTAGGGTCAACGGGAGAAGCCACTTTTATGGTTTCCTCTGATCTGGGGGGAAATCCCCTCACCGGTAGAGATCAGGAGTTATCCTATAGGGATACCCTAGAAGAAAGCACTTTTGCCATTGACCCGGAATCGACCCGCCCACAAGGGGCAAAAACTGGCCGAGTCACTCAAAAAAGATACGAGGAGGAAGACACTGGAGATTTTGGGGAACCAGAACTCAATGATGAGGATTTAGACGGTTTTTCCCCACTGGCTCTGACGGATACGGTTCAAGGACTGGGAGACTGGGAGCTATTTACCCGTTCGGGGGGGGAAGCTTTAAGTGGTGGTTTTCTCCCCGAACCCAGTGCGCGCCTTAATGCCAGTTCTGGTGTGGGAGAGCCTAGTTTTAATCCTTCTCGTCTAAAAACCCCCAATGACAAAAGAGATAGTCATCTTACCCATGCTTCCGAGCGCTTGCTCAAGCCAGTGGTGGAAGTCGCTCCGGGCAAATTAGGCTTTTTTGTCAACGCTTCTTTAGGCAAAAAACAACTAATCCTAGCGGCTTTAGCGGGTATTACCCCTGTGATCATAATTTTTGCCGTTAGTACCGTTAGTACCACCTCTTGGCTTTCTACGCTCTTGGCTGCCAAACCAGCCCCGAATAGCCGGGCAAAAACCGAAAGGGTTGCCCCCAGGCCGGCCCCGAAACCGCCAGCCTCAGCCAGTCTTTCCCCCTTCAGTCAACCGGTACTAACCATGATGTTATTAACCGGACTGGGAACCCTGGCCCTGACTTGGCTAGGCCTACAGTTGCTAATTAGTCAGATTAAGCGCAGTCTCAACGATCTGCAAAGCCAATTCGATCATCTCTCGGAAGGTAAGTTTAACGCTAAAGCGACGATCTACTCGGAAGATGAATTCGGTCAACTGGCCAATCGTTTCAATCAGATGGCTCGGGTGGTGGTAGTTACCACCACGGAAGCCCAACGCCGCGCCGCCGAAACGGAACGGGAACGGGAAGACTTACAACGGCAAGTGATTCGACTTCTCGATGATGTGGAAGGAGCGGCTCGGGGAGATCTGACCGTGGAAGCGGAGGTAAGCGCCGATGTTTTAGGGGCGGTGGCCGATGCTTTTAATTTGACTATCCAAAACCTGCGCGAAATTGTCCTACAGGTGAAAAAAGCGGCAAAACAGGTGAATCAAGGCAGTACCAATAGTGAATCTTTCGCCCGCAATCAGTCTAGCGATGCCCTGCGGATGGCGGAGGAATTGGCCGTCACCCTTAATTCGGTACAGATGATGACCGACTCAATTCAACGGGTGGCAGAAAACGCCAGAGAAGCCGAAGAAGTCGCCCGCACTTCCTCGATTACCGCCCTGAAGGGGGGCGATTCCGTGGAAAGAACCGTGGCGGGAATTCTGCAAATCCGCGAGACCGTATCAGAAACGGCGCGAAAAGTCAAGCGTTTGGCGGAAGCTTCCCAGGAAATCTCGAAAATTGTCGCGGTAGTCTCTCAGATTGCCTCGCGGACCAATTTATTGGCTCTTAATGCCTCGATTCAAGCGGCGCGAGCAGGATCGGCGGGCCGCGGTTTTGCGGTTGTGGCCGATGAGGTGCGTCAGTTGGCCGATAGAGCCGCTAAATCTCTTAAGGAAATTGAACAGATCGTTTTACATATCCAATCGGAAACGGGTTCGGTAATGACGGCGATGGAGGAAGGGATTCAACAGGTGATCGATGTCACCGAGCGCTCGGAACAGGCGAAGAAGTCCCTAGAAGATATTATCCAAGTTTCTAACCGCATCGATACGCTGGTGCGATCGATTACCGCCGATACGGTCAAACAACGGGAAAATTCCCTCAATGTCGCCCAAGTTATGCAGTCGGTGGAGTTAACCGCTCAGGAAACTTCCCAAGAATCCCAACGGGTGGCCGGTTCTCTGCAAAAACTGGTGAGTATCTCCCGGGAGCTGCTTTCTTCGGTAGAACGGTTTAAGGTAGACTCAGAGGATGATCGATAATCGGTGAGCGGTAATCAGTGGGTTATTGATTGGCCGCTATCGCTCAAGATTGACCGCTAGAGTGAGTAAAGTTATGCCTAAACTTAGTCTCTGCATGATTGTCAAAAATGAAGCCGAAAATCTCCGGCGCTGTTTGGATAGCGTTAAAGGGGTGGTGGATGAGATGATCGTTATGGATACGGGTTCGACCGATGATACGATTGCTATTGCTCAAAGTTACGGTGCCATAGTTCCTAGCTACGATTGGCGGGGTAATTTTTCCGATGCCAGAAATGAGGCTTTAAAATATGTTACTGGCGATTGGATTTTAGTCCTTGATGCTGATGAGGAATTAAATCCCGCTATCGTAACGAAAATGCGTCGGGCAATGGAAAAAGAGGAAAATTTAGTGATTAATTTAATCCGCCATGAAATCGGAGCCGTACAATCACCCTATTCTCTAATTTCGCGGCTATTTCGCCGACATCCTCAGGTCACTTTTACCCGACCCTATCACTCAATTATTGATGATAATGTGGCCATTTTATTAAAAAAAGAACCTGGTTGGAAAATAGTTGAACTGCCAGAAATTGCTATCTTTCACTACGGTTACACCGTCGATAAAATAGCCAGCTTAGATAAGTTTGAACGGGCAAGAAAAGCGATGGAGGGTTTTTATCAGCAACATCCCCACGATCCCTATGTGTGTAGTAAATTGGGGGGGTTATATCTGAAGATTGGCAGGGATAAAGAGGGTTTTAAGCTGCTCAAACATGGTTTAAAATGCCATGGCTCTAATCCTCATATTTTATACGAGTTATATTATCATCTCGCTAATTATTATTATTCAGTGGAGGAATTTAAGCAATCAGGCGATCATTTTGTTAAAGCGATTAAGCAGCCAATTTTAGATAAGTTAAAACTGGGTGCTTATAATAATTTAGGTGGGTTATTATACGAAGCAGAAAAATACGAAGCGGCCTTATCTATCTTTGAGAAAACCGTAGAAATTGATCCTAGCTATGCCGATGGTTACTATAATTTAGGACTGGTTCTCAAACAACTGCACCGGCTACCAGAATCGATTAAAGCTTATAAAAAAGCTCTCAAGTTAAACCCCGATAATCCCACTATTTACCAAAATCTAGGGGTTGCTTATATAGTTTTCGGTAGTTATAATGAGGCGATCGAGATTTGGCAAAAAGGCCTACAATTATTGAAAGATCAGGGTAATGTATCTCGCGCTGAAATACTGCAAGAAACCCTAGAAGCTCTGGGAGCAAGTGTATTGAGGGATGAACAGTAACTGTTCACCGTTGTTGGCAAGATTGGGAGCAGCCACTGTACTAAAATTCTCAATAGGCAGTTTAAATGCAGTACATCTGATTGCTAAAACCCTGTCTAGTCAAATCCTGTGAGGATTTTTCCGAATTAATTCTTAATAGGATTATCGAGGAGTTAGACGCTGAAGACTTAGGGTTTTTGATAGAAATCAACAAGAGATAATTGCTGCCGTGTAATTGACCTTGACAAGAAATGCTATAATTTCCTAGCAAGGGGGGAATTTAATCCCTCTCAGGGTTGCCATCGCACAATTTTGTCGGTTACTGGTTCTCGTCAGCTTGTTTGTCAAATATACCAATTCTATTTTGAATCGGTGCTGTTATGTCAAGATTCAATATTTCTGGCTGCAACGGAACTGGAAAATCAAACAATCTATTTCTTCAAATCTTCTTACCTTAGACAAAAATAATGAAATTCGAGGAAATCCAAGAGATTCTTAATGGGCAACTGCTCAAGCTTGAGAATCGCTGTCTCAATGACACAGAACAATTATTGTTGCGAGGACTTTGGCAGAAGAAAACCTATCAAGAAATTGCCCAAGAAAATGGTTATAGTAGCAGCTATCTTGCCAATGTAGTTGCGCCAGGACTCTATGATAAAGTCTCGCAACTGATCGGACAAACGATCAATAAGAAAAATTTTTTATCTAGACTACAATCTCATTTTACCAACTCCACATCGCTTCAGTATTGCGGTAATGAATATCCCCAGAATGAGCGTCCAGAATACCCCGATGCTCCTGTTCCCTATAATTCTTATTATTATCTAAAACGAACAAAACTTGAAGCAAAAATTATCGAGGAAATCGGTCAATCTGGGGCGTTAGTACGCATTAAAGCGCCCAAAAAATGGGGAAAAACGTCTTTATTATTAACAATTTTAGAGGCTTGTCAACAACAATTCGGTTATCGAGTTGTTAGGTTAGATTTACAACAAGCAGACCAAGACATTATAGCAAATTTTAACAAGTTCTTACGCTGGATTTGCCGTAATTGCGCTCGGCAGTTGAATTTAGAAGCCAAATTAGATGATTATTGGGATGAAGATATAGGAATTAAAATGAGTTGGACAATTTATTTTGAAGAGTATATTTTACGAGAAATAAAACAGCCAGTGGTATTGGCTTTAGATGGAGTGCATCGAGTCTTTGAACATCCGAAAGTAGCGGAAGATTTTTTACCTTTAATCCGAGCTTGTTATGAAGAATCTAAGCGATCTCCCCTGTGGCAGAAATTACGTTTAATTATTGTTCAATCCACAGAATCTTATGTTTCTCTGCGATTAGAACAGTCTCCTTTTAATGTGGGATTACCCATAGAGTTACAGGGTTTTGATCAAGAACAAGTGGCAGAATTGGCAAAAAAATATCAATTAAATGAATTAGCAACCAACGAAATTCAACAATTGATCGACTTAGTAGGGGGACATCCTGCCTTGATTCATTTAGCGATTTATCATCTTAGCCAAGAGCAAATAACGATGCCAGATTTAATCAAATCAGCAATTACATCAACGGGGATTTATTCCTCTCATTTACAGCTGCACTGGGTCACTTTACAAAAACAACCCGAACTTGCCGATGTTTTTCAACAGATTTGTCAAGGGAATCAACCAATTATACTCGATCCAATTATTGCTTATAAACTTAATAGTATGGGTTTAATTAAACTCAGGGAAAATCAAGCAATTGTCAGTTGTCAGTTGTATCAAAAATACTTTAGAAGTCAATATACTGGTTCAGTTTAAGACAGCGATCGCTCAAGCCAATCAGTATTAAATATCGTCTGATAAATCCGATTATGAACGTCCATTTTACCATGGCGTTTTACCACTAATCCAGATAAAAATAACTCAGGTAAATAGGGATTGTTATCAATATGTATTGCTTCTTGATGGAGGATTTGTCGATACAAGGTTAATAATTGGGGTCGGTTTGGACTTTGAAGAAGGCGATCTTGAATGGTTTTTAAATGTTCGGGTTGATCCTGCATCTCCCAATCTTGAATAATTTTTTCTGCTACTAACTGAGCTAACCATTGTTCTTCTTGATTAGAGGGGATTGGCTGCTCACTATCCCGCATCAGTTGACATAGTTTTTGAGTTAAGAAAGGTTGCCCTCCCGTCCAGCTTAAGACTTGTTTGAGCATTGTCTGAAGATTACTGACTTTTTCTGTTAACCCATATAATAAAGGTTGGGCTTCGTGTTCTTTAAAACTTGCTAATTCAATAGCGTTACCAATATTAAAAGGTGTTTTCTGGGGGTCAGTAATTAAAGCTGAAGGTGTGGTAGCACCAAAAAAGGCAAAAGTTAGCTCTTGAAATTGAGGTCGAATCGCTCTCTGGTTATAAAAAGAACGAATTAAAGCAAAAAAGTCAGAGACATCAAATTTTAACCCTAAAATGCTATCAATTTCATCAATAAATATAACAGTCGATTGTCTAGATTGCCGCTGATTCAAATCGTCATTAATTAGAAGAAACTCTTCTATAAATTGTCCTAATCGTTGTACAGGAGGCAGGTCTAATTGTTCACTCCACCAAGCTTTAAAAGTTTTCAATTGTTTGATTAATCCAAAACTGCGGAGCAGATCAACGGCTAATCCTTTATACCATTGTTCGGGGGTAATATTGTCTGTTCCTAGGCGAGTTAAGTCAATGACTGCACATTTAATTCCCTCCTTTTGTAATTGGCTCATCATCCGTACCATTAAGCTAGATTTTCCCATTTGACGTGCATTTAAAACATAGCAAAATAGACCTTGTTTGAGAGCTTTATAAAGATTGCGATCGGCTTGTCGAACCACATAATTTGGTGCATCCATCGGTAAACTTCCACCTACTTGATAGACAAATTTGGGGGGTTGTTCAGCACTTTTAAGCAGGTCATTTTCAAAGATAAGTTCTGCTTGAGTTGCTTTCAGTACCTCTAAAGTATTTGTGAGTTCTTTAGTGCGTTCTTGCACTCTTTGTTCTAAGTTTTGATAGAGTCTGGAGTTATCAATAGAGATAGCAGCTTGAGCCGCTAAAATGTTTAATAGTTCTACTCTTTCATCAGTAAATGCACCTGTGGTTAGATTATTTTCTAAATAAACAATTCCTTTTATTTGACCTTGATTGAGTAAAGGGGTACAAAGAATGGATTTAGTTTGTTTTGCAACAATGTAAGGATCAGTTGTAAATTGACCTGATGAAGTGGCATCGTTTACAACGATAGTTTCTTTTGTGCGAGCCACATAATAAATAATTTTAGTGGGTAAAAGAGGAATTGAGTTATCATGGTCGATAGATTCTATGGGAATTGACTGTAAGATATTAATAGTTTCTTGATCAATTGTGCCTTGGGCTTCAATAACCCAATTTTCTTCCTTTTCTAAAATCAGATAACCTGTTTGCGCTCCTGCATTTTCAATGACAATTTTCATTAAATTTTGCAGAAGATTTTCTAGCTTGATTTCTCCAGAAATCGCTTGCGAGGCTTTGATAATTGTGCTTAAATCAAGAACTTCTCCATCATTTCCAGTGGTAGAGATAGTGGTACTTAATCCCTTAGATTTGTTTTGATTGCTGATGCCTAATAAATATTTAGGGTATTCTTCTTCTAATTGTTTAACTTTGGCCTTTGCACCCCAACGAATATAACAATGATAAGCATTTCTGAGATATAGTTTACCGATTTCTTCTCTACCTAAAGTAAAATAAAATTCAGAGGCACGTTCATAAGCTAAAGCCTCTTCATGGATAAATTCATATTTTTTTGCTCCTTGAATTGCTTTTTCATAAAATTCTTGAGCTTCCCAGTTTTGACCTAAGACTCTGGCTTTTTCTGCTTCAACTAAATCATATTTATGTTGAAAATTTGCTGGACAATGACTTGCCCATTTTGCCATCTTCTGCTGGTTGTTATCTACTTGTTGTAGTAATTTTTCTTGCTGTTTTATATCACAATTATTGTGATGAGCTAAAAAAGAAAGAGAAGAATAAAAACTATGTTGAGGAGATGGTAAATACGAATCACTACTTTTAATGTATTGTTGTGTTTCCAGTCCATAATGACAAGCTTGATCATAATCTTTTAAAAAATAACAAATCATTGTTTTGATCAAAGAAAAAATACACAATAACCATTCATTAGACTTGTCAAGCCAATTTTTAAGATGTTGATTTTCTTCTATCTGAGAACTACCAATAACTAATTTACTTGGGGCTTCATGAATCAGATTTAGAATAAAACTATAAGAAATTTCGAGATAAAAAATTGAATAGTCTTGTTGGGTTTTATACATTAATTGTCTGTATTTTGTATAAGTTAGAGAAACCTCCTGCAAATTATATCCTCCAAAGCACTTGATAAAGCAATAAGTTATGGCTGCATAACTAGCAAATTCATTATCTCCGGTTTCTATTCCTTTCTGAATCCCTTGTAATAATTTTTCTTCTGTAACTATATTTCTAAGAGACTGTTTCCAGTGCCATATAAATCCATAGTACAGATGACTAACTTTAGCTTCTAATTTGGGAATATTCAATTGCTCTAGCAACCTTAAAGAAAGTTTTCCAAATTCGTACCCCGAATCTATATCATTTAGAGTTCCACAGAGCATGATGCCATAAAATCCATAGATACCGGGAGATTGAGAAGGATTGCCATATTGAATGCAGAGATTGACTTGAATTAGAGTAATAAGAATACATAATAAAAAATTCGTTTGTATTGTTATACCAGAAATCTGTTGCAATATTAATATTACGGCTAATTTATAGGGATCATTCATGGGAGAAAGATTAAGTAAACCTTCAATATTTTTTTCTTCTAGAAAAATTTGAATTTTTTCTTTTTCTTGCTTAATTTTTCTTTCGATCTCCTCTGTTTTTTGAGAAATATCTATTCCTAATTCAGCTAAAAAATTGAGACTAATATCGATTACTTTTTCTTGTTTAAATTTAGCAAAATATGATGAAATCATGTCTTGATATGCTGGCACTTTGTCAATGCTATTTTTAGCATTTTCAAGAACAATTTTATAAAAATATTCGACCTGCTCAAATTGGTTATTCAAATAGAGAGCTTCTATAAGTCCTAAATGAATTTCTAACGTTAACTTATAATGGGTTTTCCAACTATTAACGACTAGCAAATTTAAAGAAATTGTCATATATCTTAGATAGGCTTTATAAGCTGATGATGCTTTGGCTTTTTTCCCTGCTTGAAGATTTAATTTGGCTAACTTATCTTTTTCTAATTGTTCAGTAATTAATTCAGAACCTTCGTTCAGATGATTGACAATATCGAAAATATTTTTCTGCAACTCATCTTGTTTAATATTTTTCAGAAGTAGGCGACCAACTTGTAAATGAATCGGCTTCTTTTCTTCTTGTGGAATTAGAGAATAAGCTGCTTGTTGTACTCGGTCATGTAAAAATTTATAGGGAATATCTATGGAGGACTCAGGCTCGTTTTCTAAAAGTTTACTCGATAATTCTTCGGAGTTCCATAAAAGAGGAACTTTGTATTTATTATCTAAAGGAATTACCAGTCCTTCATCTAAAGCTGATTGTAGTTCTTGAGCAGTGATTTTTTGAGATTTATTATTTATAATTGCAATAATTTCTAAATTAAATTGGTTGCCAATACAAGCTGCTAGTTTAAGAATATTTTGAGTTTTATGATTTAACTTTTTGATTTTATGAACCATCAAATCAACGACATTCTCAGTAATAGATACCCTTTCAACTTGTTCGATATCCCATTGCCAATAACCTCGTTCATTATTTTCTGAATTAATCAAAGGAGATTGAGTAGGATTAAATATTAATAAATTATCTTGATACAAAGAATAGATAAGTTGAGTCAGAAAAAAAGGATTGCCACCCGTTTTTTTAGCGATTAACTTAGCGAGCGGTTGAGAAATTTCTGTTGAACAATTAAGGGTATCAGCAATTAATTGATTAATGTGCTTAAGTTTTAAAGGGGAGAGGGTAATCTCCAAAATTGGGACTTGTGCTTGTTTAATATTCTCTAAAGTGTGTACTAGAGGATGGACAGGATTCACTTCATTATCTCGATAAGCTCCGAGCAGAAGAAAATATTTAATATCCGAATCTGATATTAATTGCTCAATTAAGTTCAGAGAAGGTAAATCAGCCCATTGCAAATCATCAATAAAGATCACTAAAGGATATTCTTTTTGGCAAAAAACATTGAGAAATCGTTTAAAAAATAAATTAAAGCGATTTTGACTTTCTGTTCCCCCTAGTGATTCGGCTGGGGGCTGTTTGCTAATAATTTTCTCAAGTTCAGGAATAACATCGATAATAATTTGACCATTACTACCTAAGACTTCTAATATCTTCTTTTTCCAAGTTTGTAGAATTATTTCTGGTTCACTTAGCAGTTGACGAATTAAGTCTTGAAACGCTTGATAAATAGCAGAATAGGGAATATTTCGCTGTAATTGATCGAATTTTCCCTTAATAAACTGTCCTCGTTGGCGTGTAATAGGTTTATGAATTTCATTAACTAATGCAGATTTGCCAATCCCTGAATAGCCGGAAATTAGAACGATTTCTGTTGTTCCTTGACTGACTCTCTCAAAAGCGGTGAGAAGTTGATTAATTTTCTGTTCTCGACCATAAAGTTTTTGCGGAATCTGAAATCTTTCCGCTATATCCTGACTTGCTAAAGGAAATTGTAAAATTTGTCTTTTCATCTTTAATTGATTCAGACAGTTTTCTAAGTCTGCTTTAATTCCCCACGCACTTTGATATCTTTCCTCTGGCGTTTTCGCTAATAATTTGCTAATGATATTAGAAACAGTTAAGGGAACATCTCGACTGAGTTCATGAACAGGTAAAGCTTGTTGGGCAATATGACAATGAACCAACTCCATCGGGTCAGTGATTGGAAAGGGAAGTTGATGGGTTAACAGTTCATAAAAAGTTACACCAAGGGAATAAAAGTCACTACGATAATCAAGTCCACGATTCATTCTCCCTGTTTGTTCTGGGGCAATAAAAGCTAATGTTCCTTCTAATTGATGAGGGGGAACAAGCGTAATTAATTCTTGGGATAAACGAGTAGAAATGCCAAAATCAATGATTTTAAGTTGTCCCGTTTTTGGGTTATAGACAATATTAGAAGGGTTAATATCTTTATGGATAATGTTAGCTTTATGGATGGCCGCTAATCCCTCAGTTATCTTAATGGCAATCATTAGAAATTCTTCTAAGCTTAATTTACTTTGGGAGAGTAATAATTTTAAAGATTGACCACCACAATCTTCAAAAAGTATTACTAAGCTATTTTCATATCGCTGTAAGTCATAAGCTTTAACAATATTGTCTACCTTAAGAGAACGGGTAATTTCATATTCTTGTTTATAACGAGTTAGCTCTGAGGGCGTAGGATAGTTTTCTTTGAGAATTTTGATAACAATCGGCTGATTATTTTGATTTAAAGTAGCACGGTAAACCAATGAATTGGGACTTTCGTAAATTTTTTCGACGATTTGGTAGTCTTTCATAATGTTTTCTAGATATCAAATTCTGTTATTTTTTGAGTTAATTTGAGAATAAATTTCTGTAACTGTTGTAGTCAAAACTTTGCACTCATCTTTTACTTCCCGATTAATTACCTGTGACATCCACATATCACAGCTTTTACAGATAGGTCTAGTGTCTAACTGATTCAGGATCAAATCTCGTCGAAGTTGTTTAAATAAATATCCATCCCAAATCTCTTGTAGTGTTTGTTGATGATAATCACCTAAGCTTTTTAGATTCTGATCAAAGCCTAATCTAAACAAAGTTTCGATACAATAATAAATTTGTCCATCAGGTAAAACAGCCATTTCAAGAAAGGGAAACAAACAAGCCCATCGCCCCTTGGCTTTTTTTTGATAATCTTGAAGAGAATTGTTGACTGCGTTATGAGTTTTATCAAGACGGATATTAGTTTCTTTATATTCAGCGACATTTAAGATGAAAACACTATTTACTTGGGATAGCCAGCGATTTAAAAACATTTGTTCTTCTTCAGGTCTAATTTCTCGATTTCTTACAAAAGATGTTCTTATTTCACAGGAAATTCCTAATTGATCTCTAAGTTTTATAAAATTAATGATGTTGGCTTCAACTCGGTTTAAATCAGAGCCTCGAATTTTCAAGTAAGTCTCTGGAGTCGCCGCATCAAGACTAACATCAATACTCGTTAAACCCGCTTTTAACAATGCTTTAGAACAGCTTTCATTTAGTAGTTGACCATTAGTAGTTAGATGAATTTTAGGTACTCCTTGTTGTCGACAAATTTCAATAAATTTAATCAGTTTAGGATGAAGTAGTGGTTCTTCAACACTACCAATTAAAAGACTAATTCCAGCCCCTCCACAGTCTTTAGCTAGTCGCTCCATCATGTCCCAAGACATAGATTTATTCCCTTGAAAAAAATCGGTAGTATGATTTGGTTTTAAAAGGGAACTATGATAAGGACACATTACACATTTAAGATTACAAGTATTACTAAGAATAACTCTTACATAAGAAGGTTGTATTGCTCTCCCATAATACTCAGAAAAGTAGTGTAATTGTTCCTCAAGATCGACTTGATAAATCAAGGTAAAAGGAAAATTAGCCAAATAATTACTTTTTAATATAACTTCGATTTTTTTGCGAATTTGATGCCAATGATTATTTAATGTTTGAGGGTATAAATAAACTAAGGTAGGATAGGCAGGTAAACCCAGTTCTGAGAGAACTGGGAAACTAGGTCGAAATGCAATTATTGAATCTTGTTCTTTGGCTATGGCCAACAATTTCTCGATAGTTTTTGAATGCAAAGGAACACCATGAGGCGGTATTTCAAGTACCCTGTCAGGAAGATTACAGTTTTCCTTTCCTGAAATTGGTAAAAGCTTTTGTGGATCTTTAATAATCATACAGTGCTACTGGAAATGGGAACAGGGAACAGTAGGACATACTTTGAGTTTCAACAGTTAAGACTGTACTCACCTTAAATCCTACTGCTATACCTTGAATTTTGGGTGGCAGAAAAGTAAAAACACCGCAGATTTTTTAGGTGTGCTGAAGTCTACAACTTTTTGAAAGAATCTAGCTGTTGAGAATTAAGAACAACTGGTGGGAATATAAGGGTTGTCTGCCACAAAATGCGTTATATCTGTGTTGTTAAGCCATTTCTCTAACTCCTGTTCAGAAACTGTTGCCTCTCCCAGTTGTGGACGTGGGGGATAGGGAATTGTGAATGAAAGAATCCCCGGATTGTTTAGGGTAGGATCTCCTACTTGTCCATGAAAGCGTTCTACATCAACAAATAAGGCATATCTTTTTCTTTCATATTCCGAGAAGATAGGAAACAACTCCTTTTTTTGCTCTTCGCTATATTTAGCAAAGACGGTCTTTAGCAATTCGGAGTTTGATGAGTCAGAAAATATATCTGTAGTCAACAAACCCATCAATTTGTCCGTCAATTCGCCTGTTTCTATTTGTTTCGGTCTGTCAAATATATCTTTGAGCTTTTTAGCAGCAACATTCTTTCTGTTCTGCTCATCCATATGGTTTTTATCCGACCATCGCCAGATAAAGGTAATCAGTTGAGAAATTAGCTTTGCTTGTTGACAAATTCGAGTTACAAATTCTTCAGAGGGTTCAGTTTTTCCATTCTGTAGCCTCTCATCCGGTATTTTGCTGCTTTGTAGATAAGTTTGATGGCTAATAAGTAGATCTCTAGTTCCAAACTTCATTTTTTGCACTCCTAAAGTTTTAGATTTATGTTTTTAAATTAGGCCATAAAAACAATTAGGGTTATCCCAAAGGATCTTTTTGACTATCTCCTGAGATAAGTTGTCTTCAAGTCCTATAACTTTTTTTACCCCATCAGCCTGATGATCCATGTGAGGATAATCAGACCCGAAAATTAAGTTATCAGAACCGATAAAATCAATGATCTGAGGCAAATAGGGTTCAGAGGGTTCCACTGCAATGTAACACTGACGGCGAAAATACTCCGATGGTAGTAATTTTACCCGATCTTGGACTTCCCAATGTAAATTTTTGTATTCTTCGTCAAGCTTCCATAACCAATAGGGAAGCCAACCACACCCTGATTCTAGAAACGCCACTCTCAGCCTCGGATGACGTTCTAACACCCCCCCTTCAATTAAGGCTAATAGTGCCATCATTTGTTCCATCGGGTGAGAACAAGCATGAAGCGCAAACCGACTATTAAATCGCTCTGCACCAGTGGTGGGCAAGCGGCTATGAGTGCCTTCATGAATTCCTACAGCCATGTCTAAATCCTCGCAGGCCGCCCAAAAGGGTTCATAGGCTAGATCGCTCAAAATTCTGCCTTTAACGGGGTTAGGGCGCAAAAAAACCGCCTTCCAGCCCAAGTTTGCCCTGCGCTGTAGCTCTTTGACCATGTCTTCGGGATCATGTTGATTGACTGCGGCGACTCCTTTCAGTCTAGCGGGGTCATAGCTACAAAATTCTTCATATAACCATGTATTGTAAGCACGGACAAAAGCCCCCATCACTTCGGCGGGTAGGCTATCAATGGCAAATAACCACAGTCCGTAATTAGGATAAATAAAAGCCACATCTATGCCCATTTGTACCATTGCTTGAACATGGGACTCTGGGTTATAGCGGTTGAGATAAGCGTGGGGATGAGCTTGCATCATCTGCTTATTCCCTTCTTTTTGGACTTGTGGGGAGATTTTTTGACTAATCGGTTCTCCTTTGATTTTCATGTCAGCAGAAGGAGCAAATTCCCTAAATTTAGGGTCTAGGTATTGGCCCCACATTGCGGGGGGTTCAATGACATGGGAATCAGCATCAATAATTTTGTACCCGTTGAGCATAGCGATTTTTCGGCAATTTTCTACCTAGATTATATTTGATCGGGAAAAAGCGATCGCTTTTTTGAGGTTAATAACCATTACCACAACTCTCTGAAGGGGTTTTGAGCTTGACTCAACCTTCTAAGATACATATAATGTATGTATGACATTTGAATATGATCTCAGAAAAGCAAAAACCAACTGGCAAAAGCACCGTGTTTCCTTTGCAGAAGCTGAAATGGTGTTTTTTGATCCCCTCGCTATTCATGATCTTGATCCCGATTGTGTGACAGAAGAACGTTTTATTGCAGTGGGGATGGGAAACATGGGATCACTATTAGTGGTTATTTATACTTTGCGGGGTGAAGTCATTCGCTTGATTTCTGCTCGTCGTGCTACAAAACAAGAGAGAAAAACTTATGAGAAAGGAATATGATTTTTCTAAAGGAAAACGGGGGGCGCTCATTTCCTCTAAGGGAAAAACACGCATTACCATTTATCTAGATGATGAGATTCTAGCTTATTTTCGAGAACAGGCTGAAACCGCAGGAATGGGCTATCAAACCCTAATTAATGAGGTTTTAAAACAATATATCCAATCTCCTAAGGAGCGATCGCTCACTCAGTCCGATTTACGCCGCATTCTTCGGGAAGAATTATCAGCCCTCCAATAATGTTGCTTGTAATGTTGCTTGTGATAGTTAAAAGTTAGGCGATCGCTGTGTTGTTCTGAGGAATAGCGATCGCTTTTTTGCTTTTTTTCATCCCCTGAAACCGCTACAAGTCAGAGGATAAAGGGGTTTTGAGGATTTTAGCCGCCCGATTAATTCATTAGTTCTACTTAAAAATTAGGTTGTCATACCATAAAGTGACTCTTTAAAGTTAATATAAATCTAATATTACAGGAAAAATTAGACCCGCTCAAAAAAATACCCTATCTGTAGGGGTACAAGTTTTGTAGCAACACCATCTGTAGAGTTTTTGCCTAATTCATCTAACATCCATACTTCAAAGATGCTACATCCGAGAGAGTGGGATATTTTTGGAGATTACGACTAAATAGCATCTGGTTTCATCTTTGAAAGCGATCGCATCTCTTGATTTTCTGAGAAAAACGGGCGTTTTTTAGGCTTTCCTTGAATAAATTCAGCAATAAATCCCTGAAATCGCAACAAATCAGCATATAAAAGAGTTTTACTCATTCTAGTTAAGGTAAATCGGGTTTAATCTCTTAAATCTGTCTGATTAATTCATCTGTTCTACTTCAAGGGTTAGGGGATTATACCATAAAGTGACGCTTGAAAGTTAATATAAATCTAATATAATTTCCGATAAAAGTTAATATTCTGCTCGAAAAAACCTATTAGAAAAGTATTAGATTTATAGATTGCCATTACTCAAAATAAAACTTATTCTGGTATCAAAGGTGATGAAAGCAATCACTTTTAACCCAAAAGACAAGACATTTTGCTTAAGGCATTATGGCTAACTTGGACAATTCAGCAATGGATTTTTGAGAGTGTTTTAGGGGTTTTAGCCACTCATTCCTTATTATTTCAGGATAGATAATCATGCAATTACTGTCTTCCTTTGAATTACTGGTACAGCCGATCATTCCTAGCAATTTAGCATTTAGCTGGGAGCATCTCACTTGTGCAATGAGTATTAATGCTTATAGCAGTCAAAAACTAGAAAATCTTGAACCTGATCACAAAGAGAAATGAGATTATAATAGTTATAACTTACGATT
>VYMG01000247.1_pt1 | contig 19279 bp, 14 predicted proteins | sample 5115261 | NCBI WGS metagenome assembly VYMG01 (sample SAMN12291781, study PRJNA351875) | freshwater metagenome | isolation source: freshwater lake | place: USA: Michigan, Wintergreen Lake | collected 2013-08-08
GGGGGCCGCCAATGTCGGCTTTGAGGGCGAAGGAGCCGGGCGTGGTGACGCTTGCGGTGTTGCCCGGGTTGGCGGCGCCGGCGATGGGAACGGCGTGCTTGATGGTGGGGCGAGCGTCGTGGGCGGGCGCATGACCAGCGCCGTTGCTCGCAGCATTCCCCGTGCGACCGCTTGTTCCACCCATCGATCCGGCAAACGTCGTCATGGCCAAACTCCTCGCGCGTGCCGCGCGGCTGTCACCAACTGCAAGTGCGGTTCAGATTGGGGTGGAACGTGGGCAAAGGCCGGAGGCGGCGTGGATTTAGCCGCACAGTCACTTTGCTCGCATTCCCTCCGCCGGTCCGAACCGGATCAGGTTCAACGGGTGCATCTCAGCGAATCGGGAGATTCGCGCCCCGTGCGTTGCAACGGATGATAGGGAAGCGCGGCGGGTGCATGTGTGGCGAGGCGAGAGAGTCGCACACAATACCGGCGGGCAAGGTCCGGAGGATGGTGTGAAGACGGGTTGAAATTCTGGGAGGATTGGTTGCACAGGCGGAAAAATCGTGTATGTTCGGGATACCGGGCGTCCGCCTGTGTCGAACTGGGTACGAACTTAGAAGGGGGATTTGATGCGAGCGCGAGCGTTGAATGCGGCGGTGATGGGGGGTGCGGTGCTGGCGAGTGCCGCGCGGGGTCAAGTCTTCACCTTGCCCGTCACCTCGACCTGGCAGATATCCACCAACAACGGTGCGACGTGGAACAGTGGTGAGACGCAGGTGCCGCTGAACACCAGCAGCGTCCGCGTGCGCATGGTGGTGTCGTGGACACCGCCGGTTCCTGATCCCGATGGTTATCTTGCATACGCCTCTTTCGACGGCTATGTCCGCGGTCTTAACGGTGCGGGAAACGCCGACAGCGTCGCCGCAATCAATCTGCTGTTCGCGGGCGTCTATCAGCCGGCTCCAACCGCGCTGAGTCTGGCAGGTCGACGTGTCGCGTCCGACCTGCTCAAGATCGACCGAGGCGACGCCTTGCCGCTTGGGCAAGGGACGGTTGTTTCAGTCGGAAATTCTGCCTCGCTCGGTAACGCCATCTATGGCACTCCGATCACAGTCTTCGATTACCGTCTCAACTTAGACGGTTCCGCTGGATCGCGGGAACTCGGGCTGGTTTATGCCGCTGTGCAGTTTCCGACAATGGTCTCGACATCACTTCCCGCGGGCTTTACCACCATCGTGACGCAAGCAACCACGCAGCCGGCCACGCTCGTCGTCGTGCCTTCGCCGGCTGGGCTGGCGGTGCTGGGTGTGGCGAGCGGCGTGCTGCTACGGCGGCGGCGTTGATGGTCGCCGCGTGCTGGTTCAACTCGCGGCCTTGAAACTGTCGTTGTACGCCGCGCGGCCTGCGAGCTCTTGCAGGACCTGCTTGCTCTTGGGGCCTGGGTCAAAGAACTCGAGGCCGACTTCGCGGGTGAACATGCCGCAGCGGCGGACCCAGCGGATGCGGCTGAGGACGGCGAGGGGGCCTTCGATGGTGTCGAGGGTGACGACGAAGACTTCGCCGGCTTCGGGCATCTTGAAGCGCGTCTTGACGCGCATGCCCGAGGCGCTGAGGTCGAGCACTTCACCGATGGAGCACTGGACACCATCGCAGATCACTCGACCGTGACGGCGCTTCTCGGCACCTTTGGTGTCGCCGAGTTGCTCAAAGTTGATGTCTTGATTCCTCGCGAAACGCATGGCTGAACCTCTCTATCGACGTTGCACTGTCCCTCCTTGATACCACACGGATGACCATTGTGCCACCAAAGCGCGTTAGTGCCGCGCACGCCGGTTTGTGCAGCCTTGCACAACCGGAACCGGTGACGCACATTGACATCATGCAGGCGTGATAATCCGCGCGTCGCGCCCCCGCCCCCCCGTCACGTCCGATCATGGTCGCGGTGTTGTGCCCATTCAACCGGGGCGGTCGTCGTCGGCGGCGATGTCGTCGAGCGCTGACTGCGGCTGGCAGCACGGCCCGATCACCAGCCCGCAGCACGCGGTCTGCTCGTGGCTGTGGACCCACACCAGTTGAAGCGGCGAAACCCCGCACGCCGGACAGCGAGTAGGCTGCCAGCATGCGGGGTTTGCGGGAGGTTTCTGACGGGGTTCAGTCACGCGTGGGCAAGGTACGCCCGCGCGGCGAGCGAATCACGAGCACGCGCCGCCGGCAAGCACGACGAAGAAGTCGATAATGTCTTGATCTTCGGGAAAGACGCCGTTGTTGTTGAAGTCGATGCTGCCGCACCCCAGCACGGGATCGCACGTGGCGGGAGCGCCGCCCGCGAGAACATCGAAGAAGTCGATGACGTCCTGATCCTCGGGGAAGACGCCGTTGTTGTTGAAGTCGATGGAGTCGCATCCGCCTCGCAGCACGCGCAGGCGCACCGAAGTGGCGTTGTAAAGCAGGTTGAAGAGGGCACCGTTGCGCGGATTGGTGTAGGTGATGGACGAGAAGGTGCCCGCGCGTCCGGCCGGCGCGTCGATCAGCACGAACTCATCGCCCGTCACGTAGTCAAACGAGTCGCGCAGGACGATCTCCAGTGCACCGTTGACCGTCGCCGTGCCTGGCGCGATGACGCGCACGGTACCGAAGTCGCCAGGCATCTTGCCACGCATCACCAGCCGTGTGTCGGCTGGCGCGTTGAGTTGGAGGCTGCCGACGGGCACGATGATCGGCCCGTCGGTGTTGAGCAGACCGCTCACGCTGTAGTTGCCCACCAGTGCGCCCGGACCGTGCAGTTCCGCCGTCGCGGTGACCAGCGCGCCGTTGTCAACTCGCAGCGAGCCCCCTGCAAGGCGCACGATGCCATCAAGGTCGATGATGCCCGCATCGCGGAAGAAGGCGGCATGGCCGTTGATGAGTGCTTCAGCCTGGAACGTGACGCCCGCCGCGGCAACGGCGCCAAATGTGCCGAACTGCGTGTCCCCCGTGAGTGTCATGACCGAGCCTGGTCCGAAGTTGACGCCCGCGTTGACGTTGCCCTTGCCGCGAAATGAGCCGGTGGCGGGAAACGCGAGAGCGGTGCCGTTGATCGTGCCTGCGTCGTTGAAGAGTTCGCCGCCGAGCACAAGGCCAACGCCCCCGGGTTGGATCACGCCGTCGTTGTCAATGTTCGCGTCGATGATGCCAAAGCCGATGATCGAGCCGGCGGGGAAGTTGTCGATCGTTCCAGTCGGGAACAACGGGAAGCTCTCCACCACCAACACACCGCCGTTCATCTGGATGGTCGATGCCAACGCAAATCCGTTGCGCAGCACTGCGGTTTGAGGCAGCGCCATCACGCCGGTGTTCACTCGCAGCGTGCTCGGCACGCTCGCCACCAGCGGCACATCAAGCGTGAGATCGCCCACGTTCTCCACGCGAGCTCCCGAAACAGCGGTCAGGCCTCCGACTTCGAGCGTGCCCGCGCCGCTGACAACGCTGGTTGCACCGAGTGTCAGTTCGTCAACGTCCACGATCGCGTTGTTGGTCAGCGTCAGGTCACCGCCCGCCGACATGTCCAGGTCCCAGTCTGCGAGCACGATCTGAGCATCGTTCACGCTGATGGAACCGTTCGCGCCGACGACAATCTGTCCGTATCAACGCCGGGCGGGTTGCTCGCGTCCGTCATCACCGCGCCGTTGCGAAGTCGCAGCGTGCCGTTGCAGTTGGTGTTGTCCGCCACGCGAATCAGCCCGTTGTCTTCCAGCGTCACGTCCGCGCCGTCAAAGGTCATGATGCCGTTGATGTCGGGAGTGAGTGAGGCCACGAACACTTCCGCCGCTTGAAACGCATTGCCCGTGAAAATCGCGGTGGCTTGGCCCGGTGCGTTGTCGCCCGCGCGGAGCAGCGCCGTCACGTGCGTTGCGCCTTGGTTGTCGATGGTGATGGTGCCGTTTGCGATTACGGCGAACTCAGCCGACGCGTCCGGAGCCGCGACGTTGAGCGTCACGGTGTACGTGCCGGCTGGAGCGATCCGCCAATCATCCGTGATGAGCGGGACGCCCGCAGGCAACCAGTTCGCTCCCACGCTTGCGTTTCCGCTCGCGGGCGCTGCCCAGGACTTCACCACCGCCAGCGCGGGAGCCGAAACGCAAGTTCCCGCGACCAATGCCATAACCGCCGCCGTCGTATTCAAACGCTTGGTCGCCATACCCATCTCCTTGTTTGTACTGCGGCGCGAGTGTGCGACGCATGCGGGAGTGCAACGCTCGCGATTCGCGCGTTATTGCCACACGCGCGAGTTTTGTGATCACTATTTTCGATCTTCATGCAACGCGTGTGCATTTTTTCACGTGATGCTCGCTGCAGACAAAGACACGCGGACGTGACGCGCGGGCGTGCTTCGTGCAGATCGTCTTCAGCGCATCATCACGGAAGCGTGTCGCGCGCAAGCATCACGCAGTGATCGATCGAGTGCTGATGCTGTGGCGAGGTGTGGCATCGTTCGAGAGAAGTCAACACATGCATCGATGAAGCGGGCTTCCGATTGACTCGCGCAGGATTGCGCCATGCATGCGAACGCCTGAACTGCGTCGTCGTGGGAACTCGCGACTGGGTGGCGCTCGCACTCGGTCATCACAAGACGCGCTTCGGGTCCGGGGCGGCGTCGCGATGTGTCAGGATGCGTGGTGTTTGGCCTTGCAGCCCATCACGGCGAAGTCAGCATCCACTGCAACGAGCCTTCCTGTGTTTGCTGCCACGACCGCGACGAGCCGACGGCCCTGCACTGGCAGATCCGTCGCACCACCACCCGATCGGAGAACCGCACTTACGTCCGGAAACGTTGTCTTGCAATCGCAAGCTATTGTCAATGATGGAGTTGTCGCCTGTAACGCTGGCCTGCCAGCCTGCGAACAATACAGCGACTTCCCAAGGGACACCTATGCCCCCCAGCATGGCCACGCTCGCGAGTCCGATGCCTCCCCTCAGTCAGCAAAGCCCTGAAGAACTGGCGGTACGCGCCCAGTCCGGCACGGGTGCTGCCATGTCGTGCTTTGGCGAACTAGTCACGCGGTTTGAAGTGAGGCTGTTCAACTTCCTGCTGCGTCGCACGCGATGCCGCAGCGATGCGGAGGAACTGACCCAGGAAGCGTTCGCGCGGGCGTGGGAACGCATTGGCAGTTATGACCCGAGTTGGAAGTTTTCGACGTGGCTGTACACCATCGCTTCGCGGCTGGCAGTGAGCAAGCACCGCAAGATGTCGCGCGAGCAGGTGTGGGAGTCGTTTGATCGTCCCGCGGCGCAAGGCGTGGATGGCCTGGAGACGGCGGATGATCGCCGGCTGGGTCGCAAGCTGTGGGCTTTGGCAGAGCGGACGCTCTCGCCTGACCAGCAGACGGCGCTGTGGCTGCGATATGCGGAAGACATGTCGATCGGCGAGATCGCGAAGGTGATGGGCAAGAGCCAGGTGGGTGTGCGCGTGAGTCTGTTCCGCGCTCGTCAGACGCTGGCGAAGGGCGCGAGCAGCGAAGGCTGGATGCCCGTGATTGAAGTGAACATCAGCGCGGATGAAGACATCGCGGCGATGCAAGCTGCGGGAGGTCGCGCGTGATGAAGCTGTTGCAACTGATTTCCGCCTGGCGCAGCACGCGCGTGCTGGATGACCGCAAGGTCGGCAGCGTGGCGCGTGAAGAAGCGGTGGTGCATGCGCTGCTTCGCAACCGTGACGCCGTGCGGATGGAAGCCGCGCCCGAAGGTCTGCGTCGCGCCATCGCGATGCGGCTGGAGCGCACGCAACCCCAGCCGGTGCGGACGGCGTGGCCTGTCTCGCGCTGGGCCGTGGTCGCCGCGCCGCTGCTGCTGCTGGCGATTGGCGGGTCGATGCTGCTGCACACGCGCAGCCAGAGCACGCCCACGACGCTGAGCCCGGTGGTGCAGCGTCCGTTCATGCCCATCGTTTCGGTGCGGGCTGATGACTCGGGCGTCACGGGCTTTCCGGCGGGCACGGTTGACGAAGGCCTGCTGACGGCGGGGCCGCTGGTCACGCCGCGTCGTGCGACGCCCGGTTGGATGCGTGAACTGCCCGGCTCCCCGGCGCAGACGACGTGGGCCATGGAAAAGGTGAATGCGAGCCGGCGGGCTGACCCGCTGCTGATGGAAGCCCGCGAACTGGAGTTCACCGGTCGTGCGGCGGCGCAGGTGCTGATTGTGAATCAGTTGAAGAATCAGCAGAGGGGCAAGCGGGAGGAGTAAGGCGTGAAGGTGCGGTTGGCCGCAGTCTGGTAGTGTGCACTCGGGCACTACTCTGGTTCATGCCCTCCGAACTCTCGCGTCATTGGCGGCTGCAGCCCGGTCTCACGTTCTTGAATCACGGCTCGTTCGGCGCAACGCCTGTGCTGGTGCAGGAAGCGCAGCGCGCCTGGCGTGATCGGCTTGAGGCGGATCCGGTCAAGTTCTTTGTCGAAGACCATGAAGGCGCGATGGACGCGACGCGCCGGGCGCTCGCGGCGTTTCTTTCGTGCGAGTGGGATGCGTTCGCGCTGGTGCCCAACGCGAGTATCGCGGTCGCGACGGTCTTCGCGAATCATGATCTGCGGGCGGGTGACGAAGTGCTCATCACGAGCCATGAGTATCCGGCGTGCCAGAATTCGGCGCGGCGTGCGGCGGCGGCGCGTGGCGCGAGCGTGACAGTCGCGAAGTTGCCCTTTCCGGTCGCGAGCGAGCAACAGGTGATTGACGCCATCATGGCGAGCGTGACGAGCAAGACGCGCCTTGCGATGCTGAGCCACATTACCAGTCCCACGGGTCTTGTGCTGCCGGTCGAGAAGCTTGTGCCGATGCTGCATGCACGTGGTGTGGCGACGCTGATTGATGGCGCGCACGCGCCGGGCATGGTGCCGGTGAATCTTGGCACGATGCGGCCCACGTACTACACCGCCAACTGCCACAAATGGATCTGCTCGCCCAAGGGTTCGGCGTTTCTGTATGTTGATGCGTCGCGGCGCGACGGGTTCCGGCCGCTTGCGCTTTCGAACAACGCGGAGAAGCCCAAGCCGGGGCGTGCGCAGTTTCTCACGGAGTTTGATTACGTCGGCACGCAGGATTACACGGCGATCTATGCGATTCCGGACGCGATTGCGACGATGCGAGCGATGCTGCCGGGCGGGTGGCCTGCGGTGATGAAGCACAACCACGAGCTTGCGATACAAGGCCGCGACGTGGTGTGCAAGGCTCTTGGCATTTCGCCGGCAGCGCCGGATGCGATGCTGGGGAGCATCGTGTCGATGATTCTGCCCGCGCATGATGACGCGCGGCACGCCCGCGTGATGGCTCGCGCGACGAAGTATCACGACGCGATGCAGGACCGCCTGCTGCACACGCACCGAATACAGGTTCCCGTGTGGGGCGTTGCCGGGCTGACCATGCGTATCTGCCGTATCAGCGCGCAGGTGTACAACTCGCTGGATGAGTATGAGCGGCTGGCAAGTGTGTTGAAGGATGAGTTGGCGTACGAGCGGACGCTGTGAAAATTCTCACAGGGAAGGCCCCTCGCATTGCGGATGCGCAGAGAGCGGTGCGAACTTGTACCGAATGTGTGCGGGTGCTGCGCGTGCGACAGATATTTTCAGGAGTTGGTGAGTTTCCGCTTGGTGGTGAGCGCGAAATCGGTAGACTGCACGATGTACGTGGGGTTTCACCCGCTGGCATTCGCCAGGTTTCAAGGAGGCTCCTCATGTTTGCACGTACGCGCACCGTTCACGGTTTTTTTGCTGCTGCACTGATGGGCACTGCCCTTCACTCTGTCGCATTGGCGCAGACGTTGTCGCCCGCTTTTCCGTTGCAGCCGCGGTTTTTCTTCCGGAGCGTCGGCGTTCCGGCAGGGGCGCTGCCTTCGTCGGTGTGCGGGCACGTGTCGTCGGATGGACTTCTGGTGACCGGCATCGAGGCCAACGGCTTCATGAATCGTCGCTTGTTCGCGACAGGGGCGTGGGATCCGCCACAGCGCACGCTGCTGCCGTTCGGCCCGGGGCTGCCTTTCTTTCCCGAAGTCGTTATGGCTTCCAATGGAGGCAGTGTGTTGTTTGCGCAGTGGAACAACTTCCAGCAGCCAATCTTCGAGGCTGGCGTGAGCAGCGCGGGCGGGCCGTGGACGTTCGTGTCCAATGTCATGCAGCCTCTGTTCACTCAAGTGAAGTTTGACGGGATGAACGCGGACGGAAGCGAGTTCGTCTGGAGCGGCATCGACCCCGCGACGGGCGCGCGGAAGGCGTTTTGGATGCTGACGGGTGGCGTGCCGCTGGACATCGAGAGTTTTCTCCCTCCGATCGCCGGAGGAGGCGCGGCTTCCATAACGGTGACGGACGTCGCGGACTTTCGCAGGACGTGCGTCGGTTATCGCATTCCGATGCTCGGCGGCCCCATCGAAGCGTTCATCGTCGACATCGCAAGCGGCACGGGTCGCATCATCGCGAATCCGTATCCGCCTGGGCCCTTCGGGCCAACGTGGCAGGTCACGGTCGTCGCCGTGAGCGGCGACGGTCTGACGGTGGCGGTGAATCTGGTCGATACGGCGCTCGATGTCGCGACGTTTGTCGAGTTCAGCAACGGCGTGACGAATCGGGTGACGCTGCTTGCGCCACCTTCGGCGTCAACGGGGGGCGTCGTCGCCATCAATGAGACCGGTCAGGTGATGGTGGGCCAAGACCCGCTCTCGTTGCAGACAGTCACTTGGACGGACTCTGTGCCACGGTCGATCGCATCGCAGTGCGCCGCGATCGGATTTCCCATCGCGCCGCAGTTCAGCAGTCTGTGGGTGAGTGATATCTCCGCACGCGACGTGCTTGTGGGCGGCGGATTCAACACGGCGGGGCGCGGCGAGGGCTGGATCGCTCGCTTGCCGCTCAAACGCCAGCGAAGCGACTTCAATCGCGATGGTGTGTTCTCGCGTCCGGTGGAGCAGGCGGAGTACAACACGGCGTTCGCCGCAGGCAATCTGTCGGCCGACTGGAACTACGACGGTGTGCTGACGCCGGTCGATCAGACGCTTTTCGCCGCTGACCTTGCAGCGGGACGCTGATGTGAATCGCACTGGCCGTGATGGTTGATTGCAGCAGCGGGCGAGCAACGCGTGTCGGGATCAAGCCCCGAGCGCGATGCTCGCTCGCTGCTGTATGACGTTTTCATACACATTGACGCAGGGCGTGGCGGGGCTCACGATGCGCATCTGGCGCACCAGTGCGCAGGTGTACAACTCGCTGGATGAGTATGAGCGGCTGGCGAGTGTGCTGAAGGATGAGTTGGCATACGAGCGAACGCTGTAGACCGACAACGCAAGCCCGAGAACGATGGAAGAAGCTCTCGTGAACTTGCTGTAAGTCGAGTTGCAGGTTTCGCGCAAGCTGCTATTGTGCTCGCACGCGTCAGATCAGTACGTCAGGCGATTCATGAGGGGATTCCATGGGTTCATGCGCCAAGTTTCTGCTGGTTTCGTTTCTCTGTGCGGCTCGCGCGTTTGCGCAAGGCGCGTGCGGTCCGAACTGGATTCCCGAGTTTGGCGCGCTGGGGGCTTCGAACCAGGTGCTGTCGAGTTTGGCGTGGGACCCGGATGGACCGCAAGGCCCGCAGCCGCGGGTGATCGTGGTCGCGGGCGAGCGCGGGGCGGTTGGCACGATGCCCAAGGGCAGTGTGGTTGCGTGGAATCCTGCGGACAACACATGGACGGATTTGGCTGCGCCGTTTTCGACGGCATCGCAGTTGTTCATCACAGCGTCGAATCAGCTTGGCGTGGTGGGGCAGTTTGCTGCAACGGAAGTGCACCTGTTGACGCCTGAGGGCTGGACGCGACTGGGCGGCGAGTTCAGCAATTCAGTGCGGCGCGTCGTGGTGCGTTCGGACGGCAGGCTCGTGGCGGTCGGCGCGTTCACGCAGAACGGCTCAACACCGATGCTCCATACCGCGCAGTGGGACGGAACGGCATGGTCGCAGATCGGCGCAGGTGTGAACGCGCCAGTTACTGCTGCAACACGGTTGACTGATGGCGCCATTGTCATCGTGGGCGAGTTCACGAATTCGGGCGCGTTCGCGATGCCGCGTGTGGCTCGGTTGCTGGAGGGGGCGACTTCGTGGGCGGGTGTGAGCGGGGGCCGGACATGGGTGCCGCGGTCCGTCGTCGCGCTGCCTGGTGGCGGGTTCATCGCATCGAGTTCGATTGCGTCACAGGTTCAGCAGTGGAATGGCGCGTGGATCAATCCTGTTGTGAGCATTTTTCCCAGCGAGAACCTCTTCCCGATGGAGAACGGCGAGTATCTCATCACCGCGGCCACGCAGGCCCGCCGATGGGATGGCATCTCCGCGACGACCAGCGGAACGATTCCATTGCCCGGTGTGACCGGTGTTTCCGGGGCCAACAGCGCGACGCTCATCGGTCCGGATGATTACTTCGTCACCGGTTCGTACGCGTTGCCCACTTTGGCAACGACAGCGCGACCGACGTTCCCGGTGGATCGCATGGTGCGCGTGCGAAACGGCGCGATGGAGCGACTCTACGGGGTGGGCGGCCCCATGGGCATCGTGCGCGACATCGCCTTCGACAACAATGGTGATGTCATCGTGGGCGGTGAATTCATCTATGCCGGTGATGTGCCCGTCTTTCGCGTCGGGCGCTGGGATGGCACGCGCTGGCACGCGATGGGTGGAGGACTAAACGACTTCGTTCGCGGGCTGGAGAAGCTGCCAAACGGCGACATCATCGCCATTGGTTCTTTCACCAGTCGTCAGGGCAGCGCGGCAAGTCTTCCCGGCATCGCTCGCTGGGACGGCACGACATGGTCGCCGGTTGGTGGCAACCCCGGCGTGAGCTCGCTTGAAGATGTGCAGATCCTTCCTGATGGACGAGTCGCGGTGTGCGGTTCCAATTCGCGAGCTGCAATCTGGGATGGCTCCGCTTGGGCGTTGACGCCATCGCTACCGGCAAATGGTGGGATCCGCGAACTGGGTGTGGATGCGGGCGGGAACTTGCTTGCAGGCGGGACGACTGCTGGACTCTATCGCCTCGTTGCAGGGGCGTGGCAGTCGATCACGCCGCCGGGCTTGGCTGTGAGCGTGTACGCGTTGCAACTGCTGCCCGACGGCAGTTTACTGGTTGGTGGTGAGTTCTTTGGTTCAGCGAGTGTTTCGACGACGTACCGGGTCATCGGAACGACGTGGTCGCCCGTGGGTGCGCTGCGAACCATCGTTCCGTACCGGTTCGCGCAAGGTCCTGATGGCACGATCATCGCGAGCGGTGCTGGGGCCACCAATGCCGAGTCTGTCTTCCGCTGGGATGGCAGCACGTGGACGGCGCTGGGCATTCGCTCATGGACGAAAGCCATGGCTATGCGCCCCAACGGCGAGTTCTACATCGGCACGCTCACGCCCATTGAACGGACGGACTTCTACGCCCGCCATCTGTTGCGCGGCTCGTTCCCGGCGACGTGCCCGTGCGACTCCATCGACTTCAACCGCAACGGCACATTCCCCGAAGCGCAGGACACGCTCGACTTCTTCACCGTCTTCGCGGGCGGCGCGTGCAGCACGCAGTCCTGCGGCGATATCGACTTCAACAACAATGGCGTCTATCCCGAGGACGCTGACGTCATCGCGTTTTTGGGCGTGCTTGCCGGTGACGCGTGCCCGTGAGATGAAGTGCGGCGTTCATGCCGTCGCGGCGCGCGTGTTGCGTTCGGCGATCACGCCTTCGTACACCTTCACGCAGTTGGTCGCCGCCTGATCCCACGTGAGGCGATGCAGTTCCATGCGGCCGTGGTCGCGCAGGGTTTGGCTGAGCGATGGATGCCGCAGGACCGAGACGATCTTGTTGGCCATCTCGTCGATGTCCCAGAAGTCGACCTTGAGCACGTGCTGCAGCACTTCACTTGCGCCGCTGGTCTTGCTGAGGATCACGGGCACATCGTGGCTGATCGCTTCGAGCGCGGCGATGCCGAAGGGCTCGCTCACGCTGGGCATGACGTAGCAGTCCGCCATCTTGAAGACGCGCTCGATGTCGCCGCCGCGGAGGAAGCCGGTGAAGAGCACCTTGCCGCCGATGCCCATGCTCGCGGCGAGATCGATCATGCGCAGGGCCATGTCGCCGCTGCCTGCGAGGACGAACTTGGCGTCGGGCACTTTCTCCAGCACGCGCTTGGCGGCGGCGATGAAGTATTCGGGGCCCTTCTGCATCGTGATGCGACCGAGGAAGAGCACGATCTTGTCATCGGTCTCGATGTGCGCGCCTTGTGCGGGCTGGTGTGCGTCTTTGTCGAGGCCGTTGTAAACAACGCCCAGTTTGTTGGCGGGCACGCCGTAGCGGCGTTCGCAGATGTTGGCGGTGAGCTGGCTCACGCACACGACTTTGTCCGCCGCGTGCATGCCGGCACGTTCGATGTCGTAGACGCGCTGATTGACATTACTGCCCGAGCGATCAAACTCGGTGCTGTGAATCTGCACGATGAGCGGCTTGCCCGTCACCTTCGCGACGGCGATCGCCGCGGGGAACGTCAGCCAGTCGTGGGCGTGGATGATGTCGAAGTCTTCGCGGCGCGTGAGGGCGACACACAGGCGCGCGTAGCGCTCGGCATCGCCCACGAGATCGTTGCCGTAACCAACGCCTGCGCCACCACCAGAGCCGATGAAGCCGCGCTCGGTGCCGCTCTTGAGTTGCTGGGCGGGCTGGGGCGGAGGCGTGAGCGGCTCGCCCGCGCTGTCGACTGCGCCAATCAGCGATGCGTCAATGTCGAGCGCGCCGTCGCTGTCCATTGCGGGAAGTTTTTCCTTGGTTGCGCCCACACCCTGCGTGCGCTGCACGTTGCTGCCCGGATACGGATTGCTGAAGCTTGCCGGCACGCCATGAAAGACGGCGTGCTGGAACTGGTAGAGGCCGGTGCCGCCCGGGCCGCTGAGGGCCGCGAGATCGCGCAGCGGCAGGCCGCCTTGGGCCGCGACGCCCGCCACACTCATGGGCGAGAGCATCTTCACGTGACTGCTCTTGGAGCGATCGACGGGCTTGGGCAGCACGAAAATGACCGAATGTCCCTGCTTATCGAGGGCTTTCGTCAATCCATAGCAGGCGATGCCAAGACCGCCGGCGATGAAAGGCGGAAACTCCCAACCAAGCATGAGCACGCGCATCGAAAACCTCCAACCACGCCGAGCGAAGCGGCGAAGCGGGGCATGATATCGGGCCTGATGCGGAAGAACGTTGACGAAACGAGCTCTTGTGAACTTTACACGATGAAGACTCATTCAGCGTTTGTGTCGCGCCGCGGCTCGACGCCAAGCAAGTGCCGCACAAAGAAGTCCATCGTGCGCCGCTCGCCATACTTCGTGCCAGCGGCGCCGTGGCCCACGCCAGGCATCACGAGCAAGTCGAAGTCCTTGTCGGCCTTGATGAGCGCGTTCACCACCTGCATGGTTGATGCTGGATCAACGTTGCGATCGACCTCGCCCACGATGAGCAGCAGTTTGCCCTGCAGCTTGTGCGCATGCGTGACGTTGGATGAGTCGGCGTAACTCTCGTCCACCGGATAGCCCATCCACGCTTCATTCCACCAGCGCTTGTCCACGCGGTTGTCATGACAGCCGCAGTCCGCGACCGCGACGTCATAGAAGTCACCATGATGCAGCAGCGCGCCCATCGCGTTCTGCCCGCCCGCCGACCCGCCGAAGATGCCCACGCGCGAGATGTCCATCTGCGGATACTTCGCCGCGGCTGCACGCATCCAGGCGATGCGATCGGGCAGCCCCGCGTCCTTCAAGTTCTTGAAGCAGAGATCATGAAACGCCTTGCTGCGATGGGCGGTGCCCATGCCGTCAATCTGCACGATGATGAAGCCCAGTTCCGCCATCTGCTGCCGAAAGCCAAGGTCCGCGCTGAATGCCTTCGGCACGTGTGACCCGTGCGGCCCGGCGTAGATGAACTCAATCACTGGATATGTACGACTCGCGTCGAAGTTTGTGGGCCTGATGATGATGCCGTAAATGTCCGTCACGCCATCGCGTCCCTTGGCTACAAACGGCTCGGGCACGCTCCACCCCGCCTCGATCAGCGCGCTCGCGTCGCCCTTGCCAAGTTCCGCGACGAGGCTGCCTGTGCGTGCATCGCGCACCTGCGTCACCGTCGGCATGTTGACGCGAGAGAATCGATCGAGCAGTAGCGTGCCATCAGGCGAGAACTCGACTTCGTGCGTGCCATCGCCATCGGTCAAGAGCGTCATGCTGCCATCATCCATCTTCACAAGCGCGTAGTGGATGTAATACGGATCCTGCTGCGGATACACGCCGCTCACGCGGATCAGCAGCTCCCGCGCTGCTTCATCCACCTTCTCCACACCGCGCACGACCCACGGGCCCTTCGTCAGTTGCCGCACGATGCTCCCGGTCGCCTCGCCGCGTTCGTCAATCAAGTACAAGTGCCGCCAGCCGTCGCGCTCGGACATCCACAGCGCCTGCCCGCTCGCCCCCAGGCGGTGAAAGTACTTCGCGTTGACCACATCAACGAACGTGCTGGGCGTCTCCTCGACAATCGTGCTCGCCTTGCCATCTCGCGTCACGCGCACCAGCCGCATCACTTTGTTCCCACGCTCGACGTACACGAACGAGAAGAACGATGAATCCGCCGACCATGCAAGCGAATCAATCGCGGGCGGCGTGCGAAACAGAGCATCGTCGATCGCGATCTCGCTTCCCGTCTCCGCATCAAACAGGCGAGGCTTCCACGTCTCAACCACATCGCCCGGCTTGTCGTATTGAAACGAGATCAACTTCGGCTGCACCTGGTCCGCGGGCGAAGACTCGACAATGTGCACCATGCGCTTCTGTGAGGGTGTCACAAACCGCGCGACAAACCGCGTGCGATCAGGCGACCACACAGTGGGCCCGCTGTACGACCCCTTCGAGCGATCCTGCACATCCGTCAACAGCGACTCGCGCTCGCCATCGACCAGTACCACGTTGCCTTCGCGAATCATCGCTCGCACACGCGGCTCGGGCTCGTCGCTGGCACGCTTCGGTCGCTCGCTTTCGCGCTTCTCGTGCGGCAGCACCACCATCGTCTGCTCATCCAGCGCCGCGCCTTCAAACACCACGTCATTGTCACCCTTTGTCACTTGCCAGCGGTGGCCGCCAAAGGTGTGCTGGCTCCTCGTCTTGCCCGCATCAACCTCGCCATAGGGCACGCGTTCGTCGCCGCTCAGCCACCAGAGGCGCAGCACGTCATTGGTGTTGTTCACAAACACCATGCCGCTCGACGCTCCCTTCGCACGCTCGCCGGACTCGCGCCAGAGAAACGCGTGTGATTCGGCCGCCAAGTCGCTCAGCGTCACCGTTGTCCACACGCCGCTCGCGCGATCCTGCCGCAGCACACCGCCGCTCTCGCGCAGCATCGCATCCACGCGCTCGCGCGTCACCAGCAATCGTGCAACGGGCAGTCGCTCGCTGTCCACCCGATCGCGACCGGTCGTATCGGCAATCGCCTTCGCCATCGCCGCATGATCAAACAAATCGCGCGGCGTGCCATCGGCTCGATCAAGCGTCACATACCGCGTGCGACGTTCCCCCTCCCGCACCGCGTACCACAGCCCGCCGCCGTCAATCCACGCGACATCATCCACCGCGTGAACAACCTTGCCGGCGAGCGAGCGAGAGATGCCCGCCGCTCGCTCGTAGTCGGCGCGTGTGCCTTGTGCAACCAGAGAACTGGTCGAGATCGCCAACGCCACCGCAGCAAGCATGCATCGCATCATGGCCAAGTATTCGGCACATGATGTAGGCGCGACGGGCATTGCCACCGCGACTCACGCCGTGCGATCGCCGTGTGCATGCTCACTCTTCGTCATCGGCTTCCATATCCCCCAGCCGCCGAAACGTCGCTTCATACCCCAGCAGGATCATCGTCCCCAACTCGACGCTCTTGGCGTCGTGCAACTTGTTCACGTCAATCAGCGTCGCCGTGCGGAACGTGTACAGCTTCTGCTCATCGCGGAAGTGCTCGAAGCCCAGCGCAGGGCCGTCGTAGCCCAACTCCACCAGTTCTTCGTGCAGCAGTTCGGGAATCTTGTCGCCCGTGTGTACCAGATCCTGCTCGATGCTCTGACTCAGGTACCGCGCGGGCGTCTTCAGGTTCACCCACATCTTGCCGGCGTCCACGCTCAATGAATAGAACGCAGGATCGGCGCTCGCGGCCGCGTCGCACTTCAGCATCGCAGGCGACACACTGATCTCGCCAAACACGCTCGCAGCCTTCGCCTTCGCGGCGACGGCTTCAAAGAACGCAACAACTTGAGCAGACGATGCGGCGGAGTGGGTCATGGCAGATGGTGGCGTGGCAGTGGGGGACATGGCAGCAGCTTCGTCGTCGCGATACGGACGTATGCAACATGCACACTCGTCCGATCCGTGGGAATCTTTCCCGCTGCAACTGCCGGACGCGCAGGTCTTGTAGTTGGCCGCGCCAAATTGCCACCAAAATCCCTCCTGCGGCCATCGCTGGCTGGCCAGTGGAAGCACGCCGCCCAGCCGACGTATACTTCCCTCCCGGTCGATTCGGAATCTCCGTGTCGCCCGCAACATCCAAGTACCACGAGCCCAGGTGGCGAAATTGGCAGACGCACTACCTTGAGGTGGTAGAGCCTTCACCGGCATGCAGGTTCAAGTCCTGTCCTGGGCACTTTGCTAAACCGCCGCGAGCCCTCTCGCGGCGGTTTTTCGTTGGAAGGTCACGGCCCAAGGGCCCGGTAAAGTCGGATGTGGGCGTGCGTTACCTTGAAAGGGTATTTGCAATACAGCCGTGATTGTCGCTTGACTTTTTTCGTGTTTTTCTACACGAACCCATCTTCCCGCCTTGACGGATCGCGCAATTCTCGTATATTCAGTACACGAACGGGGCGTCCCCGTTGTGAGGGAGTTGAAAATGCGCGGACTTGTTGCGACCTTGTTTGTCGCGACGACTGCTTCGGTGGGCATGGCCCAGCCGTACGTCGTCGACTGGTACACCATCGACGGTGGTGGGGGATATTCGTCGGCTCTGACTTTCCAGGGACTCTTCGAACTCGAAGGCACCATCGGCCAGCCCGACGCCAGCGACGAGATTTTCTCTGTCGACGGCCACTCCATCGTCGGCGGTTTCTGGGTGGGCGGCACCAGCACGCCTTGCTCGGACCTCGACTTTAACAACAACGGTGTCTTCCCCGAAGACCAGGACGTTGTCGATTACTTCACCGTGCTCGCCGGCGGCGCTTGCTCCACGGGCGACTGTGACAGCATCGACTTCAACGGCAACGGCGTCTTCCCGGAAGATCAGGACGTGGTTGATTACTTCAACGTTCTGGCCGGCGGCACCTGCGCCTAAACCATCTTTATCGCTCACAGGCAGTGGGCTTGCGCGCGTTTCGCGCAGGCTGGGTGTCGCTGACTGTCGGGCCTCATCTCTCGCACACCTTCGTCCTCAGTTCGTGCTCGATAGTTCGAGCAATTGGGAGGTTAGATCATGACTCGCGGTCGTCTTGCATCGTTTTTTCTGGCCATGGCTCTGGGCTCGATGACGCCCTGGACCGTCTCCTCAGCCCGCGCGCAGGCGCAGGACCCGGCCTTCACGTACCAGGGCCAGTTGCGCCTCAACGGTCAGGCCTTTGACGGCAACGCCGACTTCGAATTCCGCCTCTTCAGCAGCCCGACCGGTCCCGGTCAGGTTGGCCCCACGCTGCAGGCCAATAGCGTTCCTGTCGCCAACTCGCGCTTCGCGGTCGATCTCAACTTCGGTGCCGCGGCCTTCACCGGTCAGCAGCGCTGGCTCGAAATTCGCGTGCGCACGCCCGCGGGCAGCCCCAATCCCTTCTCCGTGCTGAGCACCCGTCAGCGCATCACCAGCGCGCCGTACGCCGCGTTTGCTCTCAACGGCAACCCCGGCCCCGCCGGTCCTGCTGGTCCGGTCGGTCCTGCTGGTCCTGCCGGTGCCCCTGGCGCGCAGGGCCCCGCGGGTCCTGCTGGTGCCGCTGGTGCTGTGGGTCCGCAGGGTCCCGCTGGCGCGGCCGGTCCTGCCGGTGCCACTGGTTCGCAAGGCCCCGTCGGTCCGCAGGGCGCAGCAGGCCTCAATGCCGCTCGCTACATCGTTGATGCCAACGGCCAAGGCACCCACACCAGCATTCAAGCGGCCATCAGCGCCGCGGTGAGCGATGGTTTTGGTCCCAGCAACCAGACCACAATTCTGGTTCGTCCGGGCAACTACACCGAGAACGTGAGCCTCGTGGGTGGCATCCACCTGCAGAGCGCGGTCGCGGGCAAGAGCTTCGCCACGCAGATCACCGGTAACGTGTCATTCGGCTCGGGCGGCGTTGTCTCGATCCAAGCTATCGACATCAACGCCCCGACCGGCCCGGCCATCACCTTCAACGGCACGGCCTTCCAGCAGCTCTATCTGAGCGACAGCGTCGCCTACGCGCAGGGAACCGCCAGCGCGCTCAACATGAGCAACACCGGCCCCGGCAGCGATGTTGTCATCAACAACGTCAACTTCCGCAGCGTCGCCAGCGGCACGGGTATCCCCGTCACCATCAGCGCCGGCACGCTCCAAGGCACGGGCGGCACCTTCTGGCCCACCTCGCCCACCACGCCCGCCATCGCTCTCGTCGGCGGCAACATGTTCATCAGCAACGCTGATGTCTTCGGTCAGATCAGCGCATCGGGCACGTCCGCCTTCAGCATCGGCAACAGCCAGATCCGTTCCGGCAACCAGCCCGGCGTCATCGACAACACCAGCGGCGACATCCTGCTTGCTGACACCGGTTTCAACACCGCCGTTGCTGGCAACGTCGTCAGCACCAACGGCGTCGGTAATGTCTTCTACACCCAACTCACCTACACGCTGCCCGGCCAGACCATGCCCGCCAGCGCGATTCTGCTTCCCGGCAGCGGCCCCACGGGCCCGCAAGGTCCTGTCGGTCCTCAGGGACCCGCCGGTGTTGCCGGTGCAGATGGCGCGACTGGCCCGCAAGGCCCGCAGGGTCCGATCGGTCCGATTGGTCTCACTGGTGCACCGGGTCCGCAAGGCCCCGCCGGTGCTGACGGCGCGACTGGCCCGCAAGGCCCGCAGGGTCCGATCGGTCCCATTGGTCTTACTGGTGCACCGGGTCCGCAAGGCCCCGCCGGCGCGGACGGCGCGCAAGGCCAGCAGGGCCTGCCTGGTCCCCAAGGCGCTGTTGGTCCTCAGGGTCCTGCGGGCATCAACGCTGCAGCGTACATCGTGAGCAACGACCCCAGCGAGCCTGGCACGCACACGAGCATTCAGGCGGCGATCAGCGCA
>VYMG01000376.1_pt1 | contig 19029 bp, 19 predicted proteins | sample 5115261 | NCBI WGS metagenome assembly VYMG01 (sample SAMN12291781, study PRJNA351875) | freshwater metagenome | isolation source: freshwater lake | place: USA: Michigan, Wintergreen Lake | collected 2013-08-08
AGGTTGCATTTAGCAAGAATCCGATAGAGAGGCTTGTAGTTAGCCCGGTACGGGTCAAAGCGTACAAAGCTGATTCAAAGTGCGACGTTTGCGTACAGAATTAGTAACTATTAATAGGGAGCTAACTGCGAAATTAGCCTACAAAACCTGAAAAAATCTCCCACAAACAGGGCGAGGACAAGCATGAATACAATTAGTAATTTTTTAGCTAGTGCTATTGTCGGCGGCTGGATTATGACCATGGCAGTTTTTGCTATTCAAAATATCCAACCAGTTTCTTTAAAGTTTCTACAATTTGAGTCAATTAAAGTACCTATCGGTGTTTTATTGGCTTTTTCTTTGGGAATTGGATTTTTTATGGCCGCATTTATCCCCGCTTTTTTGAGAAAGTCGAAAAAATCTCCTCGCAGTCGCTTTCCCTCACAACCGGGGTTAGACGAGTTTGATTTTTAGATAAGCTGTTCAGCATCTAAATACGGCGGTTCCTCTATCCATCTGGCACGGACAACTCCTTATTGGATAAGCCTTTCCACTTAGAAGATGTACCAGACTGAGCTTGAATCCGCCCTAGCGTATAACACTAAATCCAGTTATTAAAGACTGATTATTTATTCCCCCTTTTGCATCAGTGCCTCTTGCATGAGTGCCTGTCCTCATAAGTAGGATTTGCGGCAAAAAGTTTTTCGTGGGGGTAGGGTGTGGGGTGTGGGGTGTAGGGTTTTAGCGATTTTCATCTGGTCAATTACCTAATTTTCAGGGAAAAAGTCCCTGAATTTTCCCCCCAATCACTCCAATCGCTGGCACTTTGGGTTAGACGGAAGTTTCAATCCCTAATAGGGCTTAAGATTAATTGGAACGTCAGCCATTGGCCAGTGGGTTGCCAGCAAATACGTTTCAATCCCTAATAGGACTTAAGATTAATTGGAACGGCATCTTGCCCCGGAATGTCCACGTTGCCTTGCGTTTCAATCCCTAATAGGACTTAAGATTAATTGGAACCTTGATGTGTATGCCAATCCTGCGGGGATTAGTTTCAATCCCTAATAGGACTTAAGATTAATTGGAACTTAACCCGATTATCTTTATAGAGAATGATTCCCTAGTTTCAATCCCTAATAGGACTTAAGATTAATTGGAACATTAAGATTAGTAAGCTTTTCATCGTACTCCTTTCCGTTTCAATCCCTAATAGGACTTAAGATTAATTGGAACAAGATATATAATGATCGATCGCCCAATCCCAAACCGTTTCAATCCCTAATAGGACTTAAGATTAATTGGAACAAGGATTACTCGCAGATTTTTTAATTACTGCTGATGGTTTCAATCCCTAATAGGACTTAAGATTAATTGGAACGAAGTGGCAGGCATACTGCAAGCCTTGGCTGATGAGTTTCAATCCCTAATAGGACTTAAGATTAATTGGAACACCGAGGAACTGCTCCACTATTGGTTTGAAGAGGGTTTCAATCCCTAATAGGACTTAAGATTAATTGGAACATCCCTAATAGGGCTTAATAGCAAATAATCAAGATGTTTCAATCCCTAATAGGACTTAAGATTAATTGGAACAGGGGGGAGAGGCGGCCTTACAAGCGGAGGAGCATGTTTCAATCCCTAATAGGACTTAAGATTAATTGGAACAAATATCTATTTTATGTAGTAGGCAAAAGTGACAGGTTTCAATCCCTAATAGGACTTAAGATTAATTGGAACCAGGAGTAAAAAATGCCAGAATTCACTGGATTGATGTTTCAATCCCTAATAGGACTTAAGATTAATTGGAACCTTTTGACCTATTTCTAAGATAATTATTTGATAACTTGTTTCAATCCCTAATAGGACTTAAGATTAATTGGAACCTTGGTAATCTCCTTTTGGTCAAGAGCGCGGCGATGTTTCAATCCCTAATAGGACTTAAGATTAATTGGAACCCTCTAACAATACAGTAAACTCCCCGACGGTTGGGTTTCAATCCCTAATAGGACTTAAGATTAATTGGAACTATAAATATCATTGGGATTTTCGGGATGCCAACGGTTTCAATCCCTAATAGGACTTAAGATTAATTGGAACGGGGGAGTGATTAAAATCTTAGCAGTAGAAGCCGCAATTGAACGTTTCAATCCCTAATAGGACTTAAGATTAATTGGAACCTGGGGAAAGTGAAAATATCCCGGACCCGGTTCAATCGTTTCAATCCCTAATAGGACTTAAGATTAATTGGAACATTGCTCGCTCGATCGCTTCGATTCTATCTGTCAGTTTCAATCCCTAATAGGACTTAAGATTAATTGGAACCTTATTTTTAAATAGTCCCGAACATATTGAAAGATACCAAATTGCATTGTTTCAATCCCTAATAGGGCTTAAGATTAATTGGAACAATATCGGGATTTTCCAAGATCTAAGAACTGAGTACGTTTCAATCCCTAATAGGGCTTAAGATTAATTGGAACATATTATGTATGGCGCTTATAAAAATATTCGCAGGTTTCAATCCCTAATAGGGCTTAAGATTAATTGGAACGAGTATTGCTCAAGTCATAGATTACAGTACTAAGTTTCAATCCCTAATAGGGCTTAAGATTAATTGGAACCAGCAATATTTCTGTTAGTGAATTGGAACGATTTGTTTCAATCCCTAATAGGACTTAAGATTAATTGGAACCTTCTGTAGATGGGGATATAGCTGAACTAGGTCCAGTGTTTCAATCCTCAGTAAGGTTTAAGATTAATTGCTTCGATTCAGGCCCGACTAATGGCGAAATATCTCATGGTTTCAATCCTTAGTAAGGCTTAAGCTTAATTGCTTCCCATCTTCCTTTAGCCCTTGATGTAAAAGGGTTTCAGGTAAGGATTGCGCCCCATTCGCTAAAATTCAGTTTTCAAGGTTCTGCTCGGTCTAAAAAATCAGTCTAGTAAATCCCAGATCGTAAGCTGGTCGGGGTTTTCGGGGATTGCGCCCCGCGATTTTTTAGGCTTTCGCTTGGATACCTTATCAGATAAGGCTTTTGGTTTGTTTTTGCCGTGGCTATCCCCGCACGGCTGAGGTGGGGCGGAAGAAAAAATAAGGGATTGCGAGCCATTCTCGGGCTGAGTGGGGGTGCGATTCCCTTCCTGCTTCATCTGCTTACTAATCGAGTGTTCGGCATTCTCTATCGGCGCATCCCCGATAGACTCTTGATTTGCATCAAGATCAGGCTTGACGCTCCCATCGCTAAAAGCGAGGGATTCCCTGTTCATCCAGTTACCTTATCTATTAAGCTTTCACCTAATAGACAGTGGGTAGTCTGTCCGAGGGCTTGAATTTCTGTCCGCCCGACAGTATTTGCTTTTTGAAGTATGTTGATAGCGGCATTTTCATCTCTGTCCAGAACACAACCACAAGAACATATATGAGTTCTTACAGACAATGTTTTCTTGACAATCGAACCACAATTAGAACACTCTTGACTTGTATATTGTGGATTTACCGCTACCACAAACTTCCCGTGTATTTTTCCAAAGTAGTCTAACCAATCGGTGAACATTGACCAACTTGCATCAGAAATTGATTTCGCAAGTTTTCTGTTTTTCACCATATTAGAAACCTTCAAATCCTCATAGACTACCAAATCGTTAGATTGGATTAACGCTTTTGCTGTCTTAACGGCAAAATCTTTACGTTGTCTAGAAACTTTTAAATGAAGGCGGGCTACTTTAGATTTCTGCTTTAACCTTTTTTGGCTTCCCTTTTTCTTTTTGGAGAGTTTACGCTGTGCCTTTTTCAGTCGTTTTTCGGCTTTACGGAGGAAACGAGGGTTATCAATTTTATCCCCATTAGAGTCGGTCAAGAAATGGTTTAAACCTAAATCAATCCCTACTTCCTTTCCTGTAGAATTAAGCAGTTCTACTCGTTCAAGGTCTAAAACAAATTGACAATAGAATCCGTCAGCCCTTTTAATAAGCCTAACTCTTTTGATTAGGGGCTTATCTAGAATTTCACGATTATAAGAGCCAACTAGCTTTAACTTACCAATTCCAGTTTTATCTGTTATGTGGATAGACTTTTTATCTTCTGACAGTTTCCAGCCAGAAGTTTTGTACTCCACAGACCTTGAGAACTTCTTGAATTTAGGGTAGCCTTTTTGAGCTAAACCTTTCTTACAATTGTCATAGAAACGAGATATAGCAAACCAAGCTCTTTCGGCACTAGCTTGACGAGCCATAGAGTTAAGATTACCTACAAACGGAGTGTCTGAATCATTACTCAACGTTGTTACAAATTTGCAAAAAGAAGCATAATTTACCTTATCTTCTCTGTGAGAATCCATCCAGAGTCTAATGCACTTATTCCGAATGAACTGTCCTATTCTAATAGCTTCTAAGATAGCTATTTGTTGTTGTTGTGTAGCTTTAACCTTAAACTCTATGACTCGCATTGACCCGACCTCTCAATGTGTTATGTTATAACTATATCATCTCACTGTGCAAACTGTCAAGGGTATGAAATAAATTTAATTAGACACCCCTAAGTATCAATCGTGCTTCGCTGTTTTATACTGGTCGGCTTTTCATCTCATCGGTAAAACCGAGAGCCTTCAAACCGACATTTCAAGTAATACTTTGTTTAATCCAGACTTTCTTTTTTTGCCATTTTGTTTATAACCATCGCCGTCTTCTCTTTCTTTAGGTTTTGCGGCGGCTGTCATGTTTTTTAGTTTTAAATCTTCTAAAATAACTGATTGATATTCGCTGGTTATTTTATGGGCTAATTGAGCATTTCTCCCTTTTCGCTGACGAGCAATTTTTTCGTGAACACGAGCGAGTTTAGCGTAGGTTTTACGCTGATTATTAGAGCCATCTTTCTGTCTAGAAGCTTGACGCTGTAATCGATCAAGTCGCTTTTTCTGAATTTTTGCGTAGCGTTTAGCTTCTGATTGTCTTCCTAAATCATCGGTAAATATTGCCACAGCACCCATATCTAAACCAACACATTTATCGGATTCTTTATAGATCGTGTCGTCAGTTTCAACGGTTAACTGTAGATAATATCCCGTCGCTTTACGAGTAATTTTAGCCATTCGGGGAGCTTTTCCTTGCAATCGATCGAGTCCCCGTACTTTTAATAATCCTATCTTTGAAGAAACGATAACCCCGTTAGATTTAATTTTTATAGTTCCAGGTTGACCATTAACAAGAGTCTCCACTTTATCCCGTCTTCCCTTAAATCTAGGAATCCCTCGAATGCCTTTTTTAGCGGCATCATAAGCGGGTTTAATCACACTTTTAAAAAATCCTTTTTTAAACTCTGTTTCAATTTCACCGATAAATTTTGCCGTATTTTCTCGAAAGTAAAAAGCAAGTTTCTTTCTGTTGAGATAATTAACAGCATCCTTGTCAATATTTTCAGCATTCATAAAACGACGGATAGGAATAGCATCTAAGGGAGTATATTCTTTTCCGTTGCTTGTCTTTTTAAAATAAGCGATTTTACAGCAAGGATTACCGATTAAAAGCTTTTTCTCTTTATCTTTTAGGGATTTAAACTCTTTTTCGTCGTAATGCCCAGAATAACTTAACTCCCATATTTCAGGGCTAAACTCATCAAATTTATGTTTTTTGCGATAATATCTTTGTTTTGATTCTTCCTTAAGTGCGATCGAAAGATTCCAGAGCAACTTACACGCAGCCAAAGACTGATCAATTTTGCTGACCTGTTCTTCGGTGGGATGAATTTTAAACTCTAGGACTTTCATGTTAGGCTCAAAAATCAAATACTTTTATACTAGCTTTAGTTTAGAGCTATGTCAAATAACAAATTCTGCATTCTAAGGGCAAGGCCCATGAACGAGTTAAAAATCCTTGAAAACTATTTCCAGAAGACGAAAAGGACTAAAACCGACGTTGAGGGCGGCGATCGGTATGTAGTCAGATTCATCCATAACTATCTTTTATCCTTAGAAATTCTGCGAGTCATCCCCATACCCATGGTGGTTTTCCGTCCCACTCCCGCATAGAGGGCAAAATCCGCCAGTGCATTAATCGCTTTAATCTTTGCGGGTTCCACCTCTCCCAAAAGACGATAGTGAATCTCGCCCACACAACCGATCGACTGGTTTTTATAGGCTTCGTCGGCTAATTTCGTTTGAATATCGAAAAAACTGGGAAAAATTGACTCTAGGGCAATAGAATCGAAGGGGATACCGCTATAGCGATTCCAACGACCGAGAAGGCTATTAAACACCAGTTCCCGCGTCGGTAAGGCACTATCGAATTTTCCCTGCCGGAAGGTGACGGGGGTGACGAAAAGGAAATGAAATTCCCGATTTGTTTCCGAGGCGTTTTCATACAGGTATTGATAAGTACAGGAGTTCGCCCAGGGTTGAACCGATTGCGGGGTAGCGAGGACGCTGGTAATGACGAGATCGGCGGAACCGAGATGCCAAGGGTGTTGCGGATTGAGATTCAACCAGAGTGAGGTTAATTTACCGAATAATCGGTCATCGAGCAGAGAAATCCGCCACCAGCAGGGAGTTTCTGGGGCGATCTCCCGTTCGTGTCGCCAGCGCAGGGAATTTATCGTTATTTTCCCCCCGGATTGAATCTGTAGTGGGGAGAGGGTAAAAGCTTTATCTCCCTCGGCTGCGTGCAGGGTGTCCCCTAATTCCTGATCAACACTACTGACAAGGGTAAGAAATAGCGCATGAAGGTGTCGTCCGGTGAGAAAATTCGGATAGATCGGCGATCGGGGTGTGAGATTGAGAACGAGACTGTAGGGCATTAACTTAATCGGGCCTTGGCAAAAATTTGTCTGGGAGTTAGGGTTAAATCGGGGAGGAGAATATCGCTAATCTCGTCATCGCCTTTTTTAATCGCTGGGGGTGCGTCGGGATAGAAAATCGTGATCTGCTTGGCCCGGGGATCGACGATCCAGACGCGACTGACTCCCGCTTTTAGGTAGGCCACGGCTTTTTCGCTCAGGCTGCTGAAGGATTGTTCAGGAGAAATAATTTCGATGACTAATTCCGGAGGAACGGGACAAGCTTCATCGGTGAGGGGAATATCTCCTAACCTTTCAGAGGAAATGTAGAGGAGATCGGGAACGGGACACCAATCTCGATCGTTTTTGCTGAGAATAATTGCCCATTCGATTCCCACTTCTCCCCGTCCTTGATTCCAGCGATCGAGTACGAGAAATAAAGCACCAGTTAAACGAGAATGAAAGAATTTCGGTGACATTTTTGCGATCGCTTCTCCATCGACTAATTCATAGGTAATATCGCCATCGGGAGCGGTTAGCGAGAGAAATTCTGGTAATGTGAGGGATTTAGAAGAGATAAGAGTCATGGTCAATTTTTAACCGAAGCGATAGGACAATCGAGCGGGAATTTTCAGATCGGTGCGATCGCTTATTTGGTAATATTCCCCGCGCATTCGCACATTACGGATTAAACTAACGGGTGGCATATTGATCACATCGTAGCCAATCACCTCATGGGTAAGAAATAGCACCTGAAGGTGTCGTCCGGTGAGAAAATTCGGATAGATAGGCGATCGAGATGTGAGATTGAGAACGAGACTGTAGGGCATTAACTTAATCGGGCCTTGGCAAAAATTTGTCCGGGGGTTAGGGTTAAATCGGGGAGGAGAATATCGCTCATCTCGTCATCACCTTTTTTAATCGCTGGGGGTGCGTCGGGATAGAAAATCGTGATCTGCTTGGCCCGGGGATCGACGATCCAGACGCGACTAACTCCCGCTTTTAGGTAGGCCACGGCTTTTTCGCTCAGGCTGCTGAAGGATTGTTCAGGGGAAATAATTTCGATGACTAATTCCGGAGGAACGGGACAAGCTTCATCGGTGAGGGGAATGTCTCCTAACCTTTCGGGGGAAATGTAGAGGAGATCGGGAACGGGACACCAATCTCGATCGTTTTTGCTTAGGACGATCGCCCATTCGATTCCCACTTCTCCCCGTCCTTGATTCCAGTGATCGAGTATAGAAGATAAAGCCAGAGTTAAACGAGAATGAAAGAATTTCGGTGACATTTTCGGGATCGCTTCTCCATCGACTAATTCATAGGTAATATCGCCATCGGGTAACGATAGAAATTCTGGTAATGTGAGGGATTTAGAAGAGATAAGAGTCATGGTCAATTTTTAACCGAAGTGATAGGACAATCGAGCGGGAATTTTCAGATCGGTGCGATCGCTTATTTGGTAATACTCCCCGCGCATTCGTACATTACGGATTAAACTAACGGGTGGCATATTGATCACGTCGTAGCCAATCACCTGATGGGTAAACATAACATCGAGAGGATTTAAAGGATAGGGATAGATAAATAAATCCTCTTTTTGTTTTGATACCGAAAGTTCTGTTAGTTTTACTTCCGCTTTACTCATCCATTTTCCCAAACGAATCCATTTAGGAAGTTGTAGGGGGTGACAGGAAATGATAAAACATTCAAAAACACTTTCGGGAGCGATTTCTTTGGCTCTGCCAAAACTGGGAATATTTTTCTGGGTTTTTTCCATCTCCACATGATAGTTATTATTGGCATATTTCCAAGTATTGAGAACCGCCGTATGAGCGATCGCCCGTGCGGGAGTGACATAAATTTTCTCTTCGTTAAGAGGATTTAAATGTTCTTGGTACTGTGGAATCTGTTCGGAACAGAAGTAACGATAACTATCGCTATTTACCAATCCCAAAGCATAACAGAGCGCGTAATTATGAATTACGGGTTCGGTTTCGTAGAGTCTGCCGATTTCACGGGTTGCGTAATAAAGACTATCGTGCAGTTCTAATTGACAGGAATAAATATGTACCATAACTCTTTAAAAATTGCGAGGATATAGGGTGAGAAATTACTCACCCTACTGAAATTTACGGTTTTTTAGCGGCTGGCTTTTTCTCGGCGATATGTTTCTTAGCGTAGTCTTTCGCTTCTTTATCCGCTTGCTTCAAGATCGATAAAATTCCTGCTTCCGTACCCGTGAGAGTTTTCACCTCGGTTAATAAAGGTTGAAAATTTTCCCCGATAAAATCGGTATGAACGATAAATTCTTCCGCCATTAATGCTTGTATTGCTTCGGTGGCTTTTTCCATAACTAAATCCTCGTCTAAGGGATCGATCGAGTGTAATACTTCATCGGGAAGGCGATCATATATTGCCTGTGTCCAGCGCAAATTACTAACAATTTCCCCATCGGCAAAAATAACACCGATAAGCTCATTTCTTACCCGTCCCGTCCGGGTAGTTTGCGCTCCGTAGTGACGGGTACGCAGGATGTTATTAAAAACGTAGAGAAAACCCGCTTCTGTCGGATCTTTTAGGGTGACAATACTAGGGAAAAACACCTGCGGACGAATGTGATCTTGTTGGTTAATTCGGCTAGTCACTTCACCTACTTTTGTGTTATTTTCTCCCTTAGATGCCATGGTACCATTCTCGTAGGGAGCGTTTAAAGTAAAACTTTCATGGGATTCATCAAAGGGTGTGATCGAAAAAGCCGTATCTACTACTACTTTCGATTTTTCTGAACCCGAATCACCAATAGCGAACCCATAGATAATACAGTCGGGGTTATTCATGGCAAATTTTACATTGTACTCGCACTCCTCGGCGGTTACAATATTGTATTTACGAAGTAACTCTCGACCGACTAAACGTTCTGGAGTTGACTGTTTTCGTTTAAACATCGATAAGCGACTAATCGTTTTATTCTTGTCAATTCCCGCACGAACACGAGCTTTATTTAACTCTCCGTCTGTTTGAAATAAAGGATAAGATTCCGTGACTCGAATCGTCAAAAAGTGAACGTATTTTCCCATCGGTTTGTAGGGGATTTCGCTATGAAAGAATTTAGAATCGAGGGTTTTCAGTAAAGACATGGTAGGTACTCCTTGAATTAATTATTGTTTTCAGAATCTTCTTCCACAGGTTGACCCTGGGCTTTTAACTCTTGATTTTCTTTGTCCTGTTCGAGACGGTAAAGAAATTCGCAGGTATCGCGAATGAGGTTTAATTGTCTGCCGGCTAGACGCGCTCGATCGCCCTTAAAAGAACCCTCGAACACATCGATCACAAAATAACGAGCAAAAGACAATATTTTCTGTCTTTCCTGTTCTCGATCGGACAGAATCCAACGACCTTCTGCTGTAGAAGCATGAACCCGATTCATTAAGCTGGCCACTTCCGCCGCTACTACAGAAACTAGGGCTTCTCCCTGATACATTCCTCCTTTGAGAATCGTATCTGCAGCCACATCGATCGGTTTTAAAACTGCGTTCGCTTTCGGATTATATCGTTTATTAGCTCGATAGAATTGACGATATAATTCAGTTAAGTTTTTCGGGTGATTTAAGGGCGATTCTGCTGTCATATTGATAGTTAAATTGGTTCGGTTAGCTTGTACATAGGGATCGAAACAAGGATAAAAATCGTAGAGATACAGAGCGATCCGATTAGCGCTCGGTATATCGGCATCTTTGCCCCGTTTCCACTGTTTAAGGTAATGAAAGACATAGAGAGGAGAATATAATAGGCTGCGGTTAGGGTATTTAAGGGTGCGGAATATTTTTTTCCGTCATTATCTTCCCACGCATTCAAGACTCGATCGAGACGGAATCGATCGCGTCGGGTTAAGGACCGGATCGCTTGGGGCGCACTGTCGAGAAATACCGTCTCTTCAAATTCCGCACCGTCGCGATAGGGAGGGATAGGAGACTCAGAAACCACCGTTTTAACATCTAGAATCATCGGGAAAGCTAATCCTAACCATGCTGGCATAACCCAGGATTCCGTGTCGGTTATTTTTTTATCTTTCCCTTTAACTTCAGGAGGAAGAGCCATAAAGTAGAAGGTGAGAGGTTGCTTTTCGGGATAGGAGAGTTTGAGAGATCGATCCTTTATTGAAGTATTATCGAGATGAAAAATATCAAGACTCCGATATTGGTCTAATTCGAGATGTGCTTTTAAGTCTTTACTAATGAAATGATTACGAACATCTGTATCGAAGCGAGATTGTTTGATTTCCTCATAGACTTGATGCAAGAACAAATTGGTTTCTGGAGTGCAGTAGTAGGTAGGATAAAAATAAATATAACGATATTTAGCATCCTCAAAATTTTTTCCTACCGCTTCTGTCTCGCTCATTAAAATTTGCCGTAACATGAATTCGATTCCTGCGATGCTGGAAATGTTACGTTTAGCGTTAGAACCTCCTAGATTTTGTTTATTAGTGTAAACTTGGGGAGTGAACAAGACTGCCGATTCCATCTGCTCAGTTACGCTATATGCGGAATGGGATATAGAGCAAAGTGCTGTTTTTCCCCTTCCCGATTTTTTAGCATTTTTATAGCGTTGAAATTCTTCAAAAAATTTATCGGGTGATCTGGTATCTGTCTGTTGATTTGGTAACATGACTACTTGTTTAACCCACGCGCGTAAATCATCCCATCCATCGAAAACTTGATAATCGTTTAAAATGGGTTCGATCGAATTGCGAAGATGGATTAATAATTTTTGACATCTCGGTTTAATTTCTTCATTTCCGATTCCTACATTATGCTCTAAATACTTAGCGGCCAAATAATACCATTCTAAAGGTAGTCCACCTGTATTGCCTTTTAATTTACGTTCCTTAAGACTATCGTTTATTCTTTGAATCTCCCGAATGGCGGGAATATAGCTTAGTAAATCCCAATGTTTGGCGACTTCAAGCATAAAATCGAAGTCAGGCGGTTTGGGAATGTTTTTATCCCGCTTACAAGTTTCTAGAATTTGAGAGACTTTCTCATCCCATATTTTACGGCTGATTAAATCACAAAACTCGGCGATCTGATCGATCCGAATATCTTCTTTAAACTCGAAATTATATTGATCAGATAAAATTCCTAACTTTTGAAATTTAACTAAAGTACCGCTTCGATCGCCAGAAACAGGCTTTTTCCCATCTTTCAGAATTTTTAGCGTTGCATCTAAACCAACGTCCATCAATTCGAGGGTGTTAAAGAATAAATGATAATATTCTGCGTATTTCATTCCCTTACCATCTCGATTAAATCCTGTCTGTCTAGTTCGCAATTCTCCGATACAGAGAGAATTGATTTTATCAACCACTCTTTCGGGAATATTATCTACCGATATTTCTGGTGCATTACGGGAGGTTAGATAAACTACTCCAGTCGGTAAATATAGTAACGGTTGATAATACTGCTTTTCGGGGGTGTTGAGACTGACATATTCATCGATAAGAGCGTTATTGATAACATTAGTTAAGACTCCTCGATTTTCCGAGATAGCGTGATAGGTTAACTTCAAATTTCTATTACTCAATCGACCTAGAATGTCGTCTAAGCTAGAACTTAAAGCGTCTTGAGGATGCTTGACTATGGAGGATATCCGATCGGCTAAACAAGCTAATCCAGTTAAAGAAAATAATTTATCACCTCTCGGTTTTAATTTAGGAGATAGTCCATCATGAATGGAGAAATTCCAGTTAGTTCCCCAACGAATTTGCGCGTTGTAAGCTATCACCAGTAAATCATCTATGTATTCTCGATATACTTCTGGATTTTCTGGATCGATAAAAATATCTAATTGTAGATAACGAACCATCACATCAATAATTTCTCGATGTTCTTGAAGAGATAATCCTCGAATTTCTGGCAAATTTTTGTACTTTTCAGGCATCTGTGGAAAGCGATCATACTTAAATTTCTCGAAATCATGTAAAATAAATCCCGCCATACCCAATCTTCTATCAAATTCTTTGATATATCGTTTAATAGTTGTGTCTAATTTTTCTATTTGTTGTTCGATTAAGTTGGCTGCGAATAATCCATTCAGGATGTGAGTGCTTAATGATTGGTCGTGCAAAGCTCGATCGCTTTTTAAATTTCCCTCCGCTATTTTATTCTCGATCCATTTACCTCCTTTTGCAGTCACACCAGCAGCAACTTTCAAGAAATTAGGCAATACATACTCGGCAAAATCCATCATAACAGGATCTTCAGGATTCTGCTTAATAATTGCTTCTTTAAAGAATTTAGTCGTTAAAAATTCTTTTTGAATCTCTTCTTCATCTCGGTTAGAATCTGGTGGCTCTTCTTCCTCTTCCTCATAATTATTTATATCCTCGTTTTCGTCTTGAAAGGATTCAATATTATCTCGATAGTCAAAAATATTTAATTGTTGAATCTCTTGACTTGTTTCTTTTTTCTTTCTAGCCATTATCCTGCTCCTGTACATCTAAGTAAGTGATGATTTGTTGGATATAAATAGGGAATTGTTTTTAAGTTTTAGGGATAGATTTAAAAACAATTTCATGATCAATTTACTCATTTTCTTGATAATCGATTAACTTGATAGACTCGAAACATTTCAGGCGATCGAGATATTTAATCATCAAGCTAATTCTTGATTCTACAATCTCTCTTTCCATCATTGCAAACCCCATTTTTTTAACCAGAGATGAATACTTTCTTTCTGGGTTTTACGAAACTTGGCGGTATCAGCATATACCTTCCACGCTCGAACACGGAATTTAAGAAACTCGCCAACATGACTTTCGTAAATAAGTTTTCCATCTCGTGCGACTTGATAACCGATAAGGGGAGAACAGCGATCAAGTTCAACAAGATCGATTGCGTCCCTATTGATCTTTAATACTTCACTCAGGTAGTCAAGAACTTCTAGATATCGCTCGGATTTTTCTCGATTTTGTTTCCGCTCGATTTTTTCGTCATATAGAACCGCAAAATCCCAATCACTACCGTCGTGATTTTTTCCGGTCGCTCTAGAACCGAATAAAACTAATAGTTTGACATAGGGAATATTTTCTGGAAGTTGAGAGGATAACTTTTGGGAGTTTTCTAAAATAGAATTAGCCATGATTTTCTAACCGAGTATTAATCTTCTAAGTTTTCAGTAAGGACTTGATGTTCTAAGTCGGCGGTACGATTCTTGAAATATCGATATTCAGCTAGAATCCCACCGAATGATTCCTCCAGTTCATCCAACTTCCTTTGAATACGCTCGATTTTCTCTTCTTGCGCTTGTTGAATTTGAAAGATTTTTCGATGTTGATGCTCCATTTCATTGAATGCGATCAATAGGTAGTACATAAAGTTGCATGGCTCCACCGTAATTTTAGATGAGTTCGCTAAATGACTGTTTGAGGATTGCATAGGCGGCTCCTTCTATGGTTCACCCATCAATTATAGCTTCTCGGATACTAATTGAGTATATAAAGACCATTATGAAATCAACTCCCCGATTCTGCTACCCTGAGCAAGGGAAAGTAAACCTCCTCGACTTCCGTTAAGTGAGTAATAATGCCTATTAGGTATTGAAACTTTATCTACTCGATTAGAGATATGGTTATATTTAACTTTCCTGTCATCGCCCATAAGGTGATGAGCAAACCCTAATAGGGATAACAGTTCTAGCAGATCCATGAGTCTCCTCCTTTTTCCTTGAGACGGTAGGCTTGGGTATCGAGTAGCAGTGCCGATTGACCGAAAGCTATAGAGTAAGGTGCGGAGGTTTTCTCACGACCGAACTCGTCTATGGGATAAATCTGAAAGTGCATCGGTAGCTGGAGACGTTTTTTCACCTCCTCGACTGGGTGCGGAACCAGATAACTGACGAGATATCTGGTTTTCATCCGCTCGTTAATCTGCCGATAGGGACAGGGATAGACTTGAATACCCCGTAAAACCTGCACTTTCCAGCTATTCGCCAGTTCTCTCAGGTCTCCCCCGTAGCTAAATCGCCATGGTCGTCTTTCCGGACGATATCTCAGCAACTTCATAAACGCGAGGCAGTGGCGAAACCGTCCCTTGGCAATCGGTTGTTGAAGACGGGCCGCGGTTGACTCTAGAAGTCGGAGGTAGTCCGCTTGGGTCATCGGTTCAATGTCGAGATTGCTGAGGATGCCGGGTAAATCGTAGGTTTTGAAGTAATCACCGGGCCAGTCTTCGTATGCTTCATCGTACAACCCGCAGGAAAGCGAGCTAGAACCTCGAAAGCTACTCGCGTCCTCTTCAATCGGACTTTTCGATTTTTGTCCCGATAGCTGTTGCCAGTCCTCTCTCCAAGTTCGTAAACATCCCCTCACCCTGCCCAGACTCGTCTGGAAAACCCTCTGACAATCCTCCTCAAACGCGACGCGACTCTTTTGGTATGTATCCCGAATCGTTTTATGATTGAGCTTGCTACTGATCGCCACGGACTGCACTCCCGCCCAACGGCGGAAATATCCCTGAAAGTTATTAATTTTGCGGTATTTATCCCGAATTTGCTCGTTTAAAAATGGGCGATCATAGGCGACATTTTTCTCTAAAGGAGGATGTTCGCCAAGAAATAATCGCTCGACCAAGAAGTTAGACGCGAGCGCATAGGCAGTAAAATTGAGGAAGGGTTGATCGTCGCTCTGTCCATCGTGTCTGCCGAGTCGTCCCAAGCGCTGGATAAAACTCCCCGAATCCCCAGACTCGAAAATTAAAAAGTTAATCCGGAAATCCACCCCCACATCGATCGTACTGGTTCCGAGAACTAAATCGGCTTGTAACGATTCGTTTTTTCGTGTTTGTCCCGTTAAACCAGTATTTTCTTCCACTGTCAACGGATGGAGCAAGTTCTTAAACTCTCGGATTAAGCGTTTGACAGAAGCGATCGAATTGAGAATGATCGCACCTTTACTCCCCGGATATTGCAGAAAATAGTCACGAATTAACTGCCAGTTTTCTCGTAGCCAGGTTTCCGTCGCCCCGAAAGTAGAATCTATAGGAATAAAATTTAAAGTTATCTGTCGAGCGATCTGTCGCCATCCCCGCGACTCTAATTGTTGTTTTTCCGCTTCCGAATCGGGAAAACGGTACTTTTCACGCTCGTAAGGGTTAATCTCTCGAATTTCCTCGGCAGCGAACACGGTTTTCAATCGTTCGAGTAGTTGTTTTTCTGGGGTGGCAGAAAGAAATAGATGTTTGCGTCCGTTTTTCGTATGACGCATCAATAGCATCGTATTAATAACACTCGCGATCTGTGGCGCACTAAAAACATGAAATTCATCGTGTATAAAAAGATTGAATTTAAAGTCTAAAGGACTCCAAAGTTTATCGGGGGCATCTTTAGGAGTAATATAAGCGTGACGATGGAGATAATGTAAAATATCAGGATTTGTGAGGATAATATCCGATTGGTCAATGCGGGTTAAAATGGCGTTGTCTTTCCGAATGTCTTCACTTTCCGCGTAAATTTCCAGTGTTGCACCACTCAATCGACTAATGCGAGGATCGTTATTAGGTCCGAATCGATCGATATAGCCTTGAATTTGACTTTCCTGATCTCTAGCGAGTTCATTGGTGGGATAGAGTCCGATCGAATAGCGGATAGAATCATCGGGTTTCACTCCCTGCATCGCGTCGAGATACGCGGCCAGACTTTTCCCGTCCCCCGTCATGGCCGAATTGATGATTACCGCGACATCGGGATCGTTGAGTGCTTTCCACGTCTCCACCTGATGCCACGATAACCGCCATCCTTGGGGAACCTTGATCCCGTCCGGGATCTCGTCTGCGGGACAGGAATAGACTGGCCTGAGTGTTACTTGATAATTTACCATGAATTTCTGTCCGTAACTCCTTGCTATCTTCCATGATAACCACGATAATAGGGATGGACAAGTACCTAAACAGAAAAAGTGTCCGTATGTTTATAAACTATGAGCCGGATAGGACAATCAATCACTTTATCGGTCAGTGAAAAAGAAAAACAGGCCCTAGAAATCCTTGCCAGTGAATTTGGGCTATTGTGGGGAGATAAACCGAATATATCGAAGCTAATCAAAGAAATTGCCCAGAATAAGCTTAAAATTGCCCCTAATCACGACTGGAAGCCCGCTCGCTTGCAGATGCTCCAACAGGCGATCGATTCTCTCATTGATGCTGGACAAATCCCCATCGCCCTGGAACTAACTAAACTACTATTAGAACGGAGCGAACTGTCAGGCCCCTTACGGAAAGAGCTAGAAGACCGCCTCGATAATCCTCCCCCACCATGGCGGCTGGAACTCGATCGCTGTATTCTCCGACAACAACCGTTTCAGTTATCCTATCAGGATGCGGGCGATCGACTCTGGCAATTCCATCTTTACCATGCCGCTATCAATCGTCACGAGGAGCGGCTATATCTCGACTGCTGGTGCGAGGAAACCGAGGGAAATCAAGATATTTCCGAACTACACCATAATTGGAGTTTGCGGCTCGATCGAATCCCCAACGATTCCTTAATTACCCCGATCCCTAAGGGCAAGTGGCGCAGTCAGCTTGATAGTGTGTCGGCCGAGTTTCACCTGTTCGATGGATTAGCTCGATCGTACCGGACCAAAACCGCTATCGATATTGCCAACGAATTGATCTCGATCGATCCCCTTGTCCGGCAGATTACCCGACAGGTAACGAGTAGCTTCTGGTTTTTCCGCGAGATTCTCCCCTACGGAGAAGACTGCTTGCTGATCTCCCCGGAAAAAGTCCGCAAGCGTTTCTATGACAAGTTGCAGCGGCTTTATCGGCGCTACGAGTCTTGAAAAGATTACTGATTCGACATTTGGGCGGTGATTACGGTGAGATCGATCGCCCTTTCGCCCCTTCTGATCCTGAGGGGTAAAGATTGACCGATCCCGGTTTTTTCCACCATTTCCTGTAACTCAGCGCCATCGCTAACCGGTTGATTATTAGCTTTAACAATCACATCCCCGCGACGGATCCCGGCTTTTTCGGCGGGGGTATTGGGTAGGACTTTCACCACCAAAATTCCCGACACTTCCGGGACGATCATGGCAGAATTGGGGTTTTGATTATTAGCCCGGGCTAAATCGGGAGTTAGATTAACCATCTGCACACCGATATAGGGATGGGCCACCTTTTGACCTGATTCTAGGGTCGCTTGTAACTGCTTGGCCCGGTCGATGGGAATGGCAAAACCGATCCCCATGGCATCGGCACGAATCGCCGTATTGATGCCGATGACTTCCCCTTGGGCGTTGAGTAAAGGACCGCCGGAATTGCCCGGGTTAATAGCGGCATCGGTTTGGATAAAATCAATGCGTTTATCGGGAATACCCGCCTTAGCCGCCGAGCGCCCGATCGTGCTAATAATTCCTAAAGTTACCGTATTATCTAGACCGACGGGATTGCCTACTGCGATCGCCCAGTCCCCCACTTGTATGGATGAGGAATTGCCGAGGACGGCTACAGGTAATTTTTCCCCTTGGGGATTAATTTTCACCACGGCTAAATCAGTGATCTCATCAGTACCGCGTACTTCTCCTTTAAAGCTACGACCATCTTTTAATGTCACCGTTACCTTATCGGCATTATCGACCACATGGGCATTAGTTAAGATTAAACCACTGCCATCGATAATAAAACCCGATCCCTGGCCCGCCACTCGCTGCTGTGTCGGGACACGAAACTGTTCCCCAAAAAACTCCTGAAAAAAAGGATCATCAAAAAAGGGGCTATTGGGACGAGTAATGATCGCTTCGGTGTCAATTCGCACCACTGCCGCACCCGTGCGCGCCACTGCCTTAGCGACAAAACTTTCCGCCGTCATCTCTGGGGTAATTCTGGCCACATCGGCGGCAACGCTGGGCAGATTTTGAGCATTTACCGCCGCTAAACTGCTAAAACCGAGCATAATTCCTAGAAAAGTTGCCAAAGCGTGGGTAATAGTGCGCCGTAACCCTGTAGGAAGTTTCATACTTTGATCTCTGATTCTGATGTTTTGACTGTTTCTGTCTATCGGTTGACAGACCGACTATTAAAAATCTAACAAATCGATCGCTCTGGTTAAATCCAGAAATAACCAATGAGTTGCCACCAAATCCGTCTGCTGGCGGATTTGGTCATGGTTTGCCGTTTACCTGAAATGTCGGCTTGAAGGCTCTCGGTTTTACCTCGGAGATGAAAGGTTCCGCCAGCATAGAAATAGCGAAGCACGATTGACAACTCAATTCTTAGCGTGCTAGAATA
>VYMG01000528.1_pt1 | contig 18874 bp, 16 predicted proteins | sample 5115261 | NCBI WGS metagenome assembly VYMG01 (sample SAMN12291781, study PRJNA351875) | freshwater metagenome | isolation source: freshwater lake | place: USA: Michigan, Wintergreen Lake | collected 2013-08-08
CTGCCGAAGGCCGCACGGTGCATGCGGATGGCCTCCTCGGCCACCTCGAACACGCCGATGCCGCCGACCTGGCTGGCGGTGCCGCGGAAGTACTTCTCCACCAGCGGCTTGTCCAGGCCGATCGCCTCGAACAGCTGGGCGCCGCAATAGCTCATGTACGTCGACACGCCCATCTTGGACATGATCTTCGACAGGCCCTTGCCGATCGCCTTCACGTAGTTGTAGATCGCCTTCTCGGCCGACAGGTCGCCGGGCAGATCCTTGTGCATGGCCGCCAGCGTTTCCATCGCGAGGTACGGATGCACCGCTTCCGCGCCGTAGCCGGCGAGCACGGCGAAGTGGTGCACCTCGCGCGCCGATCCGGTCTCGACCACCAGGCCGGCGGTGGTGCGCAGGCCCTCGCGCACCAGGTGCTGGTGGATCGCCGACAGCGCCAGCAGCGCCGGGATCGCGATGTTGTCGCGGTCCATCGCGCGGTCGCTGATGATCAGGATGTTGTGGCCGCCGGCGATGGCGTCCACGGCTTCCGCGCACAGCGAGGCGAGCTTGGCCTCGACGCCCTCGTCGCCCCAGGCCAGCGGGTAGGTGACGTCGAGCACGTGCGTCTTGAACTTGGCGCTGGTGTGCTTCTCGATCTGGCGCAGCCGCGCCATGTCCTCGAAGTCGAGGATGGGCTGACCGACCTCGAGGCGCATCGGCGGGTTCACCGCGTTGATGTCCAGCAGGTTCGGCTTCGGGCCGATGAAGCTGTTCAGGCTCATCACGATGGCCTCGCGGATCGGGTCGATCGGCGGGTTCGTCACCTGCGCGAACAGCTGCTTGAAGTAGTTGTACAGCGGCTTGTTCTTGTCGGAGAGCACGGCCAGCGGCGAATCGTTGCCCATCGAGCCGATCGCCTCCTCGCCGGCGGTGGCCATCGGCGCGAGCAGGAACTTGATGTCCTCCTGCGTGTAGCCGAAGGCCTGCTGGCGGTCGAGCAGCGTCTCCTTGAAGGCCGGCGATGCCGACCCTGCCGGCAGTTCCTCGAGCTTGACGCGCACGCTCTCGATCCACTGGCGATACGGCTTGGCCGAGGCGAACTGCGCCTTCAGCTCCTCGTCGTCGACGATGCGGCCCTGCTCGAAGTCGATCAGGAACATCTTGCCCGGCTGCAGGCGCCACTTGCGCACGATGCGGTTCTCCGGGATCGGCAGCACGCCAGACTCGGAGGCCATCACGACGAGGTCGTCGTCGGTGACGATGTAGCGCGCCGGGCGCAGGCCGTTGCGGTCGAGCGTGGCACCGATCTGCTTGCCGTCGGTGAACACCATCGCGGCCGGGCCGTCCCACGGCTCCAGCATGGCGGCGTGGTACTCGTAGAACGCACGACGGCGCTCGTCCATCAGCTCGTGCTGCTCCCACGCCTCGGGGATCATCATCATCGCAGCGTGCGCGAGCGGGTAGCCCGACATCGTCAGCAGTTCGAGCGCGTTGTCGAACGTGGCGGTGTCGCTCTGGCCTTCGAAGCTGATCGGGTAGAGCTTCTTCAGGTCGTCGCCCAGCACCGGCGACTTCATCACGCCCTCGCGGGCACGCATCCAGTTGAAGTTGCCCTTGACGGTGTTGATCTCGCCGTTGTGCGCGACCATGCGGTACGGGTGCGCCAGCGGCCACTCGGGGAAGGTGTTGGTCGAGAAGCGCTGGTGCACGAGCGCGAGCGCCGAGACCGTTCGCGGGTCCTTCAGGTCCTTGTAGTAGGTGCCGACCTGGTCGGCCAGCAGCAGGCCCTTGTAGATGATCGTGCGGCAGCTCATGCTGGGCACGTAGTACTCGCGGCTGTGCGTCAGCTTCAGGCGCTGGATGGCGGCCGACGCGGTCTTGCGGATCACGTAGAGCTTGCGCTCCAGCGCATCCGGCACGATCACGTCGGGGCCGCGACCGATGAAGATCTGGCGGATCACCGGCTCCTTGTCGCGCACGGTGGGCGACATCGGCATCTCGCTGTCGACAGGCACGTCGCGCCAGCCCAGCAGCACCTGGCCTTCGGCCTTCACGGCGCGCTCGAGCTCCTGCACGCAAGCCAGGCGCGAGGCGTGTTCCTTCGGCAGGAAGATCATGCCGACGCCGTATTCGCCGGGCGGCGGCAGCTCCACGCCCTGCGCCGCCATCTCGGCGCGGAAGTACTCGTCGGGGATCTGGATCAGGATGCCGGCGCCGTCGCCCATCAGCTTGTCGGCACCGACAGCACCGCGGTGGTCGAGGTTCTCGAGGATCTTCAGACCCTGCTCGACGATGGCGTGCGCCTTCTGGCCCTTGATGTGGGCGACGAAGCCGACGCCGCAGGCGTCGTGTTCGTGGGCGGGGTCGTACAGACCCTGGCCTGTGGTGTGCGCCAGTTCAGCCGGCGAAGTGGACGGGATGGGGGCCTGCGACATGGCGCTCTCCAGGAAAACCGGAACGGCAAGCAGGATACTGCGGTGCAGCAAGAGTCACAAGCAGAACAATTGGCGTCTGACCCCATTTAATAGGAAGCACCAAAGCGATGCGTTATAAATTGGGGACAGGTTAAGTTCCGTGCGCCGTGGCGGTGCGTGCCCTCGGGCGCCCGGGCCGACGAGGAATGGCGCGGCGGCCGCACCGCTGTTCCAGCGACTCCAGGAAGCGCTCGGACCCGAGCGCCCAACCCTTGTTGGCGGCCTCGTCGAAGCGGCGCCTTTCGCCCTCGCTGAGCGGCTGACTGACGACCCGGCGGTAGGCGGCATGCCGCTCGAACGGCGTGTTGCCGAGAGCCCAGAAGCGAAGGTGATCACTCACGATCGGATCGTGATCCACCCCCAGGTGATGGGCCGCGCTGGACCAGCGCCGCTCCCGGGGCGCCGAGGCATCGCCCGACAGCACGGCGTCCGATTCGACGTGGCGCATCGCGGCCACGAGCTCGGCGTCGGGGTCGACGACGGTCGCTCCGAAGCGCCCGGCCCACAGCGTGCCGCCCCGCCGGTGGCGCTTGTTGAACCAGACGGTGTAACGCCGTGCGAGCCCCTGCATCATCCGGCTGAGCGCGCCCGGCTCGGCCGGCGTGACCAGCAGCAGCACGCGGCACTCGCCGAGGGCGTAGGCATGGATGGCCACCGAGGCCGCGGCGGCAGCCTCTCGCAGCATGCCCTTGAACGCCTGCCGGTCGGCATCGTCCTTGAAGACAGGCTGGCGGTTGTGCCCCCCGTGCTCGACGAGATGAGGCAGACCAGGAACGCTGAGACGGGGTAGACGGGCCATCGGCGGAACTCGACCGCCATTCTGACGCGCCGCGAAGTGTGAACGATGTCGCACTCGGCGGCAGGCCCGCGCCGCTCGTCGCGCCGCCTGTTCCGTCTGTCGACGCGCGCGGCACGAGCGGGTGGGGCTCGCTACAGTCGCGTCCCATCCGAAGCTGCCGTCAAGGCGCTTGCCACAGCGCCCCGAGACAGCCGACTGTCCTTCGTTCCACCGAGAGTTCATCCATGAGCAGACGCAGCGCCCGCGGTTTCACACTGATCGAGATCATGATCGTGGTCGCCCTGGTGGCGCTGCTGACCGCCATTGCAGTCCCTTCGTACAACGAGTACACGACGCGCGGCCGCATCCCCGACGCGACCTCGGGGCTGTCCACCAAGCAGGTTCAGCTCGAGCAGTTCTTCCAGGACAACCGGACCTACCTCGGCTCTGACGCCAACATCAACCGCCCCTGCTTCAACGACACGCGCAATCGCCACTTCGACTTCACCTGCACGGTGCTGACGGCCACGACCTACACGCTGCAGGCCACGGGCAAGGGCCCCATGGCCGGCTTCAGCTTCACGGTCGACCAGGCCAACCAGCGCCAGACCACCGCCGTGCCGGCAGGCTGGGCGGCGCCGGCACCGAACAACTGCTGGGTGACGAGAAAGGGCGGCGTGTGCTGATGCAGCCTTCACGAACCCAGCGCGGCCTCTCGCTCGTCGAGATCGTCGTGGTGCTGGGCATCGTCGCCATGCTCGTGATGATGGCCATGCCGACCTTCACCGGCTGGGTCATCAACTCACGCATCCGATCGACCGCCGAGGCCGTTCAGGCGGGGCTGCAGCTGGCGAAGGCGGAGGCCGTCGCGCGCAACACGCGCGTGCGCTTCCAGCTCACGAGCACCCTGGACAACGGTTGCGTGGCGGCAGCCGACGGCCTGAACTGGGTGATCAACCTGGATCCGAATGCCGATCCGACCGAGGTCGAGGGCAGCTGCGCCAGCGCGCCCGACGATGCGAATGCGCCGTTCATCCTGCAGAAGCGCCCCGGCGCGACCTCCGGCAACACCCAGGTGGCGGCCAACGCCACCTCGCTGGTCTTCAACGGTCTGGGCCGGCCCCTGCCCATTCCGGGCCTCGCCGGCAACCTGACCATCGCCATCTCGAATCCGGCGGCTGGCACCTGCACCGCGGTCGGGGGCGAACTGACCTGCCTGAACATCGTCGTCACGCCCGCCGGGCAGATCCGCATGTGCAACCCGGCCTTCCCGGCCACCGATCCGCAGGGCTGCTGAAATGAAGACTCCCGTGCGCCGCCGCCGTTCCGGCCAGACCGGCGTGATGCTGCTCGAGGCACTGGTCGCGATCCTCGTGTTCGCGCTCGGCGTGCTCGCGCTGGTCGGCCTGCAGACGCTGTCGCTCAAGCAGTCGGGCGATGCCAAGTACCGCGCGGATGCGGTGCTGCTGGCCAACGAGCTGATCGGCCAGATGTGGGTGACCGACCGCAGCTTCGCGACGCTGAACGGCCAGTTCACGGCGGGCGGCGCGGCCTACCAGGCCTGGCTCGACCGGATCACTACGAACAACACCTTGCCCGGCGTCGCCGCCAATCCGCCAGTCGTGCAGGTGGTGCCGGTCGGCGCGGCCGTGCCGCCGAGCAACCGCGTGACCGTGACGCTGTCCTGGAAGGCGCCGAACGAGCCGGCTGGCGATCCGGTGCGCAGCGTCACCGTCGTGGCCGAGATGAAGTGAGAGAGGAGCGCCACGTGATCTTCCTTTCCCCTTCCCGCTCGCTGCAGGCGCGCCAGCGCGGCCTGAGCCTCGTCGAGCTGATGGTCGGCCTGGTGATCGCTGCGATCGCCACGCTGGTCATCATGCAGGTCTTCCAGTTGTCCGAGAGCTCCCGCCGCAGCACGGTCGGCGGCGACGACGCCCAGATCACCGGCGCGATCGCGATCACCGCGCTTCAGCGCGACATCAAGCAGGCCGGCTTCGGCGTCAGCGCGAACGCCGTCCTTGGTTGCGACCTGACCCTGCCCGGAGGCTGGACGGTGCCGAACGTGGCGCCGGTCGTCATCAACCCGCAGACGGCCGGCGGCGCGCCGCTGATCCCGGGCGCCGACGCCAACACCGACACGCTGCTCATCACCATGGGCAGCACCAGCGCTGCCCCGGAAGGCGACCTGGTGTCGTCGCAAGGGCCGCAGAACGTGTACGCCGTGTCGACCCCCACCTCGTTCGCCGTCAACGATCTGATCGCCGCAGCGGTGGTGCCGCGCCCGGTGCCCTGCGCCCTGACGCTGGAGCGTGTCACGGCCGTGGTGGCACCCAGCCCGCCCACGGTGTCGGTGGGCGTGGGCACGCCGGCGATGACCGGTGGCGCGCTCTACAACTTCGGCCCGGCACCGCAGATGCTGGCCTATCGCGTGCGCAATGGTGGGCTGTCGGTGTGCGACTTCGTGGCCAACGACTGCGGACGCGCGGTCGACGTCGACAACGCCAACGTGTGGGTACCGATCGGCAACAACATTGCCAGCCTGCGCGCCGAGTATGGCCGCGACACGACGGCGCCGGCGATGGACGCGGTGGTCGATGTCTTCGATCAGACCACGCCCGCCCCGGGCGCCAACGTGCAGTGCGGCTGGGCCCGGGTGGCCGGCATGCGCCTCGTCGTCGTCGCCCGCAGCGGCGAGTTCAACAAGGAAGACGTGACCGTGAACGCGCCGGCCTGGGCCGCCAGCGACGCACGGCCGATCGACCTGAGCGGCGACGCCGACTGGCAGCGCTATCGCTACAAGACCTTCGAGACCACCGCGCCACTGCGCAACATGGCCTGGCAAGGAGTGCAGCTGGGATGCTGAGCCGCCAACAACCCCAAACGTCCGGCACCCGCCGCCGAGCGGCTCGCGCCGACCAGCGCGGCATCGTGCTGATCCTGGCGCTGATCGTGCTCGCCGCGATGACGCTCGCCGGCATCGGGCTCACACGCTCGGTGTTCACCAGCAACCGGATCGCCGGCAACCTGGCCTTCCAGCAGGCGGCGACGCATGCGGCCGACGCCGGCATCGAGAATGCGATCGCCTGGCTGGAAGCCAACAACGTGCCGCCGGCACCGCCGCTGGTGCCCAAGCTGTACAACAACGTCGACCGGGCCGGCGTCGACCTCGGCTACTTCGCCAGCCGCCAGGATCCTGCCGCCGGCCAGAGCTGGGAGCAGTTCTGGACGGCGGTGCTCGTGCCGAGCAACCGCGTCAACACGCTGGCTGCGCCGATCGCCGGCAACACCGTCAGCTTCGTGATCCAGAGGCTCTGCAACGCCGTCGGCGATCCGACCACCGGCATCGGCTGCGATGCATCGCCCACCGTGGTCGGTTCCGAGGGTGGCGGGCGGGGCGCCGGCGTGCCGCCCATTGCCTTGCCGAGCCAGCGCTACTACCGCATCACCGTTCGCGTGGCCGGTCCGCGCAACACGGTCAGCTTCGTCCAATCGATCGTGGCGCTCTGACGCCTACGTCGAACACAGAAACGCCCGGGGAGACGTCGATGAACGCCCAACGCTTGTCCAGACCGCTGCTGACGCTGCTCGTCGCCGCCACCATGGTCACGGTTTCGCACGCCGCGCCGACCGACGTGGCGCAGGTGCCGCTGACGACCTCGGCGCCCAACGCCGTGCTGCCGAACCTGATGTTCATCCTGGATGACTCGGGCAGCATGGCGTTCGACTACCTGCCCGACTGGGCTGACGATGCGCTGTGCCGCAGCGGCGGTGCCACCAGCACCAACAGCGGTGCGTTCGCACGCGGATGCAATGGCGAACCGCCGTTCCGCAGTGCTGCCTTCAACAGCTCCTACTACAACCCGGCGATCCGCTACCTGCCGCCGCTGTACGCCAACGGGACCTCGTGGCCGACGCAGAACTCGATCAACACAGGCGGCTGGACGAACGTCCGGAACGATGCCTATGGCGTGCAATCGGGCGGCAACATCAGCCTGATCACCGGCTATCCCGACGTCGAGTACTGCACCGACACCACCTACACCGACTGCCTGCGCAACGGCAACTACGCCCTGCCCGGCACCGTCAACGGCAAGGCCTACACGACTCGCCGCGCGACCACGGCCACTGGCACCGGCGCCATCACGATCGGGGCGCCCGACGCCGCCACGACCGAATCCCGCATCTTCGGCCCGCACTACTACGTGATCAACGCGTCGGAGTTCTGCGACTCCGCCACCCTGCGCAACTGCCAGTCCACGCAAACCACGACCTTCAGCTTCCCGGCGCCGGTGCGCTGGTGCACCACAGACGCGAACGCACGGGCTGCATCGCCGGCCGCGGGCACCTGCCAGGGCCTGCGCACGCCGACCTACAACTTCCTGCGCATTCCGACCAAGTATTTCACCGCCGGCAGCGCAGGCACACCCGCGCTGGCCGAAGTCGCCGCTTCGGCGTCGTTCACGGTCAACAACATCAACTGCAACACCTCGCTGACCGCAGTGACGGTCAACGGCGTGAACCTGCTGTCTGCGACGACGGCCATCACCAACAACCGTGACACGCTCGGCAACTCGATCCGTGACCGCATCAACAGCGGTACCAGCGGCTACACCGCGTCGACGAGCAACGGCGGACGGACGGTGCGCATCCAGGCTCCGGCGAGCGCCGGCAACATCACCTACACGGTGAGCTTCAGCCGTACCGGCACCTGCTTCAGCCCGACGCCGGCCGCGCCGGCCTTCAGCGGCTACGTGGCGCCGGTGGCCGCCGTGCCGGCGACGCCGGGCAGCTTCCCCGGCTCGTTCACCCGCGTCGAGATCATTCCCACCAACACCAGCTATCCGCGCCCCACCACGCGCACCGATTGCGTCACCTCGACGTCTTCGCGAACTGGTACACCTACTACCGGACGCGGATGCAGGCGATGAAGTCGTCCGCGAGCTTCGCCTTCGGCAACCTGTCGAACCAGTACCGGCTGGGCTACATGAGCATCAACAACAGCACGGGCAGCGACTTCCTGAACCTGGGCACTTTCGAGCTGACCCACAAGGAGAACTGGTTCGCGAAGCTGACCGCCGCCCGGCCGAACAACGCGACACCGCTTCGCGGTGCGCTGACGCGCGTCGGCCGCCTGTACGGCGGGCGCCTGAACGGCACCAGCCTCAATGGCTCCACGGTGGTCGAGCCGATGCAGTACTCCTGCCAGCAGAACTTCACGCTGCTGTCGACCGACGGCTACTGGAACGAGAGCGGCAGCCCGGCCAAGCAGCTCGACGGCGTGACCGACATCGGTGATGCCGACGGCAGCCTGCCCCGCCCGCTCTACGACGGAACCGGCACGCTGAACACGCTGGCCGACGTCGCCGCCTACTACTACGAGACCGACCTGCGCAACGGCACCGCCGCGACAGGCCTGTGCCGCTCGGCCACCGGCGGCGATCTGTGCGAGAACAACGTGCCGGTGGGTGGCGACGACGTCGCGCGCCACCAGCACATGACCACCTTCACGCTGGGACTGGGCGTCTCGGGCTACATGCTGTTCGACGAGAAGTACCGCACCGCCACGAGCGGCGACTTCTTCGACGTGCGCAACGGCACGACGGCCGACCCTGCCAACGGCACCTGTTCCTGGCAAGCGGCCGGGGGGTCCTGCAACTGGCCGATTCCGGTCAACAACTCACAGCCGAACATCGACGACCTCTGGCATGCCGCGGTCAACGGCCGGGGCACCTACTTCAGCGCCACCGACCCGGCCAACCTGTACACCGGCCTGGCCAATGCGCTGGCCGCCATCGAGTCCCGGCGCGGCGCGGCGGGCAGCGACGACGAGCAACCCGAACATCTCCGCCGGTGATGACAACGTCTTCCTGTCCTTCTTCAACGCGGGCAAGGACGACTGGACGGGCGAACTGCTGGGCAAGAAGCTGAGCACGACCACAGGCGAGGTGCTGAACTCGGCGAGCGACTGGTCCGCCGCCGCCAAGCTCACCGCCAACGCATCGCGTTCCATCTTCACTTTCGATCCCACGGCGACCAACAAGCTGAAGAGTTTCGCCTGGGGCAGCCTGACGACGACCCAGCAGGCGTGGTTCGAGACCACGCACATCACGGCGCCGGGCCGCGGCCTCAGCCAGTTCTGCAGCTTCGGCACCAACTGCCTGTCGGCTGCAAGTCAGACGCTCGCCGCTGGCCAGCCGCTGGTCGACTACCTGCGCGGCGATCGGACCAACGAGGGCCCGGAGACGGATACCTCGAAGTACTACCGTGTGCGGAAGAGCCTGCTCGGTGACATCGTCAACTCGGAAGCGCTGTACGTGAAGAAGGCGCTCTTCAACTACGCCGACGCCGGCTACAGCGCCTACAAGACGGCCACCGCCACGCGGCGCGCGATGGTGTACGTGGGCGCCAACGACGGCATGCTCCACGCCTTCGACGCCACCGACGGCGAAGAGGTCTGGGCCTACGTGCCCACGATGGTGATGCCCAATCTGTACCAGCTCGCGGACAAGAACTACGGCGCCAAGCACCGCTTCTTCGTCGATGCCAGCCCGGTCAGCGGCGACATCACGATCGGCGGCCTGTGGCGCACGATCGTGGTCGGCGGCCTCGGCGCAGGCGGGCGCGGCTACTTCGCGCTGGACGTCACCGACCCGGCCAACCCGCAGGCCCTGTGGGAGTTCACGGACACGAACATGGGCCTGACGATGGGCAAGGTGGAGATCACCAAGCTCAAGGACGGCACCTGGGTCGTGCTGGCGGCGTCGGGCTACAACAACGTCAGCCCGGGCGACGGCCGCGGCCGCCTGTACGTGATCAACGCCGCCACCGGCGCGCTGATCCGCACGATCGACACGCCGGCCGGCTCGACCACGACGCCCAGCGGCTTGGCGCAGATCCGCGCCTGGGTGGATCGCACCGACGTGAACAACACGACGTTGCGCGCGTATGGCGGCGACAACCTCGGCAACCTGTGGCGCTTCGACGTCAACGGCGACATCGGCGCCACCGGCTACGACGCCCAGCTGCTGGCGACGCTGGCGGGCAGCGCCGGCAACGCCCAGCCGATGACCGCCCGGCCCGAACTCGGCCTGGTGAATGGCAACGCGGTGATCTTCGTCGGAACCGGTCGATACCTCGGTGTGTCCGACCTGACCGACACCAGCCCGCAGTCCATTTACGCGATCAAGGATCCGCTCACGGCGACCGGCTGGGGCAACCCTCGCACGCAGGGCACCTTCGTCCAGCAGACGTTGTCCAATGCCACCTGCCCGGCCGGAGCATCGGTCTGCGCGCCGTCGGAACAGGTTCGTGTCGGCAGCTCGAACGCCGTCAACTTCGCCACCAACGGTGGCTGGTACATCGACCTGCCCGAGACCAGCGAACGCGCCGACACCGATCCGCAGCTCGCGCTCGGCACGCTGGCCTTCACCACCAACGTGCTGAACACGAGCGCCTGCACCACGGGCGGCACGAGCTACCTCAACTTCCTCGACTACCGCACCGGCGGTCCGGTGAGCACCTCGGCCGGCGTCGTGTCGGTGTTCCTCGGCAACGCCGGCGCCACGCGTGTCAACGTGGTGGGTCTGCAAGGCGGCAAGCTGGTGGGTATCACTCAGCTGCGCGATGGCCGCGTGAGGACCAACAACATTCCGGCCAGCCCGCCGTCGGGTGACACCCGCCGGATCTCCTGGCGCGAACTGGCCAACTGACGCGACACCGCCTTCATCACCAGCCCCGGCACCTGCCGGGGCTTTTTTCTGGGTGGGTGGCGCTCAGTCGTCGGCGCGCGGGCGCTGCGGCCACGCCAGTCGCCGTCCCGTGAGCCGCGCGTGTTCCTGCAGGGCGAAGCGGTCGGTCATGCCGGCGATGTAGTCCGCCACCGCGCGGGAGGTGCTGCGGTCGCCGAGCTGCTGCGAACGCATCTGCGCCGGTTCGGCGGCATAGGCCGAGAACAGTTCGCGGATCACCTCGCGCGCGACATCGGTGGTGGCGACCACCTGTGGGTGCCGGTAGAGATTGGCTCGAAGGAAGCGCTGGACCTCATCCGCCAGGCGGCGCATCTCGGCGCTGAATCGCACGAGGACGGGCGCCTGGCGAGCGTCGTCCGCTGTGGCAATGCGCTGGGATGCCAGTGACGCGCGCGTGCTGTCGATGACATCGTAGACCTGCTGCGAGAGCAGGCGCCGCAGCGTCTCGAACAGCACGCGCCGCCCCGTCAGCGCAGGATGCGCGCGGCGTACCTCGTCGAGATGGCCGCGAACGAGCGGCAGCGCCTCGAGTTGCTCCAGCGCCAGCAGGCCCGAGCGCACGCCGTCGTCGATGTCGTGTGCGTTGTAGGCGATCTCGTCGGCCAGGTTGCACAGCTGCGCTTCGAGGCTGGGCTGTGTGCGATCGAGGAAGCGCTGGCCGACGCCGGTCGGATCGTTCGCCGCAAGCCACTGCGCGTTGGCCCGACTGCAGTGCTTGAGGATGCCTTCTCGCGTCTCGAACGTCAGGTTGAGGCCATCGAACGAGGCATAACGCTCCTCGAGCCGGTCGACCACGCGAAGACTCTGGAAGTTGTGCTCGAAGCCGCCGCCGTCCGGATCGATGGCCGACATGCACTCGTGCAGGGCATCCTGGCCGGCATGGCCGAAGGGCGTGTGGCCGAGGTCGTGCGCCAGGGCCACCGCTTCGATCAGGTCCTCGTTGAGACCCAGCGCGCGGCCGATGGAACGCCCCAGTTGGGCTACCTCCAGCGAGTGCGTCATCCGTGTTCGGAACAGGTCGCCTTCGTGGTTGAGGAACACCTGCGTCTTGTAGACCAGGCGCCTGAAGGCCGTGCTGTGGACGATGCGGTCGCGGTCGCGCTGGAAGTCGTCGCGGGGCGGCGATGCCGCTTCGGCATGCCGCCGGCCGCGGCTGATGGCCGGATCGCTCGCGTAGGGCGCGCGCATCGCCGCGCCGTCAGCCGCAATGTGCGGCGATGACCTCGCGCACCAGCGCGTCGGGGGCCGGTCGCATGGTGGCCCGCCCCGGGGCCTCGAGCACCACGAAGCGGATCTCGCCAGCTTCGGCCTTCTTGTCCAGGCGCATCAGCTCGAGGTAACGATCGGCACCCAGCGCCGGTGCGCGAACCGGCAGGCCGCAGCGCTCGACCACGCGACGGATCCGCGCGGCGTAATCGGCATCGATCAGGCCCAGCCTGCGCGACAGGTCGGCCGCCATCACCATGCCGCAGCCGACGGCTTCACCGTGCAGCCATTCGCCGTAACCCAGCCCTGACTCGATGGCATGGCCGAAGGTGTGGCCGAAGTTCAGGATGGCGCGCAAGCCGGCCTCTCGCTCATCGGCACCGACGACCTGCGCCTTGATTTCGCACGAGCGCCGGACGGCCCTGGCCAGCGGTTCCGGCTGCAGGGCCATCAAAGCGTCGGCGTGGCTCTCGATCCAGCCGAGGAACGCATCGTCGGCGATGGGCCCGTACTTGATCACCTCCGCCATGCCGGCCGCGATCTCGCGCCGCGGCAGGGTTCTCAGAACCTCGAGATCGACGATCACCCGCAGCGGCTGGTAGAACGCGCCGATCATGTTCTTGCCCAGCGGATGGTTGATCGCCGTCTTGCCACCCACCGAAGAGTCCACCTGCGCGAGCAACGTGGTGGGCACCTGCACGAACGGGACGCCGCGCATGTAGCAGGCGGCTGCGAAACCCGTCATGTCGCCGACGACGCCGCCTCCCAGCGCATACAGCACCGTCTTGCGATCACAGGCCTGCGCCAGCAGCGCGTCGAAGATGCGATTGAGCGTCTGCCAGTCCTTGTGGTCCTCGCCGTCCGGCAACTCGACGACGTGCACTCTCGGGTGGCGCGCCGTCAGCGCCGCTTTCAGCGCCGACGCATAGAGCGGCGCGACGGTGGTGTTGGTGACGATCAGCGCGTCGGCCGACCGCGGCAGGCCCGCGTAGCTGGCGGCATCGCCGAGCAATCCTCTGCCGATCAGGATGTCGTAGCTGCGTTCCGCCAGTTCGATGCGGACGCTTTCCTTGCCAGATGCAGACATGCGCGCAGTGTAAGGCGCGCGTCGGTCAGCCCTGCGGCGCGTCGACCGGTGACCTCGCGAGATGCGTCGGCAGTGCGCCGGCGAGCTCCAGTTGCATCAGAACCATGTTCACCAGCGTCTGCACGGTGGGACGGCCCGTTTCGACGATGAAGTGACAGCACTCGCGGTACAGCGGGTCGCGCCGCGCGAACAGCTCACGCAGCTTGGCCAGCGGATCGGCCACCTGCAGGAGCGGGCGCTGCGTGTCGTGACGAAGACGCCGGAAGAGTTCTTCCGGTGTCGAGCGCAAGTAGATCACCGTGCAGCGATCGTGCAGCGCTCGGCGGTTGGCCTCTCGCAGGCATACGCCACCACCTGTCGCGAGCACACACGCTCGTTCCGATCGTGTCAGCTCGTCGATCGTGGCCTGCTCGATCTCGCGGAAGCGCTCTTCGCCTTCCCGATCGAAAAACGCCCTGATCGATTCGCCGAGGCGTTGTTCGATCAGGGCGTCGGAGTCGACGAAGGACCAGTCCAGCCGGCGCGCCAGATGGCGCCCGACAGTGGACTTGCCACCGCCGGGCATGCCGATCAGGGCGATGGACTGGGTCAACGATCAGTTCGGATTCGTGCAGTCGTCTTCCACGCCGTAGGGACTGATCTGATAGGCCGGGGAGGACGATGTCTGGGTGACGGTACCTGCGTCGATCGGGATCGGCGTCAGCGCGTAGGTGGCACGTCCTTCCGTGCCCGCGATCCCCGATGCAGCGACCGTGATCAGCACGTCGACCCAGCTGCCATGGTTCTGGTTGTAGGTCACTTCCAGGACCGCACTGCCGGCGGCGTCGGTCTTCGAGGACAGCAGGCGCACGCTGACGTCCGCCTTGCGAGGCCAGAGCACGCCCTCGCCCGGTCCGTCGTTCACAGCGTCGCCGTTGTTGTCGACATCCTCACCAGCATCCAGCACGCCGTTGCGGTTCAAGTCCTCGTTTGGACAGCCACGATTGACCTGCTTCGTCCAGCGCCCGCCTGCGACCGCGTAGAAGCCCTTGTAGTAGTTGACCAGGTCGATCGACGCCACCAGGGTCACATCCGGCACGACATTGCCTGCCGCATCGACCACGACCACATTGAACTGCTTCGTGTATGTCAGCGTTCCACCGATGATCACGCCATTCGTGCCGATGGTCACCGACAGCGGCTCGGAACTGACCGTGACCGTCTGGCTGGCGGAAGTCGTGCAGTTGAGGAAGTTGGGGTCGGTGTCGCTCACGCCGTAGCAGGCGCGGACCGTCACACCATCGGTCGGGCTCGAGCGCGTGCCCGGGACATAGGCCGAGGTGACGACGCCGTCACTGTTGCTGTAGAGGATGTCCGGCGCGTTTCCGACCGTGAAGGTTCCACCCACGTTGTTCGCGTCGCCAGCGAGATCGAAGCGAACACGAACATTCGGAATCGGCCGGTTGTTGGCGTCAAGGAACAAGGCCCGCACTTCGGCCCGGTTGCTGCTGCTTCCCGGCAGGTTCACGGCCACGACGCTCGGGTTCACGCGCACCGACCCCGAAGAGATCGTCGCGGTCACCACCGGCACGGTGCCGGCCGCCTGGACCTGCACGTTCTGGCTGTCCGTCGCGCCCGCCACCGTGGCAGTCACCGAGTAGCTGCCGGCCGCTGCAGGGGCCGTGTAGTTGAAGACGAATTCGCCGTTGGCGTCGGTCGTGCCCGTCGCGCTGGCGGGGTTGAGTCCGACGGCCGTGACTTGCACCGCCTGACCGTTCATCGGGTTGCCCGCCTGGTCGACGGCCCGATACCGCACGGATCCGGCAGCCGACGGGTCCAGCAGGGCGGGCGAGAGCGTCGCCTCGATCTTCGCCCCGTAGACCTGGACGATTGCAGACCGCGTGACGGAACCACCCGTCGCGCGAACCGTGATCACCCGATTGGAACGGTTTCCCCCGATCGAGAGCGTCCCGGATACCTTGCCTGTCGCATCGGTCACGGTCCCGCCGACCTGCAGCACGGCATCGGCGTCGACGCTGAGCGTCAGTGGGACGTCCGGCAAGGCGTTGCGGGCTGCATCGAGCGCCGTGGCCGTCACGGTCAGGGTCTCTGTCCCGGTGTTGGCCAGCAAGGTCGACGACGTCGTCAGCACGACATCGGCCACCGTCACGGTGCCGTTGCCACCGCCACCTCCGCCCGAACCACCGCCGAACGGCGAGTCGCCAGCGCTGCCACCGCCGCCGCACGCATTGAGCAGCGCGGACGCCGCGAGGATCCACAGTACTTTGGCCAGCTTCATCACGAGGTCTCTCTCAGCAGGATGGGGTTGCCGTCAGCGATCACAGCGCGCCATTGCGGTCGGTCACGACCTTCGGCGTCAGGAAAATCAGCAGTTCGGTGCGCTCGGACGACTTGGTCGTGGTCTTGAACAGGTTGCCGATCACCGGAACGTCGCCAAGGAAGGGCACCTTGGTCACGTCGGTCCGGTCGGTCTGCTCGAAGATGCCGCCGATCACCACGGTCCCGCCGTTCTCCACCAGCACCTGGGTCTTCACGTGCTTCGTGTCGATGGCAAAACCAGCGGCGGTGTTCTGGCCCACGCTGTCCTTGTTCACGTCGACATCGAGGATCACGCTTCCTTCCGGGGTGATCTGCGGCGTGACTTCGAGCTTCAGGTTGGCCTTGCGGAACTGCAGCGAGGTTGCGCCGCTCGAGGTGGCGACCTGGTAGGGCAGCTCGGTACCTTGTTCGATCAGCGCTTTGGTCTGATCGGCGGTGATGACGCGAGGACTCGAGACCACCTTGCCGCGGCCATCTGCCTCGATGGCCGAGATTTCGAGGTTGAGGAAACGATTCGACGACGCGCCGAAAAGTGACAACGCGAACGTCGCGGGGTTGTAGTTGTTCTGCCCGATGGCCGGCATCGAGACGAACGTCGTGTCGCTGAAGTTCAGCGTATTGGTCTGCAGCGTCTGCCCACCCACCGCGTTCAGGTTTCCGCCGATGGCCACACGGTTGTCGCCACCCGCGCTCCAGCCGGGAACGCCGCCGCGAACACCGCGCAGGTCGGTCGCGCCCAGCTTCGCACCGAGGGAGCGGCTGAAGTTGTCGTCGGCGATCACGATGCGCGCCTCGATGAGCACCTGGCGTACCGGGATGTCGATCTTGCTGATCAGCATCTGGATCTCTGCCCTTGGCCACTTCTTCGGCCTTGGCATAGTTCAGCTGGAACGACTGGGTACGCAGCGGCTCGAGCTGAGCAACCTGCGACTTCGATTCAAGCTCGGCCTTCTCCTTGGCCGCCAGCTCGTCCTTCGGGGCCACCCAGATCACGTTGCCCGATTTGCGCAGCCCGAGGCCCTTGGCCTGCAGGATGATGTCCAGCGCCTGGTCCCAAGGCACGTCCTTCAGTCGCAGCGTGACGTTGCCGGTCACGGTGTCGCTGGTCACGACGTTGAAGTTCGTGAAGTCGGCGATCACCTGCAACAGCGCACGAACCTCGATGTTCTGGAAGTTCAGCGACAGCTTCTCGCCCGCGTAGCCCGGGCCCTGTGTCAGCTTGTTGGGATCGACCTTGCGGGCGCGCACCTCGAGCACGAACTGGTTGTCGCTCTGGTAGGCACTGTGCTCCCAGTCACCTCGCGGGTTCACGGTCAGGCGCACGCGGTCGCCCTGCTGTGCCGTGGAAATGGTCTGCACCGGCGTGCCGAAGTCGGTGACGTCGAACTTGCGGCGCAGGTTCTCCGGCAGTGAGGAACGAAGAAACTCCACCACCAGGCTCTGACCTTGCTGGCGAATGTCGACCCCGACCTGGTTGTTCGGCAGCTCGACGATCACGCGGCCCGCACCGTCGGTGCCGCGGCGGAAGTCGATGTCCTTCAGCGCCAGCTGGTCACGGTTCAGGCTCTCGGCGAAGCGCACCGGCTCGGCGGTCGAAGGCGTCGGCTGCGCGCTCGCGGCAGCCGAGGTGTCCAGCACCAGCACCAGCGCCTTGCCCTGCAGCTGCGCCTTGTAGTTGGTGGCCTGCTTCAGGTTGAGCACGAGGCGGGTGCGCTCGCCGGCCTGCGCGACGTTCACGCTGCGCAGGTTGCCCTGGTTGATCTCTACCGAGTTGCGGCCGAGCGCGTTGCTCACGCCGGGAAGGTCGATCGCGATGCGCGGCGGCGTCTGGATCGTGAAGCCTGCAGGCACGGCGGCCAGCGGCTCGCTCAGCTCGATGCGCACGACCTCTGCGGTGCCCTGTTGCGTGCTGTTGATCGACTGGATGGCGTTCTGGGCCCAGCTCGCCAGCGGCGCGCCGAAGCCCAACACGAGTGCCAGTGCGCGAACGCGCCACATGCTCATGATCCGATTCTCCTGGTTGTGCTTCATCGCGCCGACTCCTGGAGTTGGAGGGCGCTGGCGCGCTCGATCCACTCGCCTGCTGCGTCCTGGACGATCTCGCGGAGGGCGACCTCCGTCTCCGAGATGCTGGTGATCTTGCCGTAGTTCTGGCCGATGTAATCGCCCGACTTGACCTGGTAAAGCAGGTTGTCCACGCGCAGCAGCGCATAGGGGCGGCCATTGCGCTGGACGCTGCCGACCATGCGCATGCTGTCCAGCGGGTAGGCCTCGAGCGGCTCCTTGCGGCGGTTGATCTCCGCAGCCAGCAGCGAATTGGGTTGACGGGCTTCCTGCTTGAGCGCCACGGTCAGCTTCTGCGCGCTGAAGGGTTCCACGCCGCTGATCGCCGTGTAGGGCTGCGGGGTGAACTTCTTCGGTGGCGTCAGCGGCGTCACGTTCGGCTTCACCTCACGGCGCTGCTGTTCCATCCACTGCGTCAGTTCTTCCTGCTCGCCGGTGCAGCCGGCCACCAGCCCGGCCACGAGGACCAGCGCGAACGCGGCCTGGCGATGCTTGCTCACGTCAATCATTTGCTGCCTCCCGCTGCGCCGGGCTTGCCCTTGGCTGCGGCCTTGGCCTTCTCGGCGCGCTGGCTCTCGACTTCCGCCGGATCGAGGTAGCGGTAGGTTCGCGCCGTCGCTTCCATGGCGAGCGAGCCGTCGCCCTTGTCCTTGTTCGCAGCCGTCACGTTGAGGTTGTGCAGCGTGACGATGCGCGAAAGGTTGGCGATGTCGGCGGCGAAGGCGCCGATGTCGTGATACCGGCCCGACACCTTGATCGAGATCGGCAGTTCAGCGTAGTAGTCCTTCACCACCACGTTGCCCGGCCGGAACAGTTCGAACTGCAGGCCCCGGCCGATGCCGGCCTGGTTGATGTCGGAGAGCAGCGCGTCCATCTCGGCCTTGCCGGGCAACTGCTTCTCGAGCTGGGTCACGTACTCCTCGACCTGCAGCTTCTGCTTGCGCAGCTCGCCGAGGTTCACGGCCTGTGCCAGCTTGCCGCGGTAGTCGGCCTTCAGCGTGTTCTCCTTGGCCCGCTCCGCCTCGAGGCCCTCGTGGGCCTCCGACAGCAGCAGGAACCAGCCGAGCACCACCATCGCCAGCGCGAGGCCGCCCCAGGTCATCAGCTTGGGCAGCATCGGCCACTGGCCGGGCTCGTTCGGATTCAGGTTGCGGAACTGCGACGCCGCACCCTCGAACACGGAGTTCAGGTCGACGTTCATGCCTCGCTTGGTTGCCAT
>VYMG01000205.1_pt1 | contig 18795 bp, 18 predicted proteins | sample 5115261 | NCBI WGS metagenome assembly VYMG01 (sample SAMN12291781, study PRJNA351875) | freshwater metagenome | isolation source: freshwater lake | place: USA: Michigan, Wintergreen Lake | collected 2013-08-08
GATCTCGTCGTCGAACAGCTCGATGCGGATCGCCAGCTCCGAATGCTCGGCCGGGAACACGTCGATCGTGTCGCCGCGCACTCGGAAGGTGCCGCGCGAGAAGTCGGTCTCGTTGCGCTGGTACTGCATGCGGATCAGGTGCGCGATCACGTCGCGCTGGCCGAGCTTGTCGCCCACGCGCAGCGTCATCACCATGCGGTGGTAGTCGCTCGGGTTGCCGATGCCATAGATGGCGCTGACGGACGCCACGATCACCACGTCGCGCCGCTCGAGCAGGCTCTTGGTGGCCGACAGCCGCATCTGCTCGATGTGCTCGTTGATCGAGCTGTCCTTCTCGATGAACAGGTCGCGCTGCGGCACGTAGGCTTCGGGCTGGTAGTAGTCGTAGTAGCTGACGAAGTACTCGACGGCGTTCTTCGGGAAGAACTCGCGGAACTCGCTGTACAACTGAGCGGCCAGAGTCTTGTTCGGCGCGAAGACGATCGCCGGCCGACCGAGCCGGGCGATGACGTTGGCCATCGTGAAGGTCTTGCCCGAGCCTGTCACGCCCAGCAGCGTCTGGTAGCTCAGACCGTCGTGCACGCCTTCGACGAGTTGCGCGATCGCTGCAGGCTGGTCGCCCGCCGGCGGATAGGGCTGGAACAGCTGGAACGGTGAATCGGGAAAGCTCACGAACTCCCCCGCCGGCGCCTCGCTCGGCGCCGGCGTGGGGCGGACTTCGGACAAGTCGGCCATGGCGGATAAAATCTCCGGGTTAACCCGCCTCGCACGCATGCAAGGCAATCGAACAGGTTAACGGAATTCCTCCCCCTGCTCCACTGACAAGGACTGACCATGGCTTCGCCCGCTTCGTCGCTGTTCGCCGCCGTCGAGATGGCCCCGCGCGACCCGATCCTCGGCCTCAACGAACAGTTCGCGGCCGATCCGAACCCGGCGAAGGTCAATCTCGGGGTCGGCGTCTATTACGACGACGCCGGCAAGCTGCCGCTTCTCAAGTGCGTCCAGGAGGCCGAGAAGCTGCTGATGGAAGCGCCGAAGCCGCGCGGCTACCTGCCGATCGATGGCATCGCGGCCTACGACAAGGCGGTGCAGGGCCTGGTGTTCGGTGCCGACAGCGCCATCGTCAAGGGCGGCCGCGTGGCCACCGTGCAGGCACTCGGCGGCACGGGCGGCCTGAAGATCGGTGCCGACTTCCTCAAGCGCATCAACCCGGCCGCCAAGGTCCTCATCAGCGACCCGAGCTGGGAGAACCACCGCGCCCTGTTCGAGAGCGCCGGCTTCGTGGTCGAGAACTACCCCTACTACGACGCGGCCAAGCGTGGCGTCAACTTCGATGGCATGCTGTCGGCGCTCGAAGCCGCCCCGGCCGGCACGGTGGTCGTGCTGCACGCCTGCTGCCACAACCCGACCGGCTACGACATCGACGGCGCGCAGTGGGACCAGGTCGTCGCGGCGATCAAGTCGAAGCGGCTCGTCGCGTTCCTCGACATGGCCTACCAAGGCTTCGGCGACGGCATCGCCGAAGACGGCGCGGTGATCGGCAAGTTCGTCGCCGCCGGGCTCGACTTCTTCGTCTCGACCAGCTTCTCGAAGAGCTTCTCGCTGTACGGCGAGCGCGTCGGCGCCCTGTCGGTGGCCTGCGAGTCGAAGGACGAGGCCGACCGCGTGCTGAGCCAGCTCAAGCGCGTGATCCGCACCAACTACTCCAACCCGCCGACCCATGGCGCGCAGGTCGTGGCCACGGTGCTGAACACGCCCGCGCTGCGCGCGATGTGGGAAGACGAACTGGCCGGCATGCGCGTGCGCATCAAGCAGATGCGCGAGGCGCTGCAGGCCAAGCTGACGGCCGCCGGCCTGAAGCAGGACTTCGGCTACATCACGCGCCAGAAGGGCATGTTCAGCTACTCCGGCCTCAACAAGGAGCAGATGCAGCGGCTGCGCAGCGAATTCGGCGTCTACGGCGTCGATTCGGGCCGCATCTGCGTGGCGGCGCTGAACAGCAAGAACATCGACGCCGTCGTTTCCGCGATCGCCAAGGTGTCCTGACGCGCCCGCCTGTCACCTCGGCGACACCCAGGGGCGCGAATTGCGCCCCTTTTTCGTGCCCGATCGGGGTTTCCACCGCGCCGATCCGACAGCACCATGCAAGCAATCTCCCTAGAATGCTGCATTGCACCAAGAGGGCCTGACCATGCTGTACCAGATGTACGAGACCCAGCGCGCCTTGCTCAGCCCGTTCGCCGAGTTCGCCGCCGCGTCGTCCAAGCTCTACAGCCACCCGCTGTCGCCTTTCGCGCACACGCCGATGGCCGACCGCGTGTCCGCCGGTCTGGACCTGATGCACCGCCTGTCGAAGGAGTACGAGAAGCCGGAGTTCGGCATCACCTCGGTGGCCGTCGACGGCATCGATGTCGCGGTGCAGCAGCAGACGGCGGTGAACAAGCCGTTTTGCCGGCTGCTGCGCTTCAAGCGCTTCAGCGACAACCCGAAGGTCCTCGAGGCGATGAAGGGCCATCCCACGGTGCTGATCGTCGCGCCGCTGTCGGGCCACCACTCCACGCTGCTGCGCGACACGGTGCGCGCTCTGCTGCGCGACCACAAGGTGTTCATCACCGACTGGACCGACGCGCGCATGGTGCCGGCCGAGGTCGGCCCCTTCCACCTTGATGACTACGTGACCTACGTGCAGGAGTTCGTCCGCCACATCGGCCCGGAGGCGAACGTGATCTCGGTGTGCCAACCCACCGTGCCGGTGCTGGCCGCGATCTCGCTGATGGCGAGCAACGGCGAAGTCACGCCCCGCACGATGACGATGATGGGCGGCCCGATCGACGCGCGACGCAGCCCGACCGCGGTGAACAACCTGGCGATGAACAAGAGCCACTCCTGGTTCGAGCACAACGTCATCTACCGCGTGCCGGTGAACTACCCGGGCGCCGGCCGTCGGGTGTACCCCGGCTTCCTGCAGCACAGCGGCTTCGTGGCGATGAACCCTGATCGCCACCTCAGCTCGCACTACGACTACTTCCTCGACCTGGTGCGCGGCGACGACGACAGCGCCGAGGGCCACCGCGAGTTCTACGACGAGTACAACGCCGTGCTCGACATGCCGGCCGAGTACTACCTCGACACCATCAAGACGGTGTTCCAGGACTTCGCGCTGGTCAACGGCACCTGGCAGGTGAACGGCCAGCTGGTGCGCCCCCAGGACATCAAGACGACGGCCTTGCTGACCGTCGAGGGCGAGCTCGACGACATCTCCGGCGCTGGCCAGACGCGCGCCGCGCACGAGCTGTGCACCGGTATCCCGAAGGGGCGCCAGTTCCACTACGACGTGATCGGCGCAGGCCACTACGGCATCTTTTCCGGTCGCCGCTGGCGGGAGAAGGTGTACCCGGAAGTGCGCAGCTTCATCGCCTCGCACCAGGCGCCGGCCGCCAAGGCCGCACCGGCGAAGAAGTCGCGCGCCCGATAATCGGCGCGTGCCGACGACCGAAGACGATCTTGCCCGCCTGATCGACGCTGCGCTGCCGCAGACGCAGTGCACACGCTGTGGTTACCCGGACTGCGCGGCCTACGCGAAGGCCGTGTCTCGCGGTGAGGCGGGCATCAACCAGTGTCCGCCCGGCGGTGCCGAAGGCATCGAACGGCTGGCGGCGCTGACGGGTCGGCCGGCTCTCCCTCTCGATCCCGGGCACGGCGCCGAGGGGCCGCTGAGGCTCGCGGTGATCGACGAGGCCTGGTGCATCGGCTGCACGCTGTGCATCAAGGCCTGCCCTGTCGACTGCATCGTCGGCGCGCCGAAGGTGATGCACACGGTGGTGTCGGGCCAATGCACCGGCTGCGAGCTCTGCATTCCCGCCTGTCCGGTGGATTGCATCTCGCTCGTCGAGGCAAGCGACGGCCGCACCGGCTGGTCGGCGTGGAGTGCCGCCCAGGCTGCCCAGGCGCGTGACCGTTACGCCTTCCGTCACGTCCGTCTCGACCAGGCCGCGCGCGGCAACGACGCCCGCCTGGCCGCCAAGGCGGAGGCCAAGCTCGCCGACCTGCCGAGTCACAGCCAGCACACCGACCCGGCCACCCTGGAGCGCAAGCGCGCGGTCATCGAGGCCGCACTGGCACGCGCACGCACCCGCCAGCAGAAGCGCACTTGAATCACCGATGAAGACCAGCGACATCGAACCCTTCTTCGCCACGCTGAAGCAGGCCAATCCGAACCCCGTCACCGAGCTCGAGTACACCAACGTCTTCGAGCTGCTGGCGGCCGTGATTCTCTCGGCCCAGGCCACCGATGCCGGCGTCAACAGGGCCACCCGCCGCCTCTTCCCTCGCGCCAACACGCCGCAGCGCATGCTGGCGCTGGGCCTGCCCGAGCTCACCGAAGCAATCCGAACGATCGGCCTGTACCGCACCAAGGCGAAGAACCTCCACGAGACCTGCCGCCTCCTTGTCGAGAGGCACGGTGGCGAGGTGCCTCGCTCGCGCGAGGCGCTCGAGGCGCTGCCCGGCGTCGGCCGAAAGACGGCCAACGTCGTGCTCAATGTCGCCTTCGGCGAGCCGACCATGGCGGTGGACACGCACATCTTCCGGGTCTCCAACCGCACCGGTCTTGCACCCGGGCGCAATCCGCTGGAGGTCGAGACCCGGCTGATGAAGCGGGTGCCACCGGCCTACCTGACCGATGCACACCACTGGCTGATCCTGCATGGGCGCTATGTCTGCAAGGCCCGCCAGCCGCTGTGTGCGCAGTGCGGGGTCGCGGCCTGGTGCGACTCGGCGCCGCGCCGGTAGCCCCCCCTGTTCTCGGGGACCCTGCAAGCCCTTGCAGGGTCCGCGGATGGGACGTCGTCCCAGAATGCAGGCATGGTGGACGGAGTGCTTGTCCAGGAGATCTGCGGCCGTCTCGATCGCGGCGAGATCGACCGCGACCAGTTCTTCGACCAGCTGACCCGCGCCGTCGCCGACCTGATCGGCTGCACTCGCTGCGGCGTCTGGGTGTTCGTGGACACGGCCCAGGGGCGGGCGCTGCGCTGCATGGCGATGTACGACCGCCGCGTCGACCGCATCGTCGGCGCAGCCGACATCTACAACGCCGACTCCGGCCCGTACTTCGACACCCTGGTGCGCGAAGGCTGCGTGATCGCCTCCGATGCGCGCCACCACACGGCGACCGCAGGCTTCCTCGACGACTACCTGCTGCCGCTGGATCTGCACTCGCTGCTCGACGTGTGCTTCTCGATCAACGGCGTGCCTTTCGGCACCTTCAGCTGCGAGCAGGCCGGGCAGCCGATCGCCTGGTCGCAGCGACAGGTGCAGATGCTGCGCCAGGTCGGTTCGCGTGCGAGCTTGGCACTGCTGCATGCGGCCACGGCGATGCCCGACACGCAGCCGGCAGCACTGTGGGAGCCCAGCTCGCCGAACCGGCTGCTGACCATGCCGGCGCCGCTCGATCCGGACGACGGCGAAGACCGACGCCGCGATCCCTCGTGACCAGCTGCACGATGCGCGGCTGACGCGCAGCCGATGGCGCGCGGGCCGGCGCCTACAATCGTGGCTGCCCCCACCTCCACGCGCGCCATGTCCCAACTCCAGGATCTTGCGGAACGGGTCGAACGCCTGCTGCTGAGGCATCAGGAACTGCAGCGCACCAACGCCTTGCTCGAACAGCAGCTGGCCCATGCCACGCAGGAGCGCGACAGCCTGCGCTCGCGCCTGAATGCGGCGCGCGGACGCATCGACGCCCTGCTCGAGCGCCTGCCGGCCGAATCGAGCCATGGCAACGGCCACGGGAGCGACGCGTGAAGCAGATCGAAGTGACCATCATGGGCCAGAGCTACCTGCTCGGCTGTCCCGACGGCGGCGAGACTTCCTTGCTCGAGGCCGTGGCGAGCGTCGACCGCGAGATGTGTGCGATCCGCGACGCCGGCAAGGTCAAGGCCCGCGAACGCATCGCGGTGCTGGCGGCCCTGAACCTGGCGTTCGCGCTGGCCGAGCGACCGCTGCCCTCCGCCCCCGCCACGCCGGCCAACGATGCGAGCATGGATCTCGACGCGCTGATCAAGCGCATCGATCAGACCCTCGGCGCCGATGGGCAATTGCTCTGAAGCGACGGCAAGCGGCTCGTAGAATGGGGCCGTCCGTCGCGTTCGCGTGAGTCTTATATTTCCTTGAACCGATGCTCTTGCGAGCTAGGGCTTGGAACATCGCCTGGCAGGTGTGATCGTCTCGCGTCAGATGAACCCGAAGCCTTGCTGACCTCGCCCACCTGAATCCCCTGGGTTCAGGAATGCGGCTCCCGGTTCGTGGCGGACACCCTTCCCTTCCCCTCGCGCTCGGGACCGACGCCCTTGTCCTACTGGCTGATGAAGAGCGAGCCCGACGAGTGCTCGATCGACGACCTCGCCGCGTTGCCGAAGCAGACCGTCCCGTGGTTCGGCGTGCGCAACTACCAGGCGCGCAACTTCATGCGCGACGTGATGCGCATCGGCGATGGCGTTCTCTTCTATCACTCTTCCTGCGCCGAGCCCGGCGTGGCCGGTCTGGCCGAGGTCTGCAGCGCGCCCTACCCCGACGAGACCCAGTTCGACCCGACGAGTCCGTACTTCGACCCGAAGTCGAGCCGCGACAACCCGCGTTGGCTGCTCGTCGACGTGAAGCTGCGCCGCAAGACGGCGTTGCTGCCGCTCAAGCGCATGCGCGAGCTGCCGCAGCTGCAGACCATGCAACTGCTGCGGCCAGGCAGCCGGCTGTCGATCACGCCGGTGACCGACGACGAATGGAAGGCCGTGCTGGCGCTTCTGGGCGCCTAGCCGACGCCGAATACACAACGACCGACGAGGAGACGACATGAAGTGGATGCGCTGCCGCCACCAGGGCCGCGAGCTGTTCGGCGTGCTCGAGGGCGACACGCTGGCCGTGCACACCGGCGACCTGTTCGGTGAGCACTCGGCGACGGACGAGCGGATCGCCGTGGCCGGCGTCGAGTGGCTGATGCCGTGCCGGCCCGGCAAGATGCTCGCGCTGTGGAACAACTTCAAGGCGGCCGCTGAGAAGAACGGCTGGGCAGTTCCGGCTGAGCCGCTGTACTTCCTCAAGACCCCCAACAGCTTCGCGGCACACGGGCAGGCCATCGCCGCCGCCCCCGCCGAAGCCGGCCGCATCGCCTACGAAGGCGAGCTGGCCATCGTGATCGGCCGCCGAGCGAAGAACGTGAGCGCCGAGCAGGCCGCTGCCCACATCCTTGGCTACAGCTGCGCCAACGACCTCACCGCGATCGAGCTGCTGAACCGCGACCCTGCCTTTGCCCAGTGGACACGTGCCAAGGGCTTCGACGGCTTCGGCGTCGTCGGCCCGTTGATCGAGACCGACTTCGACCTCGCCGCGGCCTCGGTGCGAACCATCGTCGGTGGCCGCGAGCGGCAGAACTACCCGCTGGCCGACATGATCTTCCCGCCGCACGAGCTGGTATCGCGCCTGTCGCACGACATGACGCTCGAACCGGGCGACGTGATCCTGTGCGGCACCTCGCTCGGCGTGCTGCCGATGAAGCCGGGCACCACCGTCGAGGTGGAGATCGACGGCATCGGCCGGCTGGTCAACACCTACGGCTGATCAGGCCAGCGGCTGAACCTCCAGCCGCCCCTTCTGCACCGCCAGCGTCTGCGCGAGCAGGCTGGTGGCGGCGTAGATGGCGTCGATGGTCGGCGTCGGCGTGCCGGTGATGCGGCCAAGCTCGACCACCGATCCGACCAGCGCCTCGAGCTCGAGCGCGCGGCCGTGCTCGACGTCCTGCAGCATCGAGGTCTTGTGCGCACCCACCGCCTCGGCGCCGGCGATGCGCTGCTCCAGCGAGATCTTGAAGCGCACGCCGAGCTTCTCGGCCACCGTCTGCGCCTCGCGCATCATCGACGCCGCCAGCGAGCGCGTCGGGCCGAAGCGGCAGATCTGCTCGAGCGTGGCATGGGTCAGCGCCGAAATGGGGTTGAAGCTCAGGTTCCCCCAGAGCTTGACCCACAGCTCGGAGCGGATGTCGCGGCTGACCGGCGCCTTGAAGCCGGCCCGCATCATCGCTTGCGAGAGCGCGTCGACGCGCTCGCTGCGTTCGCCGTCGAGCTCGCCGAGCGTGAAGCGGTTGCCCTCGATCACCTTGACCACGCCCGGCTCGACCAGTTCGCTGGCCGGGTACACGACGCTGCCGATGATGCGCTCGCGTTCGATGTGCTGATCGATCATGCCGCCGGGGTCGACGCTGTCCAGCCGCCGGCCTTCGTACTCGCCGCCGAGCTTGTGGAAGTACCACCAGGGGATGCCGTTGATCATCGTCACCACCATGGTCTGCGGGCCGAACAGCTCGCGCAGCCCGGGCAGCACGTCCTTCACCTGATGGGCCTTCAGCGTGAGCAGCACGGCATCCTGCGGGCCCGCCTCGGCCATGTGCTGCACCGCCTTCGCCGTCGGCGCGTGTTCTTCCGTCCCGTCTTCCAGGATCAGGCGGAAGCCGCGCGCGTTGATCGCCTCGAGATTGCGATTGCGGGCGATGAAGGTGACCTCCTCGCCAGCGCGTGCCAGCTTGGCCCCCAGGTAGCCGCCGATCGCCCCGGCACCGACCACCGCGATCTTCATGTTCTTGTCCTCACTTCGCTTGACTGTATTCGCGCGCCCGCAGTGACTTGCGCGCGAAGGTCCACAACGGCGACAGCAGCATCACCATCGCCAGCAGCACGATGCTGCCCACCAGGCCGTTCGACCAGAAGATCGAGAGCTCACCCTGCGACAGCAGCATCGCCTGGCGGAAGCTGGCCTCGGCCATGTCGCCCAGCACCAGCGCCAGCACCAGCGGCGCCAGCGGGTACTTCAGCTTCTTGAACAGGTAGCCGAGAACGCCGAAGACGAGCATCAGCCAGACGTCGAACATCGAGCTGTGCACCGTGTACGCGCCGATCGCGCAGATCACGATGATCACCGGCGCGATCACCGAGAAGGGGATGCGCAGCAGCGCCGCCCACCAGGGCACGGTGGTCAGCACGACGATCAGGCCGACCAGGTTGCCGAGGTACATCGAGGCGATCAGGCCCCAGACGAAGTCCTTCTGCTCGACGAACAGCATCGGCCCGGGCTGCAGGCCCCAGATCAGCAGGCCGCCAAGCAGCACGGCGGCCGTCGGCGAGCCGGGGATGCCCAGCGTCAGCATCGGCAGAAGCGCCGAAGTGCCTGCCGCGTGCGCCGCGGTCTCCGGCGCGATCACGCCCTCGATCGCGCCCTTGCCGAAGTTCTGCGGTTCCTTGGAGAAGCGCTGCGCCACGCCATAGCCCATGAACGAAGCCGGCGTCGCGCCGCCGGGCGTGATGCCCATCCAGCAGCCGATCGCGGTGGAACGCAGGAACACCTTCCAGTGCTTGATGATCTGGCCCCAGGTCTGCCACACCACCTTCGGGCTGATGCGCGCGCTCTTGCCCTTGAAGGCCAGGCCCTCCTCCATCGTCAGCAGGATCTCGCCGATGCCGAACAGGCCGATCACCGCGATCAGGAAGTCGAAGCCCTTGAGAAGTTCCGGCACGCCGTAGGTCATGCGCAGTTGCCCGGTGACGCTGTCCATGCCCACCGCCGCCAGCGCGAAGCCGAGCATCATCGCCGCGATGGTGCGCGCCGGGGGCTCCTTGCTCATGCCGACGAAGCTGCAGAAGGTCAGCAGCTGCACCGCGAAGAACTCGGCCGGGCCGAACTTCAGCGCGAACCTGGCGAGCCAGGGCGCGAGGAAGGTGATCAGCACCACCGCGAAGAAGGCGCCGACGAAGGACGAGGTGAACGCCGCCGTCAGCGCCTGCGCCGCCTTGCCCTGCTGGGCCATCGGGAAGCCGTCGAAGGTGGTGGCCACCGACCAGGGCTCGCCGGGAATGTTGAACAGGATCGAGGTGATCGCCCCGCCGAACAGCGCACCCCAGTAGATGCAGCTCAGCATGATGATCGCCGAGGTGGGATTCATGCTGAAGGTCAGCGGCAGCAGGATGGCCACGCCGTTGGCGCCGCCGAGGCCGGGCAGCACGCCGATCAGGATGCCCAGCGTGATGCCCACCAGCATGTACAGCAGGTTGGGCCCGGTGAGCGCGACGCCAAAGCCGCCGAGCAGATTGCTGATTTCTTCCATCGCGGCCCCTCAGAAGCCCAGAGCCCGCTCGAGCGGGCCCTTGGGCAGCAGCACGAGGAACCAGCGCTCGAAGAGCAGGAAGAAGGCGATCGGCACCGCCGCCGCCACCGCCACGGTGACGGGCCAGCCGTACTTGCCGTGCCGCTTCATGAAGTAGGCGATCAGCGCGAACGACGCGACGTAGATGCCCAGGCCCGCGATCAGCGCCACGTAGACCACGATCGGCACGAGCACGGCGAACACCAGTCCGATCTGCTCGCGCGTGGCGAACTCGCCCTTCAGCGGGCTCTTGCCCACCAGCGCGCGCAGCAAGGTCCAGCCGCTCGACGCGATCAGGAACAAGCCCACGTAGAAGGGAAAGTAGCCCGAGCGCGGGCCATCGTCGGCCCAACCGATGCCCACGCGCAGGCTGTCGACCACCACCAGTCCGCCGATGGCCAGCAGGAAGGCAGCAACGCCCACCTCCGGCCCTCGGTTGCCGACGACTTGTTCGTCGCCGGCCTCCTTCTCGTCCGTCATGTCGTCTCCTCGCGCCGGCTCGGCGGCCGGGCCGGGTGGTTTACTGGGCAATGAAGCCGGCTTCCTTCATGAGCGTGCGGTGCATCTGCTCGTTCTTGCCCAGCCAGTCGAAGAACTCCTGGCCGCTCAGCGCGGACTGACGGAACGCACCCTTGTTCATGAAGTCCTTCCACTCCGGCAGGGCGCGCACCTTCGCGAAGAGGTCGAGGTAGTACTTGGTCTGATCGGGCGTCACGCCGGGTGGCATGAAGATGCCGCGCAGCATCACGTACTCGACCGGGATGCCGGCCGAGGCGCAGGTGGGCAGGTCGCCCCATGCCTGCGTGGCGGTGACCTTGTCCTTGTAGGGCAGCTTGTCCTTGTCCATCACGCACAGCGCCCGCAGCTTGCCGGCGCGCCAGTGCGACTCGGCCTCGATCGGGTTGTTGACGGTCGAGTCGATGTGCCTGCCGACCAGCTGCACCGCCACGTCGCCACCTCCCTTGAACGGGATGTAGGTGATCTTCTTGCCCGCGGCCTTCTCGAGCATCACGGTGATGATCTGGTCTTCCTGCTTCGAGCCGGTGCCGCCCATCTTGAACTGGTTGGGGTTGCCGGCCTTGATCGCGTCGAAGTAGGCCTTGGCCGTCTTGTGCGGCGACTCCTCGTTGACCCACAGCACGAACTGGTCGAGCGCCAGCATCTGCACCGGCGTGAGGTCGCGCCAGTTGAACGGCACCCCGGTGGCCAGCGGCGTGGTGAAAAGGTTCGACAGGGTGATGATGATCTTGTGCGGGTTGCCCTTGTCGCCCTTGACGTCGAGGAAGCCCTCTGCGCCGGCCCCGCCCGACTTGTTGACGACGACGATCGGCTGCTTCGTCAGGTTGTTCTTCGCCGCCACGCCCTGGATGAAGCGCGCCATCTGGTCGGCACCGCCGCCGGTGCCGGCCGGCACCACGAACTCGATCGGCTTGGTGGGCTCCCAGGCCGCGGCCGCGAAGCTGGCGCAGGTGGTGGCCACTGCGAGCAGGCCGGCCCTCAGGCCCTGGCGGGAAAGTCTCGTCGTCGTCATGTTGCCTCCTGGTTTGTCGAACAATGGATTCGGATCGGGTGACTCAGCCCAGGCCGAGCTTGGCGGCCAGGCCGATGCGCTGCAGCTTGCCGGTCGCGCCCTTGGGGATCTCGGCCATGAACAGCACCTTCTTCGGCACCTTGAAGTCGGCGGCGCGCTGCGCCACGAATTCCTGCAGTTCGCGCTCGGTGGCTTCGCGGCCTTCGCGCAGCACCACCACGGCGGCGACTTCCTCGCCCAGCTTGGGGTGCGGCATGCCGAAGCAGACCACCTGCGCCACGGCGGGGTGGTCCATCAGGATCTCGTCGACCTCGCGCGGACTGATCTTCTCGCCGCCGCGGTTGATGATCTCCTTCAGCCGCCCGGTGATCGAGACGTAGCCGTCGGCATCCATCACCCCCTGGTCGCCGGTGCGGAACCAGCCGTTGATGAAGGCTTCGGCATTGGCCTTCGGGTTGCTCTCGTAGCCGGCGGTGACGTTCGGTCCGCGGATGACGATCTCGCCGGTCTCGCCGCGCGGCAGCAGCGTGCCGTCCTCGGCCATGATCGCCACTTCGGGGCCGGCGGCCTGACCCACCGTGCCGGGCTTGCGCACCGCCGGCGGCAGCGGGTTCGAGCACATCTGATGGGTGGCCTCGGTCATGCCGTAGGCTTCGATCAGCGGCGCCTTGAAGACCTCCTCGAGTTCGCGGATCACCTGCGGCGGGATCGAGGACGAGGAAGAGCGAAGGAAGCGCAGAGGGTGTCGCGCGATGACATCGGCGTTCTTCGGGGCACGCGACAGGATCGCCTGGTGCATCGTCGGCACGGCCGTGTACCAGGTGGGTCGGGCCTCGTCCATCCAGGCGAAGAACTTCAGCGCGTTGAAGCCCGGCGTGCAGAACACCTGCGAGCCCGCCGACAGCGGCGCGAGCACGCCGGCGATCAGGCCGTGGATGTGGAACAGCGGCATGATGTTCAGGCCGCAGTCCTTCGCGCTGAACTGCAGGGTGCGGGCGATGTGCGCGGCCGAGGCGGCCAGGTTCCCCTGCGACAGCGGCACGATCTTCGGCCGCGAGGTGGTGCCCGAGGTGTGCAGCACCATCGACACGTCGTCCGGCTGCGCATAACCGCCGTTCGCGCTGGGTGCGGTGGCTCGCGCCTCGCGCGGCTCCAGCGTGAAGCTGCCGGCCGGCTCGGCCGGATCGCTGACCAGATCGATCACCGGCACGCCGAGCTTGATCGCCACCTCGACCGACGGCGAGGCGCTGCCACGCGAGACGATCAGCGCCTTGGCGTTCAGGTCCGACAGATAGAACTCGAACTCGTCGGCACGGTAGGCCGGGTTCAGCGGCGCGCTGGCCACGCCGCTGGCGCAGGCCATGAAGCAGGTGGCCATCTCCGGGCCGTTGTCCAGCACGATGGCGACGCGGTCGTTGCGGCCGAGGCCCAGCGCGTTCAGCCGCTGCAGCGTGGCATCGATCAGCTGGCGCAACGCGCCATGGCTGAGGGCACTGCGGCCCGGGGCGGCGACGGCAGCGGCGGACTCGGCGCCTTGCGCCAGCAGGTCCTTCAGGGTGCGAGACATGGATCTCCTCGAAACGGAAAAGCAGGCCGTACCGACGGCAAGCGACGGCACAACGGCTGGGACAGGGGGCGCGGGGAATGCTTGCAGCCCGATGCCCGGCTGATGGCCGGACTGACACACGGGCCTCGATGCAGGCCCAGACCGCAAGCGTGACCTTTATAACGCACGGGACGAAGCGGCACAATTCATGGTTGTCACCAAGTACCGTGTTGCCGAGCGGATCGAGTCGCGTCGCGAGGCCTCCCCGTTGCCCCGATGCCGTTCCCGCTTCCCTCGCCCACACTGCTGATCGAATTCCTCGCCCTCGGCGCGTTCGCCGGCTTTCTTGCCGGACTGCTCGGCATCGGCGGCGGCATGCTGATGGTGCCCTTCGTCACCTTCATCGTCGCGTCACGCGGCGTGGAGTCGGGCCTCGCCGTGAAGATGGCGATCGCCACGTCGATGGCGACCATCCTGTTCACCTCGATTTCCAGCCTGCGTGCCCATCACCAGCGCGGTGCGGTGCGCTGGGAACTGGTGCGGGGCATCGCGCCAGGCATCGTCCTCGGCTCGCTGGCCGCCGGAGCCGGAGCGTTCGCGCTCATCAAGGGCTCGGCGCTCGCCGTGCTGTTCGCGGTCTTCGTCGGCTTCTCGGCCACGCAGATGCTGCTCGATCGCAAGCCCAAGCCCTCGCGCGTGATGCCCGGCCCGCTCGGCCAGGGCGCAGCCGGCGCAGGCATCGGCTTCCTGTCGGGCCTCGTCGGCGCCGGCGGCGCCTTCGTGTCGGTGCCCTTCATGACCTGGTGCAACGTGCCCATCCACAACGCGGTGGCCACCAGCGCGGCGCTGGGCTTCCCGATCGCACTGGCCAGCACCGTGGGCTACGTGATCGGCGGTTGGAACCTCCCGAACGCCCTGCCCGGCTCGCTCGGTTATCTCTACCTGCCGGCGCTGGCGTGCATCGCCGCAGCCAGCGTGTGCACCGCGCCCCTGGGCGCGCGGGTGGCGCACAGCCTCGACGTCCGGAAGCTCAAGCGCGTCTTCGCGCTGATGCTGTACGCCCTGGCGGCGTACATGATTCACAAGGGGCTGAGCGGCTGACCGCGCAGGCCCGGCGGGGGCCTCAGCCCAGCTCGAAGCGGATGCTGGCCAGCGTGACGTGATTGCCGCCACGCTTGCGCGCCTCGGCCAGCGCCGACTCGGCGGCCCCCACCAGGCCGTCCTGCGTGTGGGCGGTGTGCGGGAAACTGGCCACGCCCATCGAGACGGTGAAGCCGAGGTTGCGCCCCTCCAGAACGACGATCTGGGTGGCGCACTGGCGGCGCAGCCCTTCCATGCGCGAATGCGCGGTGGCCAGGCCCACGCCCGAGAGCAGCACCGCGAATCGGCTGTCGTCGAGCCGGCAGGAGGCATCCATCGCGCGGGTGTTGCCGCGCAGCAGCCGGCCCAGCGCCTCCAGGATGCGCGTGCGCGCGGGCTCGCCCATCGCTTGCGCCTCGGCCGACAAGGGATCGAGCTCGATCGAGACCAGCGAGAACTCGCGGTGCTCGCGCGACGAGAGGTCGACCTCGCGCCGCAGCTGGTCTTCGAAGTGCACCTTCTGGTACAGGCCGGTGACGTTGTCGCGCAGGCTCTGGTCCTGCGTCTCGCGGCGCATCGCTTCGGCGGCCTGCTGCTGCTGCTCGAGCTGCGCCAGCGCCAGCTGCAGCTTGGCTTCGGTCTGACGCTGCGTGGTCTGCTCCAGCCACAGGCTGCACAACGCCAGCGCGGCGCCGTCCGGCCCCCGCAGCGCAAAACGCGCGACGCCGAACTCGCGCCGCGTACCGCCGATGTCGAGCTTGTGCTCGGTGAGTGCGCCGCGCGGCATCGCCATCGCCGCGTTCTCGGCGGTGCGCAGTGCCGGCCACTGGCTGGCCTCCAGCCACTGGGCGTCCGCCGTGCCGACGATCGCCTCGGGGGTGGTGCCCAGCAGCGACGCCATGCGCGCGTTCGCGTAGCGGTACTGGCCGGAGGCCGGGTCCTTCACGGCCATGGGCAGATCGAGGCGCGAGATCAGCTCCAGCAGCGCGTCGACCAGGGGCGCTTCGCCCGGATGCGACAAGCCCTCCAGCCCGACGGCGGTGGGGGCTCGCCCTGCTGGCGACAGCGGATCGGGAGTGCTCATGGATCGGTTGGATGGCTGCCCGAACCGAAACGGTGCAGCACAGGGACAACTGGGTACTTCAACGGCCGGAGTGCGAAGCAACTGGCGGAAACGCTCAGTTCTCGCCTCCAGCCGTTGCGAACCATCATAACCAGGGTCGGGGTGCCCGCACCGCCTGATTCAGGGGTGCCGTGCGCCGATCGCCTGCCATGCACCACGGCAGGGCGATTGCCCGGCCGCGCACGGACGATCCGCTGGCCCGCCGCTTGCTAGATCTCCCGCGGGTGTAACGACGCACCCGGCAGGCCTGGACCTGCCGCGCGCACACGGACGTGCGCGGTGATGTCTCAACGCTGGCCGGAGTACCGACCAGCACGCTGGAGCATGTCATGGACGTCGTACGCCCGATGAAGAAGATGAAGCTCGTGATGGTCGGCAACGGCATGGCCGGGGTCCGAACCCTCGAGGAACTGCTGAAGATTGCCCCGGATCTCTACGAGATCGCCGTCTTCGGCGCGGAACCCCACCCGAACTACAACCGCATCCTGCTCAGCCCGGTGCTGGCCGGCGAACAAACGGTCGACGAGATCGTGCTCAATCCGGTCTCGTGGTACGCGGATCACGGCATCCGCCTGCACCTGGGCAAGAAGGTGGTCGAGATCGACCGCCGCCGTCGCGTCGTGCGCGCCGCCGATGGCACCGAGGAAGCCTACGACCGGCTGCTGATCGCCACCGGCTCCAATCCGTTCATCCTGCCGGTGCCGGGGAAGGATCTCGACGGCGTGATCGCCTACCGCGACATTGCCGACACCGAGGCGATGATCGAGGCCGCGAAGAAGTACCGCCACGCGGTCGTGATCGGTGGCGGCCTGCTCGGTCTGGAGGCTGCCAACGGACTGATGCTGCGCGGCATGCAGGTCACGGTGGTGCACATCGCGCCGCACCTGATGGAGCGGCAGCTCGACGACTCGGCGGGCAAGCTGCTGCAGAAGTCGCTGGAAGCGCGTGGCTTGAAGTTCCTGATCGGCGCGCAGACGCAGGCGCTGCTGGGCGGCGACAGCGGGCGCGTGCAGGCCGTGCAGTTCAAGGACGGCACGCAGGTGCCGGCCGATCTGGTCGTGATGGCCGCCGGCATCCGCCCGAATGCCGAGCTGGCCGAGCAGGCCGGCCTGCACTGCCAGCGCGGCATCGTCGTGACGGACACGATGCAGACCGTCACCGACCCGCGCATCTACGCGGTGGGTGAGTGCGCAGCACATCGCGGCATCGCCTACGGCCTGGTGGCGCCGCTGTTCGAGCAGGGCAAGGTCTGCGCGACGCACCTGGCCGAGTTCGGCATCGGCCGCTACACCGGCAGCCAGGTCAGTACCAAGCTGAAGGTGACCGGCATCGATCTCTTCTCCGCCGGCGACTTCATGGGCGGCGACGGCACCGAGGAGATCGTGATGAGCGATCCCTTCGGCGGCGTCTACAAGAAGCTGGTCATCAAGGACGACAGGCTCGTCGGTGCCTGCCTGTACGGCGACACGGTCGACGGCTCCTGGTACTTCAAGCTGCTGCGCGAGGGCCGCAAGATCGCCGACATCCGCGACAAGCTGATGTTCGGCGAATCGAACATCGGCGACGTCGGCCACGAGGGCCACAACAAGGCCGCCGCGATGGCCGATGCCGACGAGGTCTGCGGCTGCAACGGCGTCAGCAAGGGCACGATCTGCAAGGCCATCAAGGACAAGGGCCTGTTCACGCTCGACGAGGTGCGCAAGCAGACCAAGGCCAGTGCGAGCTGCGGTTCCTGCACCGGCCTGGTCGAGCAGCTGCTGATGTTCACGGCCGGCGGCGACTACTCCAAGGCGCCGACGAAGAAGGCGATGTGCGGCTGCACCGATGCCAGCCATGCGGAAGCGCGCGAGGTGATCCGAGCCGAGCACCTGCTGACCATCCCCGCCGTCTACCAGCGCCTGGGCTGGCGCACGCCGAACGGTTGCGCCTCGTGCCGCCCGGCGATCAACTACTACCTCATCAGCACCTGGCCGAAGGAGGCGCAGGACGATCCGCAGAGCCGCTACATCAACGAGCGCAGCCACGCCAACATCCAGAAGGACGGTACCTACTCGGTGATTCCGCGCATGTGGGGCGGCGAGACCACCGCCGACGAACTGCGCCGCATCGCCGATGCGGTCGACAAGTACAAGATCCCGACCGTGAAGGTGACCGGCGGCCAGCGCATCGACCTGCTCGGCGTGAAGAAGGAAGACCTGGTCGGCGTCTGGAAGGACATCGGCATGCCCTCCGGCCACGCGTATGCCAAGGCGCTGCGCACCGTGAAGACCTGCGTCGGCTCGGAGTGGTGCCGTTTCGGCACGCAGGACAGCACGCAGATGGGCAAGGACCTCGAGCGAGCGCTGTGGCGCATGTATGCGCCGCACAAGGTCAAGCTCGCCGTCAGCGGCTGCCCTCGCAACTGTGCCGAGGCCGGCATCAAGGACGTCGGCGTGATCGGCGTCGATTCGGGCTGGGAGATCTACGTGGCCGGCAACGGCGGGATCAAGACCGAGGTGGCGCAGTTCCTCGTCAAGCTGAAGACGCCGGCCGAGGTGCTGGAGTACAGCGGTGCCTTCCTGCAGCTGTACCGCGAGGAAGGCTGGTACCTCGAGCGCACCTGCCACTACGTGAGCCGAGTCGGGCTCGATCACGTGAAGAAGAAGATCCTGGAGGATCACACCGGCCGGCGCGCGCTGTGGGAACGGCTGCAGTTCAGCCTCGACGGCGAGCCGGATCCGTGGTTCGACTTCGACCAGGCGCGTGTCGACACCCGCCAGTTCAACCCCGTGGGAGCGCTGTGATGAGCCAGTGGAAAGCCGTCTGCCCGGTGGAAGACATCCCGGTGCTGGGCTCGCGCCGCGTCGCCCGCGCCCACGGGCCCGAAGTGGCGATCTTCCGGAATGCCGAAGACGAGGTCTTCGCGCTGCTCGACCGCTGCCCGCACAAGGGCGGCCCGCTCAGCCAGGGCATCGTCTTCGGGCGCAGCGTGGCCTGCCCGCTGCACAACTGGACCATCGGGCTGGACGACGGCTGCGCCCGCGCGCCGGACGAGGGCTGCACGACGCGCTTCAGCGTGAAGGTGGAAGGCGGCATCGTGTCGCTGGACGTCGACGAGCTGAACAGCCTGGCGCTGCACCCGGCGGCCGGCGTGGTCTGACGTGGCCGAGACGAAGACCACCTGCCCCTACTGCGGCGTGGGCTGCGGGGTGATCGTCGAGTCCGACGGCCGGCAGATCACCGGCGTGCGCGGCGACCCCGATCACCCGGCCAACTTCGGCCGGCTGTGCAGCAAGGGCAGCACGCTGCACCTGACCGCCAGCGCCGCGGTGACGCGGCACACGCGGCTGCTG
>VYMG01000215.1_pt1 | contig 18545 bp, 24 predicted proteins | sample 5115261 | NCBI WGS metagenome assembly VYMG01 (sample SAMN12291781, study PRJNA351875) | freshwater metagenome | isolation source: freshwater lake | place: USA: Michigan, Wintergreen Lake | collected 2013-08-08
GCTGTGCGGCGAGAACCCTGCCGCCTTCCACCGCGCCGACGCAGCCGGCTACGTGTTCTGGGCCGAACGCGTGATCGAGCTCGACGCCATCAACCCGCAGCTGGCCTCGCGCGTCGCCCGCGCACTGGACCGCTGGGCCACGCTGGCCGAGCCGTACAAGAGCGCCGCCCGCGAGGCGATCTCGCGCGTGGCCGCGCGCACCGACCTCTCCGACGACGTGCGCGAAGTCGTCACCCGAGCCCTGGAGTCCTGAACGTGTCCGGAAAAGTCAGCCTCACGCAGTACCTCGTCGAACAGCAGCGCGAGCATGGCCGCATCACGCCGCCGCTGCGTCTGCTGATCGAGATCGTCGCGCGCGCCTGCAAGCGCATCGCGATCTCCGTCAACAAGGGCGCGCTCGGCGACGTGCTCGGCAGCGCCCACACGGAGAACGTGCAGGGCGAGGTGCAGAAGAAGCTCGACGTCATCTCCAACGAGGTGCTGATCGAGGCCAACGAATGGGGCGGCCACCTCGCCGCGATGGCCAGCGAGGAGATGGACTCCATCCACCTCGTGCCCAACCGCTACCCGCAGGGCGAGTACCTGCTGCTGTTCGACCCGCTCGACGGCTCCAGCAACATCGACGTCAACGTGTCGATCGGCACGATCTTCTCGGTGCTGCGCAAGGTGAACAACAACCGCGGCGTCAGCGAGGAGGATTTCCTCCAGCCCGGCAAGCAGCAGGCGGCGGCCGGCTACTGCGTCTACGGCCCGCAGACCACGCTGGTGCTGACGGTGGGCGACGGCGTCGCGATGTTCACGCTCGACCGCGAGATGGGCTCCTGGGTGCTTACCGCCGACCAGGTGACGGTGCCGGCGGACACCAGGGAATTCGCCATCAACATGAGCAACATGCGCCACTGGGCACCGCCCGTGAAGCGCTACATCGACGAATGCCTGGCCGGCAAGGAAGGCCCGCGCGGCAAGGACTTCAACATGCGCTGGGTGGCCAGCATGGTCGCCGACGTGCACCGCATCCTGACGCGCGGCGGCATCTTCATGTACCCCTGGGACAAGCGCGAGCCCGACAAGCCCGGCAAGCTCCGCCTGCTCTACGAGGCCAACCCGATGAGCTTCCTGATCGAGCAGGCCGGCGGCGCCGCCACCAACGGCACGCAGCGCATCCTCGACATCGTGCCCGGCAAGCTGCACGAACGCGTCAGCGTGGTGCTCGGCTCGAAGAACGAGGTCGAGCGCGTCACCGGCTACCACCGCGACGCGGCCTGACCGCGCCGTGGGGCAGCTCTACCTCGTCCGCCACGGACAGGCCTCGTTCGGCACGCACGACTACGACCGCCTCAGCGACCTCGGTCACCGGCAGTGCCGCCGGCTCGGCGAGCACTTCCGCGACGCCGGCATCGTTTTCGAAGCGGCGCTGACCGGCACGCTGCGGCGCCAGCTGGAATCGCTGGCCGGCATCGCCCAGGGCCTGCAGATGGCGCCGGAGGCCCAATCGTGGCCAGGCCTCAACGAGTATGACGGGGACGCGATCGTGGCGGCGCTGAACCCGCCGCCGCTGCCGCCGCTGACCACGCCGGAGGGCGCCCGCGCGCACTTCCGGCTGCTGCGCGAGGGGCTGCTGGCCTGGATGGAAGGCCGCACGCAGCCGCAGGGCATGCCGAGCCACGCCGACTTCGTGGCCGGCGTGCGCGAAGCACTCGACCACGTGCGCGCCAACCACGACGGCGCGGTGCTGCTCGTCTCCAGCGGCGGGCCGATCGCCACGGCGGTGGCCGAGGTGCTGGGTGCGCCGAAGGAAGCCGCGATCGAGCTGAACATGCGCATCCGCAACAGCGCGGTCACCGAGTTCGTCTTCAGCGAGAAGCGCCATTCACTGCTGAGCTTCAACACCCTGCCGCACCTGCAAGGCCCTGCACACACCGATTGGGTCACCTACAGCTGAGGCTTGGCTATAATGGCGGGCTTCCGCCGGTGTAGCTCAGTTGGTAGAGCAGCGCATTCGTAATGCGAAGGTCGGGAGTTCGACTCTCTTCACCGGCACCAATGTTCGAGAGGGTTAGCGGGTATGCATCCGCTAACCCTCTTCTGCATTCCGGGGCCCATGTAATGGCCCTGTAAGACGGTCGGCAATGCACCGAGGGAGGATCCGCATGGCGACTTCGCTATGGCAGCGCCGGGCGCTGTACCTGCTTCGCCCCAAGCTCTTCTGGGCATGCGTCGCCCTGATCGTCATGAGCCTGGCGGTGCTTGCGACCACGCGAGAGCCCTGCATCCGATGGTGGGGGCTGGTTCTGCAGTTCCTCGGCGTGATCTCCGTCCTTCGCGAGCTCCGCGGCGCCCAACAGCAGTTCGGCAAGCCTGGCCTCCGCGAACTGGCTCGGCAGTGGAAGGCAGGATGGCCCACCAATGAACCGGTGATACTCAGCGTGGGCGGGGTGGCAGCTTCAACTTCAGTTGGATCGGTCAAGGCAACTGTGCGAGCAGCGATGAAACCTGACGCACCGCTCGAGGAGCGCCTGGTTGCCGTCGAACGGAACCTGCAGTACATCGATCAAGATGTGCGTCAGGTGGAACGAGAGCTGCGCGAAGAGTCGCACACCCGAGCTGAAGCCGACCGGGCTGAGACCAGCGCTCGAACGTCGGCCGACGAATCGCTCGGCCGGCAGCTAGCTGAAGCAGCCGCCGGTTCGGTTCACTTCTCAATGTTCGGCCTCGTGTGGCTCGCCGTCGGGATGGTGCTCTCGACGATTGCGCCAGAGCTAGCCAAGTGGCTCAAGTGATCTGACTTTGATGCCTGACATATTCCGTGCCTGCTGTCAGAGAGCTGGGCTTCCCGGGACCTAAAGTCACCCTTGTGACGCTACCCGCTCCTGTGCTGTCACCGCCCCTCGACTCGCTTCGCGATTGGCGTGCAGGCCGCGGTCAGATGCTCTCAAGTTTGCGTGTTGCCGAGTAGCGCCACGGTATGCGATGTACTCCACCCTTGTTCAGCCCTGCGTGCTGAAGCACCTTCGGCCACCAGAGAACCAGGTTCGCGGACTTCGTCCAGAAGGGCTGCGAGCACCAGGAGGGATCTAGCACGTAGACACCGTGGCCTGCACGGCGAACAGCCTCCCGCTCGGCTCCGCGACTCTTCCGAAACTTATCCTGGCTGACGATGTACCAATCCTTGCCATGGACAGTCAGGCCTTCGATCCACTCGACATCCGGTGTCGCAGGCTTGAAGATCTCAGTGAGATGACAGACGCGCCCGATACCCGGCTCGGCACTCGACAGATGCGAGATCGCCAACGCAAGGGCTGGCGGCAGATTGGCGTCGAACAGAAAGTTCAAGCCGCTAGGCGCTGCTCGAATGCCACGGCCGCACTCACAGAAGCTGGCGTGACCTGATACAGCTTCGCTACACGATGACGATCTCTGCCTTCCGCAAGAAAGGCCGCATAGAGCGTATCCGTCGGCACGCCGGCGTCAGCGACGATCGGCTCGCCAAACTGAATCGTCGGGTCCAACACGATCACCCGACGCTGGGGCACAGGGAACCATCTCTGCGCTTGTCCACGCTCACCGTAGACGATGCCTTCGTACAGCGACGGGCGAATGACGGAGTCGAACACAAACTGGCGGCCGCGCACGTCCAAGAGCTTTCGCTCCCCCGTGGCCCGTTCCGCTGCATCCAGGAAGATTCGCTTGCCATCGGTCAGGAATTGCTTCGAGTGCAGAGGGTAGTCGCCAAGGTACTTCGAAGCCTCTTCGATCGTGGCGCGAATCACCACTAGGGGTAGGCCGTGTTCGATGAACTTGGCCACTGCTCGAAGCTCCAGCAAGTCTCTGAAACCGAGTACTTGCTCATCCCCCAGGTCCTCATCGTCTGCGTACTGCAAGCGCCAGAGGGGTCCCGAACTGCTTCGTCCGTCGCGGTACCGCCAAGAGTAGCCCTTCAGCCAGCGGCGCACAGTGCGCTGCTCAACGCCTACTAGGCGTGCGGCTTGGGACAGCGGATACATCCCTGTCCCGAGAAGTTGCCCCCGTTCTTCCATTTCGAGCGCGAGTGTATCCCCCTGCAGCTAGCCCCTCAGCTCAACCGCAAAATTGAGTCACCCACACGCCCCGCGCCATCTGTCGGACAAGTCCACGCTTGGCCAGGCGGTTCAGCTGCACGCTGACCGCGGTGGACGTCCGGCGCACGTGCGAAGCGATCGCCACCGGCGACGAGAAGCCCGCCTGCAGGGCTTCGAGCACGGCAAGGTCGGCGCGTGATAGCACCGGGGCCGCCTCGTCGTTGACTTCATCGGTGTTGAGCCGCACCACTCTCCTACGCGCTGCGGGCCAATCGCTAGGCGCCTCCGGCGCGCAGCCGGCCAGGTGCGAAACCAAGCGGAGCCAGGGAGCAGAGACGTGCTGCATGCCTGCATTCTCGCGCCGTAGAAGGTCTAGCTGCATCAGGTGAAAGGAAAGCTGCAGCCGTGCCGCACTGGGCCATTCCGGGCGCGTGCACGGAGCTGTTCACCTGCTGGGCTAGCGATCGCCGCTGGCGCGGTCTTCACCAATCTTCCACCAGGCGGAGAACCGCTCGTAGAAGTGGCTATCGCGGTACACGGAGTAGCCGGGCCCCATGTAGCGAATCAGCCGCTTCCGCATGAAGACTTGGCTCACGGCGAATTCGATCATCAGCGTGTTGATCGAAGCGACCATGAACTCGTTCGCCACTTCCACCTTGTCCTCGCCTTCGAAGTCACCAATGAGGCAGGTTCGTTCAGACAGCGGAAAGACAACCTCAGTGTTCCTCAAGCCGAAGCCAGGGCTGCGTCGGTATAGCGGCGCCACCTTCTCCGGCTCCTTGAACACCAGCACCACCGGTCGATCGCAAGTGATGAACGCGCCCGTCTCTTCGTCTGACGTGACCAGCTGCCACTTTCGCCTGAGCAGAAGGGGAACCACGGTATCGAACGCGTTCCACTCAAGACCGATCTGGTGTTCGCGGTTCATCTCGACCGTGTACTCGCCCCGCCTGTGGAAGGCGACCATGTCCTCGTAGGAAACATCGTCGTTGACGCGCGCTCCCGACCTCCGCATCTGCTGGATCTGTCCTTCCCAGCGCTCCTTACTGGCGAGAGCCAGGTCCATGATCCGCTTCGCGACCTGCTCGTGAACACTCCGCATGTTCTCTCGCACATCCGGACGGCGTGAGGCGAGCAGTGCAATGACATTCAGCGTCAGCAGCTTGTCCTCTCCGTGGAACTGCCTGCTTGCTTCGATTCTTCGGATCGCACCGGCGAACTCGTCGTCAATTTTCGCCAGCTGCTTCTCGATGTAATTGGGGTCAACCCCCTCGACGTCGACACGGTTGAAGTCACGCTCTCCGGCGACGTTACGAACGCTTGTCGTGAATGACTGCCCGGTCTGAAGGTTTGTCACCTCGGTGCGCCATGCCTTCCCTTCACGCGAGGCGAACCCGCGCAGGTAGCACTGAGGGATGTAGTGGTGGTGCTTTGGATCCCTGCCCATCGGCCAATCATAGGAACTGGCGCTCCCCTAGGGCTATGCGATGCCAAACTTCCTGCTGTGCTGCCTCGGCAAAGTAGCGGCGCCAGGGGTGGCCTCCAGGTCGCGCTCCATGCGCTGCTTGTGGCCGTCGTGGTGCGGCCGGCATAGCGGCTGCCAGTTGGCCCTATCCCAGAAGAGCGCCATGTCGCCGCGGTGCGGCACCTTGTGGTCGACAACGTTGGCCGCGCGGACCCTGCCCTCGGCCTCGCACATCACGCACAGCGGATGCAGGCGTAGGTACTCAGCGCGGTCCTTGCGCCAGCGGTGGTCATACCCTCGCTCGGTACTGCTCGCGCCGGCTGCGCGCCAGGAAGCCACCTGAATCCGCCTTACGCGCGACTCGAGCGTCTTCACGGCCGGCTTGAGCATCTTCACCATAGTGGCACCGTCCGTTCAATGCGTCGGCGAGCTGTGGTCCGGCAGCAGGCCATCCCACTCCGTGCCCGCTTGAGCACCAGGCGCCGCGGCCTGCGCGATCTGCTTCTTACCGAGGGGTCGCGCTCGCCCCGAGCTTCGATCGACGTGCGCCGGCAACTCAGCCGGCAGATCGGCTGCCGCGGTCGTGCTGGGAGTCATGGAGAGGTAGGCCCTGATCGCGCCGACACGCCCGCGCTTCGCCGCCCGCTGGAGCGCAACAAGAGCCTCCATGCGCTTGATCAGCGCGCCACGGCGGAGCTCGGCTTCGAAGTGCTTCTCGAGGGTCTGCCGATGGATGCCGAGCGCCTCCGCGATCTCCTCGCGCGCCATGCCGCCGCCGACGGCGATCGCAACCTTCTCTCGCATCGCCGCGGTTGGCTTGAACGCCGGGCGGCCTCGGCTAGTTGCCATGGGGTCAGTCTCCAATCAGGAACAGGTGCACGACCGGTGCCCCGGGAATTCTTCGACAAGAACGGCGCATTCCATGCCGAATTTCATCGGGTGGCAGAAACCTCTCTTCACGAGAGGACGGCCGGTCGTGCCCGGAAGGCCGATCACGCTCGGCACCCTCCCCCCCGTGCTGCCGTCTTCGCTGATCGGGCATCCGATATCGGGCCTAGGCATGATCGGCGCCAGGAGGTTGATGCCATGAACGAACGACTGCACGCCCTGCTCCTGACGCAGGCACTGACCGAGCCGAACGCCGCTGTCCGGAGCCTGTTGCTCGAGCAGGCGGATGCCGCACTGCTGCCGATCGCCGACCAGGTCGCCGGCTGGCCCGACGCGCTTAGGCACCGGGAAGCTGGTCTGGCGGCCACCAATGCCCAGCATGCGGCCTTCCTCGGCCCGGAGATCGTGCAAGCGCTGGCTCGCCACGAAGCGGCCGACGTTGCCATGCAAGAGGCGCTGCGCGCCGCCGGCAGACGCGAAGCCTGACCTCAGCATCATCCGCGCCTCGCGAGCGCCGGCCCGACGCCAAAGGTCTGCCGCACTGCCTTGTGGGTGCTGCCTCCTACCGCGATGCGTCGGTCCACCTCTGCAACGGCGGCCTCGATGATCACGCGCATCTCGCGGCCGCCATCGGACAGACTGCGCTCCTCGACGCGCGCCTGGCCGCCGCTGTAGTTCTCGACGATCACGCTGACGTTCCCTGTACCGCGCCCACCCGCAGCAGGGTTGTACTTCGCCGGCACCACGGCTTCACCCTTGTGAAGCGTTGCGCGCATGCCGTCATAGGGCACGTAGTTCGTGCCGCTGGCCAGGCCGATCGCCGCGAACGGGTCGGCCCCGAAGTCCGTACCGCCGAACAGCGAGAAGATCGATGACGCCGCATCGCCGGCCCCGGCCGCGCTCACAGCGGCGAGTGAAGCGGCCGCAGCGTTCGCCGCAGTCGTCAGCGCCACCATGGCGCCCGTGTTCGTCGTGACGGCCGTCGTCTGTGCCGCGATCGCGGCAGTCTGGCCGGCCGTGTCGACGCCGATCCCTGCGCCGATGAGGCCCTCGAGCTGGCGCTGTAGCGGCGCCTCGACGGTCGCGCGGACCGTGATGCGCGCTAGGTCGGTGACGACGCCGCGTACGACGTCGCGCAGGCTGCCGAACTGCAGCACGGCATCGGCGGCGCCGCGCGCCAGCGTGGCGGCACTGTCGGCCGCGGCCTGCCGCAGATCCTGCTGCTCGGCCTCGCGCTGCTGCAGCTCGAGCAGCTCCCGGCGCAGCTCGATTTGCCGGCGCAGGGCGGCCGTCACGGCATCCTCGCGCTCGGCGTTCGGGTCGACGGCGGCGCCGCTGGCGCGCTCGATCGCGATGGCTGCCTCACGTGCCGCGAGCGATTCCTCGAGGCGCTTGATGCGCAGGCGCTCGACGGCATCGGCCGTCAGCCCCAGCGTCTGGATCTGCTCGAGCAGCGCCGCATTCTGGTCGTCGATCGTCGTGCGCTCGCGGGCGAGCGCCTCGCCGGTGCGCTCGACGTCGCGCGCGTAGCGCTGTTCCGCCTCGGTCAGCTGGCGACGGATCTCGACAGTCTGCGCGGCCGCGAGATAGGCCTCGAGGGCGGCGGCTACGCCGCGCTTCTGCGCATCGCTGAGCTTGGCCTCGCCGGTGGCCAGCTTGCCCACGACGTCGAGCGCGAACTTCTGCGCCTCGGTCGCCTTCTCGGTGCCGGCGAGCTCGAGCTCCGCGGCGCTGCGCTTCTCGGTGATCGCGCCGATCAGCTGGCGATAGGCCTTCGCGGCGGCCTCGGCGGCCTTGCGCGCTTCCTCTGAGTCGCCCACGACAGGCGGCGGAGTCTTGACCGGCGCGGCGCCGCTGGCGTTCGTCGACGGCAGCGGATCCATGGCATTGGCGACGCGCTTGATCTGCTCCGACGTGGCAGCGGCCTGCGTCTGCAGCTCGCGCAGGCGCGTCGTCAGCGTGGCATAGCGCCGCTGTGCGGTCTCGTTGCCAGGCTCGCGCTCGAGCACATTCGACAGCCCGGTGACGATGTTCGTCACGCGCGAGATCTCGGCCGCTGTGCGCGCCGCGTCTGCCTGCAGGCCGCCCAGCTCATCGAAGCCGAGCCGAGCCGCGACGCCTTCCTTCAGCGTGAGCAGCGCACCGCCGAAGATGCCCGCTTCCTTGGCGTTCCGAATGAACGCCTCGGCCGTGCTGTTGAGCGAGGGCAGCAGGCCGCCGAGCAGCGCCACCTTCGCGCCTTCGCTGGCCAGCTCGAGGCGCTTGAGGTTGTCATTGAACCGGCCGGCCGCCGCGGCCGTCTCGTTGCTCATGACGGCGCCCAGCGCCTGCGCTTCGTCGGTCAGCGCCTTGATGCCGGCGCCGCCGCGATTGAGGAACGGGATCAGGTCCGCGCCACTCTTGCCGAACAGCGCTTGGGCGAGGGCCGCCTTTCCGGCGCCGTCTTCGTAGCTGGCAAACTTGTCGGCGATCTCGAGCAGCACGGTATCGGCCTCGCGCAGTGCGCCGGTGGCCTGCCGTGTCTGCACGCCGATTGCCGCGAAGGCCGGGCCGCCCTCGGCGAGATTCTTCGATAGGGTGCGCAGGCCGGTCGCGAGGGCCTCGGTCGGCGTGCCGGCCACTTCGGCGGCCACGCGATAGGCGCTCAGGCGCTCGGCCGCGACGCCGAACTTCTCCGCCAGGTCGTCGATGCGATCTGCCGTGTCGAGCGCGCCCTTCAGGCTGCGGATGTAGTCGGCCACGCCGGCGGAGATGCCCAGGGTCGCGACGACGGCGCCGAGCCGGTTGCCGATGCTGGCGCCCGTGGTGCGTGCCTCGGCGGCCTTGATCTGCGCGATGTACTTCGCCGCCGCGTCGCCCACGCCGAGCTGCGCAGCCTTGAGTTCGAGCAGCTGCGCGCGCGTCATGCTGGCCTGCTGCGCCTGCCGTTCGAGCGTCCGGATGAACGCCGCTTGCCCGCGCGTGAGCTGGGTTGTCGACGTCGCGGCCGTCGTGGTGGCGCGGCCTATGCCGGCCTCGAAGGCGGCAGTCGACGCGACGAGATCAACAGTCAGACGCGCGATCGCCATTCAATGAATCTCCTGTAGGTGCGGGCCACGCATGGGAAGACGTTGGAACATGCTGCCCGCGCTCGACTCATGCCTGGCGCGGCGGTGTCGAGGGCTCCTCCGGCGGGGATACCTCCGGCGGAAACTCGATGCCCATCAACCCCTCGATGAGCGCAGCTGCGAACCGGCACACTACCGCTTCGATCTCTTCCTCGGTCGCGCCAGACTGCGCGTCGACTTCATTCGTCGGCATGTGGCCTCCGATCCGCAAGCGCACGGATATGCTCGAAGAGCTGCCGCTCGCCGGCAGGCACGGACTTGGCGAGCAGATCGACCTGCTGCTGCAGGGCGTTGAGGCGCCAGTCGATCGAGCTCGCACTCTTGGCGGGCGCCGGCGTCGGCGCCTGCAGATCCTGGCGCCTGGCCAGTTGCGTGATCGGGTACTGCTGGTGCTGCAGGAAAGGAACTCTGCCGGCGCCCTCGGGCAGCGGCGGCAGGTTCTCCATCTGGCGGCCCTCGTCGGGCGACAGCAGGCCTGCCTGCATGCCCTTCTGGATGTACTCGATGCGCGCCAGCTGATCCATACGCAGCAGCGCCATCTCGTCCAGGTCGGCCTTGAGATCGCTGGCCAGGCCGAGACCTTCGGTCAGCAGCTCCTCGATGCCTTCCATGTGCTGCTGCAGGCAGGTCGTGTAGTAGTCCTGCGCCAGCTGCCCGATGTTGTTGAAGGTCGGCGGCTTGCCGAGCCCGAGCTTGTAGGCCGGGATCAGGAACGGCCGGACGCAGTCTTCGCCGGTCCAGCCCAGCTGCTCGATCAGCTGCGCCTGCTCGGCCGGCATCGTCATGGCCTCGTACTTGAGGCCGCTGCCGGCGATGAGCAATCGGCCAATGTTGCGGCCGCTGAAGTTCTCCTCGAAGTGCTTCTTCAGCCGCTCAGCGGTCTCGTCGCCGATCTCGTGATCGCTGGTCAGCTGGCCACTCGGCCGGCTCATGTTCTCGAAGAACACCGAGCTGTTCGTCTGGATCCGACGGCCTTGCGCGACGGTCAGAGCTGCCGCGTACAGCGGGCTGATGCCGATCAGCGGGTGGAACGGGCTGATGCAGCGGTCGTGGATGATCTCCGACGCCGGCACCGTGATCGGGCCTTCGGTGTTGCCGAGCCGATCGAGCGCCAGGCGATAGTAGACACCGCCGTCGTCGGTGACGATGACGCGCACCATGCTCGGCTCGAGCACGTAGAGCGCGCGCACGACGCCGCGCTCGTCGCGCTCCTTCAGCACAAAGGTGTTGCCCCACATGAGCTTCGACACCATCCATGCCACCAGGAACTGCGACTTCGTCTGGTAGCGGTTCGGCTTGCGCAGCACCGGCGAGTAGGCCGGGTTCTGCGTAACCTTCCAGACGCCTTCGTCGAATCGCTGCAGGCGCAGCGGCAGCTTGCCGATGTCGTTGGCGATCAGCGACACGGCGCCGTACGCAGCACCGAACTGCAGCAGCGACTCCGGGCCCTCGGGCTTGATGCCGCGCTGCCAGTCGCCGGGGCTCTGCTCGCGCAGGATGCTGAACCAGCCGCCCGTGCCGACGAGCGGAGACACGTCCGTGACGCCGACGGCGGCCTTGCCGACAATCAGGTCACGGGCTTGAGATGCAAGCGCCCTGACGCGACCGACCACTGAAAGTGGCATTGAGGTCTGCGACATGTCGTGCCTATTGCTTGTCGCGCTCGCTCACGAGCGCCGCAACGATGGTGACGGGCCCGCGATCCTGAGCCTTGACCATCGCACCAGCGTATTCGAGCAAAGCTTGGCCAACTTGCTGCGCCGCGAGGCGCGTGAGCTTCACTTCGAGCTGCGGACCGTCGACCGGTGCCAGCTTGAGATGGAATTGACGATCAACCCGAACTGCGGCATGTGCCACGTGCATCTCCTGTGCGAGTGGTCGCATTGAAGCTGAGACTCCGCAGCGAGGGCAACGGTTAGCGTCGGGTCTTGCGGGTTCCGCGCGGGGATTGAAGTCGCTGAACCCGCCAGACAGCGGATCCACGTCGTGATCCGGTTCGCTCAATACGAAGCCCGTCGAGTTCACATCCTGCGACCCTCGCCAGCCGGGCTCCAAGGCTCTTGGCGCTGGGTATTGAACCGCGCAGTGAGCTCGTGAGCTGCTCCCGGAAAGAGTCGACCTGGCTAGCGTGCTGCAGCAACTCGTCGACCGTCCACACGGCGTTGCCAAGTTCAAGGCTCACCGCCTCAGCGAACGCTGCGAGTCCAGCGCCGGTCTCGTCGGCCAAACGCTGCCTCCGCAGGGCTCGAGCAATGGCATGCGGCAGACGGTCGACCGAGATCTGTAGCGCCTCGAGCGCGCCGACAATGCGGTCGGTGTCTGTCACCAGCCGACTCCGAAGCGCCCAACTTCGCGGCGTGCGATCTCCTCGACCTCGTGCCACTCGGCTTGCAGCGTGGCTAGCACGTCATCGATCTCAGCGGTTGAGACGGCGCCGTCACAGAGCTGCGCATCAGATGCCGACACGCCCCCGGACACCAGCTTGAGCCGGCGAGCAAGCTGCTGCGCGCCGATCGTCGGCTCTACGTACAGTGCGCCTGCGATAGCGCCGGCGATCGCGATGCGCTCACGCGTCGCCTGACTCAGCGATTGCCCTTCGGCGATGTGGAAGCTGCCTTCAACCCCGGCCGCCGAGACCGACAACTGAATGCGGCCAGTGACGCCAAGCCGGGCGGCGATGAGCGCGTGTGCCGCTTCGTGCAGGGCCGCGCGGCGCAGCTCGAACAGCATGCCCGTCATGGCGTCGGAGAGCTCCGATCGACAGCGTCAGCGGCGTCCAGTCGGTCCGTCAGTCCAAAACGCTTGACTAGCGCGTCGGACATGCGGGCCATGGTCGCAAGCTCGATCGTCGTCCCTACCCCAAGCCGGGTTGATGGCTCAACCGTGGCTACTGCTGCGAGCTTGCGGCGAATCTCGTGGATCAGTGCAACGGGGTCTCTCTGCATGGTGGTCCTCACGCGGCAGTCAGTGGTCATCGGCCCGCCCGTGCAGGCCTCTTGGTGTCCGGCTCATCCTGGATGCCGCACCGGCGCCGCGCCGCCTGCAGCAGGTGCGCGACGACAGCGAGATCTCGTCTCGACTGAGACGGCAGCTCCGAGAGCCGGACAGAAGACAACAGCGCGAGTTCGTCGCGAGCCTGGTTGATCAGGGTGGCAGGGTCGGTCATGACGCTTCCTTAGTCGTCGGTAAGTCTTGCGTGGCCGAGCACGACGCGAGCACGCGCCGCCGGCCGAGTGCGCCGCGGATGGCCAGCTCGAAAGTCGACGCTGCGCTGCGGCTGATCGTGGTGCGCAGCTCGATGCCACTCCGCGAGTCCAAGGCTGCGGCCAGCGCGACTGCATCGGCAGGCGAGAGCGTCGCAGCCAGGGCACTGATTGCCTCGAGAGACGCGACCGCTGCTTCGCGCAGCGCAATCTCCGAAGCGAGTCTCTCGATTGCGCGCTTATCCATGGCCCTTGCCTCCTCGGCGGTCCACGTTGCCAGCAGACTCGTGCCAGATCTGGTGTCGGCCATCGAAGCGGAGTGCCAAGCGGCCCCGGCGCCCTTGCCTGTTCTTGGCCAGCTTCAGCAGCATCAGCAGCGTCCCGTCGGGTTCGTTGCCCATTGGGTGCAAGAGCAGAACCACGTCGGCGTCTTCTTCGATGGCACCGCTCTCCTTCAGGTCACTGAGTTCAGGCTCGCTGTCCGGACGGTCGAGGCTCGCGCGATTCAGCTGGCTCAGCAGCAGGATGCAGATGCCAAGCTCCTTCGCGAGTTGCTTCAGGCCCCTGCTAATCGATTCAATCTGGTGGTGTCGCCGCTCGCCCGAACCTCCAGCGCCGCTCATGAGCTGCAGGTAGTCCACGATGATCAGCGCCAGTCCATGCTGCCTGCGCACGGCACGAGCCTTAGCTCGGACCTGCGCAAGGCTCAATGCCGGCGTGTCGTCGATGAACAGCCCGCAGGCCTCGAGCCGCTGAGCGGCCGCTGTCATCGCGGCCCAGTCATCGGCCGCAAACGTGCCGGCGGTCAGCGCCCCCAACGCGACTCCTCCGGCACTCGCCACGAAACGGTCGACGAGCTCGCCGGATGTCATTTCCTGGCTGCAGAGCAACACCGTTCCGGTGTTGGCCACATGAGCGCCGATCTGGGCGCTCAACGACGTCTTGCCGACAGTCGGGCGCGCACCCAGCACAACCAGCTTGCCCGGCTTCAGGCCGCCGCCGAGCGCGCGATCCAACGCAGGTAGCCCAGTTGCGATGCCCGGAATGGCCTCGCCGGCCTCAAGTGCTGCGTAGTGCTCAAGGCGATCGGCCACGAGCTGGCCGATCCTTGCCGGCTCGTTCCCGACAGTGCGCTGATCGAGCGCGGCCAGCAGGCCCGCGGCCTTGTCGAGCTTCTCTCTCGGGGTGCCGCTGCCCCAAGCCACTTCCGCCACGGATGCCGCAGCTGCGATGACTGCGCGTGCGTCTGCATGTTGTCGAACAATCTCCGCGTACCGACGCAGATTCGCCGCGCTGGGCACGCTGGCGGCCAATGCGTTCAAGTAGACCAGGCCGCCGCATTCTTCGCCCTTGCCGTGGCTCTGCAGCTGCTCGAACACGGTGATCACGTCGGCGGGCCGCGCGTCGTTGATCAGCGAACCGATCGCGGCGTAGATGTGGCGATGATCCCAGCAGTAGAAGTCGCTGTCGGCAAGCAGTTCACCGGCACGGTCCCAGGCGCTGTTGTCCAGCAGCAGGCCGCCGAGCACGCTCTGCTCGGCTTCGCGCGAGTGGGGCGGGACGCGCAAGTCCTGATCCTCGCGCAGGGTCATCGCGCAGCCTCGCGCAGGTCATCGTCGGCGTGAAGCACTGGCGCTTGGCGACGCTGAGTCACGGCGCCAGATCGCAGCTTGGCCCAATCTTCGCGCACGGCTTCCATGAAGGCCGCGTCCCAGTCGAGGTAGCTGTAGCCCTTGGCTGCGCATTTGGCCTTGAATGCCTCCAAGTGCTGCTCAAGGCCAGAGAAGCCCTTAGCGTCCGCCCATGCTTGGACGCGCGGGCTGATCACGAAGTCGGTAGGGATCTGGGACTTGGCCTTCTTGGGGGCGGAAGTGCGAGCCTTCGGCGAACCGCTCTCCTCTCCTCTCCTTTCATCTCCACTCCTATCCTCTCCGGGGGGTGGCGCTCGACGAGGGCTCGACGAGTCGTCGTCGAGCATGTCTCGACGAGTGTTCGGCGAGTCTGTTCGGCGAGTGTTCGGCGATTCTGCGGGCGGAGGCGCTGGGTACTTGTACGAGGGGCGATCGATCCGCTGATCGCGCTCCCAATCGACGATATGCCAGTAGCTCTCACCGTTCTCAAGGGCGGTGAATCCACGCACGAGGCCGGCTCGGATCAGCTCATCCACCATGTCCGTGACCTGCCCCGCCGTGAGGTCATCCATCGGAAAGGCCTCAGCCTTGAGTGTTCGGGGCTTGGCCGGATGCACGCCGCGATCGTCAGCGAAGTTCGACATCGCGATCAGCAGTAGTCGAGCACCCGTCGAACACTCGGCGAATCGTTCGTCGACCCAGACCTCCGGCTTGACGCTACGAATTCGAGCCATTCAGCGCTGCTCCTCACGAAGCCAGGCGCTGCGTCTTGCTCGTACGGTCCGCTCGTGCCGGCGCCAGGCGAAGCAGCAGGCGCAGGCTACTCTTGGCGCGATGCCGCACGTGCAGACCAAACCGCGCAGCAGCGACTGGTACGGCGCGCGCGGGCGGCCGCAGTGGGCGAGTCGAGCAGGCATCACGCCTCCGTCGCTTCGGCGGCAGGCTGCCCAACGCCGAGCAGCCGGCGCAGGTCATCGGTCTTCCACAGGAGACGCCGGCCGATACGAATCGGTCGGATCGGTCCGTTCTCGAAGGCAGCCCAACACCTCAATGTCTGGGACTGGTAGCCGAGGTGCACGGCGGCCTCCGCAGTGGGAAGCGCAGACCTCACTTCAGTTGCCAGAGGCCGAATCGTTGCGGCAGTTCCTTCGTTCTTCATGCGCGTTGCCGGTTGTTGAACGGTGCGCATGGTGCTCGCATCCGCAGGCCGTGATCAATGCCTGCACGCCTTGCAAATCGAGTGTTTTGAGGACCTCTGCTTAGGTCTAGCCCACTCGCTTCTTAAGCGGAAGACGTAGGGCCTCCGCGCACCGCCGTACCGTTTCACGAGTGAAACCGGTGGAGCGCATGAGCCGCGCAACGGCTCCGTGCCCGCGATGCACTTGCGGCAGCTTCTCCCAAGCGGCTTTCACCTTCGCTTCGCGTTCAGCCATCGCCGCGGACGCATACGCCACGCGCTGCTTCGCTGTCCGGTCCTTCTTGCGGGCCAGCGCGTCCCGCGCCGCGGTCTCACTGGCCCACCATCGGTGCAGCAGCGTGCCGAAGTCGTGCGCCGCGGCGCCACGTGGTGCTCTGTTGATCGCCTCGACTACTGCGAGGAGGAAAGTCTGCAGCCCGGCGCGCTCTGGGCTAGCCACGACGCGAGAATCGAATGCGGCAGAGCGAATCAGTTGCTCAAGGAATTTGCGGGCCTGCCACCCAGGGTCTGCGAGCAACCGTTCGCGCTCAAGCCGAATCGCCGCGAGGTAGTCGATGTTCGCGCGACGCAGCCGCTCCTTGCTCCGCGCAGCGCGTCCGGAGCGCAGGCTCGCCTCGATCTCAGCTGCGCCATTGCGAGCCTGCCCGCCGGCTCCAAGTGGCTTCTTGCCCGTCATGCTGCACGCACCAGATGCACGACGCCTGCAGGCACTGCTGCCCCGTCGAACTCGACACCTGCATGCTCGAGGACGAAGGCCTCGACGCGCTGAAGTTGCACGCGTAGCGCGTCAAGCGGACGAGGCTTGTAGCCTTCAGAGATGCTTGATGGCCGATGACCCATGATCTGCGCGAGCGCGCCGGCCGGAGCACCAGCGGCTTCGCCCATCAACGCGAAAGATCGCCGGAGGCCATGGATGGAGACGTGCGGAATCGCTGCATCCGCCAGTACGGATTCATGCGCGCTACGGGGCTCCGCGATGTGACCGGACTTGCTGAGTGGCGACGTGAAGACGTAGTCGTTGCCCTTCACTCGAGGCAGCCCGTGCAGCAGAAGCTCCAGGTACGGTGTCAGCGGAATCGTGCGAGTCGCGTCGACCTTGTCTGCGATCCTCAGCTTCTTCCATCGGAAGTCGATGTCGGTCCACTTCAGCGCGGCCAACTCCTCACGGCGCGCACCAGTCAGGAGAAGCCCGCGCAAGTAGGCGGCCGCGGACTTGCTGGCGAGCTTCTCGGTACCGGCCCACCACGCCTTCAGTTGCCCGATCTCGAGCGCGTCCGTACGAATGCGGCGGCCCGGCAGCAGGTCCGCAAAGTCGGCTGCGCGCGCGCAGTCGCGATCGATGACGTCTCGGTACTCCGGCTGAGTAGCGCACCATGAGACGAAGCCGCTGAACATGCGGAACGCCCGCGGCGCTTGAATCGGCGCACTGCGGGCTTCGGACCGAAGCCACGCCCGAATCACATCGCCGTTCAGCTCCGCAAGCCTCAGCTCCATCAAGGGCGCTAGGTGGCCCGGCCTGGTCAAGCCCTTTCCGCGCTTCTTGGGCAGGCCTCCCGGCGCGGCCGCCTTCATGAGGTCTGCGCGGTATCGCGGCTTCCACTCGTCCTTCTTCTTCGGCTTGCCCTCGCGCAGGTAGTGCTCCCACGCTTCACGCACCGTGGTGCCAGCTCTCGACACCTGCTGGCGCTTGGCCACGTCCTTCGCGATGGTCTCTTCGATGACAACGCGCGGGTCTCGGCCCGAGTCGATCATCTGCTGCAACTCACGCGCGCGCTTCTGGGCCTCTGGAATCTTCCAGGCTTCAAGCTTGCCGATCGTGATTCGCGGGCTTGTGCCTGCAAAGGGGCGCTGGAAGACGAACGACTTCGCGCCGCTCGATGTCGCGCGCAGCCCGAGGCCCGGGGTCTCGGTGTCCCACAGGAAGGATTGCGACTTGCCGGCTTCGCACTGGAACGCAGCCAGGCGCCCGACCGTGAACTTCACCTTCATGCCACCCCCGCCTCTTACACGGGCTGCCATGTAACGGCCCATGTAAGAAAGTTGATCCGATCTCGCCGAATTCAGATCAACGCGGGGGAGTCGGCGTTGCCGGCCAATCCTGAGATAACGCGTTGATTTGCATTGACTTCTTGGCAGTCTATCAACGCAGACGAATCCGACCAAACATGACTTCGCGCGCATTCGTAATGCGAAGGTCGGGAGTTCGACTCTCTTCACCGGCACCAGACGCGAGGGCCCGCCATCCGCAAGGTTGGCGGGCCCTTCTCGTTGGCGGGTGCCTCCCCAGAATCACGCTTGACCCGCCGACGCCCGAGGCGGATGCTGCCGCGCATGGACGGCGCCACCAACGGCAAGCTGCTCTTCATCGTGCTTGCGGCAGCCGGGCTGTCGGCCGTGGCGGCGCTGCTGATCGCGCGCAGCTACCGCGCTGCGATGAAGCGGCTGATGAGCCTGCCCGGCGCCGTGTGGCGCTGCTGCTCGTGGGCCTCTCGGCATTGATCGGGGCGAGCGACAGCGCCCTCTTCCTCGGCGTGGCGATGGCCGGCGAAGGGCTGCTGGCGCCCGGCCGCTGGCTGACGCTTTCGCTCATCAATCTCTGGCCGGTGATTCCCGTGCTCGGGCTGCTGTGGCGCTGGTCGCGACTGCGTGTGCTGGGCGCGCTGGCCTTGTGGTTCATCGGCGCGGTGGCCCTGGTCGCGTGGCGCTCGATCGAACCGCAACCCCTTACCGGCACGCTGGCCTACCTCGGCTTCGAGATCGGAGCGCCGATGCTGCTGATCGGCGCGCTGTGCCTGGGCGGCGCCACGCGCGCCATCGCGCCCTGGCTGATGCCGCTCTTCATGCTGCTGGTGGGCACCTCGGTGGCCGGCACCGATCTGCTCGGCTGGATCGTCGAGGCACGGCCGCAGTGGCTGATGGCGCTGCCGGCGGGGGTCGAGGCGCAGCAGGTGATGCTGTTCTTCGTCCTCGCGCCGTGGCTGGTGGCGTGGTGGCC
>VYMG01000212.1_pt1 | contig 18138 bp, 10 predicted proteins | sample 5115261 | NCBI WGS metagenome assembly VYMG01 (sample SAMN12291781, study PRJNA351875) | freshwater metagenome | isolation source: freshwater lake | place: USA: Michigan, Wintergreen Lake | collected 2013-08-08
TGGTTTGCCCGTCGGGAACAGCTTTCGCCGGAGCACACTGATCTTCTGGTAGCAATGGCGAAGGACAATGATCCGGCGTTTCTGCGGTGGTCGAGCCGTGCGTGTGTGCGATGGCGGGGCGAGCCGCGCGGTGTCGCCACAACCGGAACGGACGGCGGCGTGCCTGTGCTGCATTTGCATGGCGATCGCGACAGCGTGATTCCTGATGTGCGCCGCGAAGCGACGACGACGCTGCAGAGCGCGGGCCATCTCATCACGTTCACGCACGCGGATGCGGTGACGACATGGCTCAAGAGCGTGACGCGGCTGGGGTAGATCGCTCGCCACACTCCGGGCAAGGCGCACGCGGCGCAAGGCCCGCAAGGTTGTAGTGACAGCGACTGCAAACCTGCAATCGCGTGATGCTACAAGCGTGACGTCGGAAGTACCACACAGCCACGAGCAGCGGAACCGGCATCCACCAGAGCGGGATGTAGATCATGGTCATGCGCTGCGTGCCCCAGGGTCCGATGAAACCACCACCTGTCTGCCATGAGGGCCAAAGCCGGAGCGGCACGCGCGGCGTGACAGCCTCCGCGAGGACACGCACGTTGCCGGAGGTCATCCAGAACTTCACGTTGATCGTGGCGCCAGCGAAGTCAAAGGTCATTTCCGTGCCTCGCGCACGCACGGTCCATGTGATGACATTGATGCCTCCCGCAGGTGTCGTGACGGCAGAAACGTCACCCAACCAGTAGCGCAGCGGCTTCTTGTGCAGACGCAGCCACACGAGCATGACCACAGACATCACGGCGAGCACCGCGCACAGACGTGAGGCACGATGTGCAGTCGAGAGTTTCACCTGCACTCCCCTTGATTGGCAGGTCGCGGCCGTCGCTCACTGATTGCCGCGACGGCGCTCGATCAGCGTGGCTTCGGTGGTTTCGGTCTTGCCATCACGCACGTAGGTGATGGTGACCTTGTCGCCCGGCTTGGCCTTGACGAGATGGGTCATCCACTGCTCAACGTCGACGATATTGTGCTCGTTCCACTTGGTCATGATGTCACCCTTCTTGAGACCGGCCTTGGCGGCGGGCAGATCCTCGGTGACACTATCGATCAGGATGCCTTTGACTTCGCCCGAGTAGTCACCCGGAGCGATGCCAAAGCGCACGCGCATGTTGCCCATGCCCGTGCCTTGAGCCACGCCGGGTTGGGGCGCCTCGGTGCTGCCGGGAGCGACGCCTGTGGGCGTGGTGAACTTGAAGGGCTCGGGGCGCAGGGCGGCGTCGAGGGTGAAGCGGTAGACGAAGTCAGTAACTTGCACCGCACCCTCAACATTGACAGTCTCGACCAGGTCATTGACGCGGTGATAGTCATCGTGCAGACCCGTGAACGCGAAGAGTGCGGGGATGCCCGCGTTGGCGAAGGAGGCATGGTCGCTGGGGCCCAGGCCTGACTTCTTGGTCGCGACGGCCATGCCGCTGCTGTCGATGTAGGGCTGCAGGAAGTCCGCAAGCCCCTCACCCGTGCCGACGCCGCCCAGTTCAAGCTTGCCGTCGCGCAGGCGGCCGATCATGTCCAAGTTGACCATGAGCGTGTGCTGCTCGGCGGGGGCGACGGGGTTGCTGACATAGTGCTTGCTGCCGTTGAGGCCGGACTCTTCGGCACAGAACTGCAGGAAAAGAATGCTGCGGCGCGGCTGGTCTGCGGGCAGCGCGGCGTAAGCGTCGGCGAGGCGCTTGGCGACGAGCAGATTGCCGCTGGTGCCGCTGGCGTTGTCGTCTGCACCGGGGTGAAGTTTGCCGCGGCCTTCTTCACCATCGCGGCTGCCGAAGTAGCCGTACCCAAGGTGGTCGTAGTGACTGCCGATGACGATGTACTGCTGGGCGAGTTCGCCCACGCCCGGGAGCACCGCGCCGACGTTGTCGGTGTAGAGAGGCTTGCGCTCCAGGTCGACGTTGGCTTCAAGTTGCGCGTTGGAAAGCTCGATGACCTGCCCCTGCTCATCAACGAGTTTGCGCAGATCAAGCAGCGTGCGGCCCTGTGGGTCCGCGGCTCGCACGAACGCGTCGGCGGCCTGCGTGCTCATCATGAGCACGGGCACCTTGAGCGAACGCGTGCCAAAGCCCATGGAAACATCACCCAGTTGCTCGGCGCGCGGATCATCAGCGCCGGGCGGATTGACGAGGACGACGGCGCTCGCGCCCTTATCGATGGCAAAGTCGAGCTTGGATCGCAGGTCGGCGTTCGCGCTCCAGCGACCGCCGGTCCACTTGCTGCGACCGTTTTCGTCCATGGGTTCAAACCGCAGGATCATCGCGATCTTGCCGGTGATGTCGGCGCGCTTGCCTTCGCTGTTGTAAGGGAGACTGGTGTAGTCGCTCTCCCCCTCGTCGATGGCATAGCCGATGAAAGCGACGTCGCCTTTGACTTGACCATCGGCGCTGTACCCCAGCGCGTTGAAGTCTGTGCCACCGACGAGGCCGACGCTGGCGCCGGACTTGGTGGCATAACTGAGGGTCTGCGTGACGACGGCGACGCTGTCACCCGGGCGCAGACTTGGCGGGGCGATGAATTCCTGTCGGTAACTGGAAAAGGCGACGTCCTTGTTGGGCTCGACGGTGGCAGGGAAGGCAGGCTTGAAGCCCAGTTTGCGGTAGGTGAACTCGAGATAGTCAGCGGCGCGGCGGTTGCCTTCGGTGCCGGGGGCGCGACCTTCCATCCAGGGCGTCGTGAGCGTGTAGAGGTGCTGGCGGTAGAGGGTCGTGAGGGCGGCAAGCGTCTTGCCGTCGGTGGTGGGCGGCGTGGCGACGGCGGGCGCGACGGTTGTCTGCGACGCGGCCTGCGTGGGAGCGGCTTCGGCGGTCGGCTGACCATACTGGGCGATGGCGGCACCGGCGAAGAGGGCGAGAACCAGAGCAGAAGGAACGATCGACGCGAGACGGGCGGGGTTGCTCACGATGAACTCCCTGCACGCAGCCCGAGCGAGAAAACGCGGGCTGCGGCAACTTGAGGACGTGCGAATGCACAGCACCAGATACACAACGCCCACGTTTTCGCGGGCTTGCGATTGTTCGCGCGTCACAGGCGCGGCGTGACCAAAAAGCGCGACTTGCCACCTACCCTTTTGCAACTCGCGAGCGCCTGCATCCCAGTGTCGGGCGGCAGGCGTCGCAGGGCCGCGTCCAGCACCACCCCCCACCGCGAATACATTCTCATGAGCACCACCACCTCTCGCCCCGGTTCGCTTGAAGCACTCAACGGCACGACGCGCGGTCACGCGGGTGTGCTTGACGCCAGCGACACGTTCCTGCATCGTCACATCGGCCCAAGCGAAGCGGAAGTCGCGGAGATGCTGGAACTGGTCGGCTGCACGTCGCTCGAAGACCTGACGGCCAAGACGGTGCCTGCGACGATTCGTAACAACCGCGCGCTGAAGCTTGAAGGCGTGCCTGAGCACGGGCTGGGTGAGAGCGCGACGCTGGCGAAGCTGGCGAGCTACGCGGCGCAGAACAAGGTGTACAAGTCGTTCATCGGCTGTGGCTACTACGACACGATCACGCCCGGCGTGATTCTGCGGAACATCCTTGAGAACCCGGGTTGGTACACGCAGTACACGCCCTATCAGGCTGAGATCGCGCAGGGGCGGCTTGAAGCGTTGCTGAACTACCAAACGATGGTGAGCGATCTTGTGGGCCTGCCGCTCGCGGGCGCGAGCTTGCTGGATGAAGGCACCGCTGCGGCGGAAGCGATGAGCATGTGCTACGCGTTGAGCGATCACGCGCGGCCTGTGTTCTTTGTCGCGAAGGATTGCCACCCGCAGACCATCGCCGTCGTGAAGACGCGTGCGGATGGGCTGAACATGCAACTGGTGATTGATGACCCCGCGAAGTTCGTGCCCAGCGAACAGATGTGCGGCGTGCTGGTGCAGTACCCCACCACTGACGGGCGCGTGGAGTGCTATGAAGCTCTGGCCGCCAAGGCACACGCGGCGGGCGTGCTGGTTGTTGCGGCGACGGATCTGCTCGCGATGACGCTGCTGAAGCCGCCGGGAGAATGGGGCGCGGATATCGCGGTGGGCTGTGCGCAGCGCTTTGGCGTGCCCATGGGCTTTGGTGGCCCGCACGCGGCGTTCATTGCGACCAAGAACGAGTACATCCGCAAGATGCCGGGCCGCATCATCGGCGTGAGCCGCGACATGCAGGGCAACCCCGCCCTTCGCATGGCGATCCAGACGCGCGAGCAGCACATTCGGCGCGACAAGGCCACGAGCAACATTTGCACGGCCCAGGCGCTGCTGGCGATCATGGCGGGCATGTATGCGTGCTATCACGGGCCGGAAGGGCTGCGGCGCATCGCGCTGCGAGCCCACACGTATGCACAGGCACTGCGTGCGGGGCTGCTGAAGCTGGGTCAGGGCGTGAGCGACACCGATCTGGTGTTTGACACCTTGACGGTGACGCCCAAAGGCAAGACGCAGGCGCAGGTGCTGGAAGCGGCTCGCAGCAAGGGTATGAACCTGCGTGCGTACGCGGACGGCCGCGTTGGCATCAGCGTGGACGAAACCACGACGCGTGAAGACGCACAGGCGATTCTGGCGTGCTTTGGCGGCAGCGGCAGTGAAGACATCGATGCTCTGGCCAAGGCCTCGCAGCGCGACCTGCCCGCGAAGTTCGCGCGGCAGTCGGGCTACCTCACGCATCCGGTCTTCAACAGCTATCACAGCGAGCACGAGATGCTGCGCTACATCTTCAAGCTCATGGGCCGCGACCTATCACTCGCGCACAGCATGATCCCGCTGGGCTCGTGCACCATGAAGCTCAACGCCACGAGCGAAATGATTCCCGTGACGTGGAAGACCTTTGGCGGCCTGCATCCGTTCGCGCCGCGCGAGCAGACCAAGGGCTATGAGCTCATGTTCCGCGACCTGGAGAAGTGGCTCTCTGACATCACCGGCTTCCACGCGGTGAGCCTGCAGCCCAACGCCGGGGCGCAGGGCGAGTACACGGGCCTCATGGTCATTCGTGCGTATCACCACGCGCGGGGCGACACCAAGCGCACGGTGTGCCTCATTCCTGAATCGGCCCACGGCACCAACCCGGCCAGCGCGGTCGTCGCTGGCATGGAAGTCGTGCCAGTGCACAACCTGCCCAGCGGCGACGTGGACATCGCAGACCTTGCGGCCAAGGCCGAGCAGTACAAGGACACGCTGGCGGCGTGCATGGTCACGTACCCCAGCACGTACGGCGTGTTTGAGGAAGGCGTGAAGCAGATCTGCGAGATCGTGCACAAGTTTGGCGGGCTGGTCTACATGGACGGCGCGAACATGAACGCTCAGGTGGGCCTATGCAGCCCGGGCGAGATCGGCGCGGACGTGTGCCACCTGAACCTGCACAAGACCTTCTGCATTCCCCACGGCGGCGGCGGCCCGGGCATGGGACCCATCGGCGTCACCAAGGCTCTCGCGCCGTTCCTGCCCGGCCATCCGGTCAGTTTCCCCGAGACGCTCAAGGCTCAGGGCGCGGGCGAGCACGCCATCGGCCCGGTGAGTGCGGCGGCTTACGGAAGCGCGAGCATCCTCGTCATCAGTTGGATGTACATCCACATGATGGGCGCGGCGGGCCTCAAGAAAGCAACGCAGATCGCCATCCTCAACGCCAACTACATGGCGGCCCGCATGAAGGGCCACTACGACGTGCTCTTCAAGGGCAAGCAAGGCATGTGCGCTCACGAGTACATCATCGATGTGCGTCCGTTTGACAAGTCGGCGGGCATCAAGACCGACGACATCGCCAAGCGACTCATGGACTACGGCTTCCACGCCCCCACCATGAGTTGGCCCGTGCCCGGCACACTGATGGTCGAGCCCACCGAAAGCGAAAGCAAGGCCGAACTCGACCGCTTCTGCGATGCGATGATCGGCATCCGCGAAGAGATCCGCGCGATCGAAAGCGGCGCGATCAGCAAGACTGACAACGCCCTCAAGAACGCGCCGCACACCGTGCACGTCGTGACGGCCAACGAATGGACGCACCCCTACACCCGCGAGCAGGCGGCCTTCCCGCTCGTCTACACCAAGGGCCACAAGTTCTGGCCCAGCGTCGGCCGCGTCGACAACCCCTACGGCGACCGCAACCTGGTGTGCACGTGCCCGCCGATGAGTGAGTACGCGTGAGCTGCGCTAAATTGCCAAATGGTTAAATGGCCAAATGGCTAAATGAAGACTGGGAAACTTCGAGCCTTGCGTGATGTTGTCACGCGAGGCTTTTTCTTTGCTGGCGTTGATGCGCTTACGCCACGCCGGTGGCGAGCAGGATTGCGACGATGAAGAGCATGGTCGCGACGATGGCGCGCACGCTGGTCATCGTGATGCCTTTGAGCACGTGCTTGCCGATGGCAGAGCCGATGCAGCCGGCGAGGGCGGTGACGGCCACCAGCAGCAGCAGTCGCGGCGACGTCAGAGCCTGGTAGTCGTGCGTCTTGGTCAGATACGTGAAGCCCGCGACGTACACCGCAAGCCGCACGACATCCACGGCGGTGCTGACGACGTTGGTCGTGCCGACGAACTGGTCTTTGGTGAGCCCCGCCCGCAAGAGGAACGGCGCGCGTAACGCGCCTTGCATGCCCGTCAGCCCGCCGAAGAAGCCCGACAACGCGCCGCCCAGCGGCATGAACCGGGTCGGAAACTGCTGCCGCTGAAATCGCGGCGTGAGTTCAAGCACCGCAAAGGTCACCAGCACACCAGCGATGATGAGCTTGGGCAGCGTGATGTTCGCGCTGCGTTCCCCGAGCGTGTACGTGTGCAGGGGCGGGGCGGGAGCGAGCCACGCGAGCAGGGCCGCGCCGATGAACGCGGCGATCACGGCGGGCACGCCAAAGCGCAGCACCGTGGCCTTGTCCGCCCACTTGCCCACCAGGGCGAGTTTGAAAAGGTTGTTGGACAGATGCACCACTGCCGTCGCCGCGACGGCGACTTCCAGCGGAAAAAACAACGCGAAGACGGGCATGACCACCGTGCCCAGCCCAAACCCACTCAGCAGCGTGACGGCTGCCACGACGGCGGCTATGAGCGGGAGAATGATGAACTCCATGCAAGCCAGCGTAGGGGAAACAGCGTGCCCGACAGAACGACGCCCCAGGCACGCGAGCCCCCACGCCCAACATGCCCAGCCCCGGCACGCGGACGCGCAGAGTGACGCGAATGCACGAAGCGACTATGGCGCGTTCTGGTCCAGATCAGGTCGCGCAAGGCCGACACGCTTGAGCGTGGCCCGCAGGTCCGCAGGCCACGGTGTGCGCACATCGATACGTTCGCCACTCACCGGATGCGTGAAGACAAGGCGATGCGCGTGCAGGGCCAACCGCGGGGCCGCGGCCTGGATGTGCTGATTCGAGTAGAACTCATCGCCCAGAATCGGGCAGCCAATGGCCTCCATGTGCACGCGCACCTGGTGCAGACGGCCCGTGACGGCCCGACACTCCAGCAGACTCGCGCCCTTGCCCGTCTGCAGCATGCGATACGCCGTACGGGCGGGCGCGCCGCTCGTTGAGATGCGGGCCAACTTCTTCTTCTCGCCGGGTGTGCGGTCGAACTTGGTGCGTCCTTGGTACTCGGTGATCGGAAGCGTGACGACGCCTTCCTGCCGCTTGGGCTCGCCTTCCACGATGGTCCAGTAGAACTTGCCCACGGTGCGCGTCTCGAATGCTTCACGCAGCGCGTCGTAGGCGTTCTTGGTGAGTGCGATCATGACAAGGCCGCTGGTGGGTTTGTCAAGGCGGTGCAGCAGGCCGTAGCCGCGCTTGGCTCCCAGGTTCTGCAGCTTTGCGCCCCACTCGGCAAACAGACCGTTGAGCAGGCTGTCGTTCTCGTGGCCCAGTCCGGGCGTTGTGACCAGCCCGCTGCGTTTGTTCACGATGAGGAGGTGCTCATCCTCGTGAACAAGCTTGTAGGTGATGGCGGAATTGGGAGTGATGGAGAGTTGGGGCATGGCAGTGTGGGGAGAGGTGTTCGAGAGGTGAATGAAGCGATACGTGAAGGATCATGCTTTCGACGCGGTCGCGACAAATCGCTTCCACATCGCATCGTTGCTGCCCGGCAGCACGCGAACCTGCCCGACCGTCGTCATGAAGTTGACGTCCCCGCCCCACCTCGGCACCAGATGCACGTGAAGATGCTGGGGCACGCCCGCGCCGGCGGCACGTCCTTGATTGATGCCGATGTTGATCCCCTGCGGCTCGAGCGTGCGCTGCAGAAGATCGGTGGCTCGCTCGACGAGCTTCCAGAGTTGCTCGCGCTGCGCCGCGTCATAGTCCAGCAATGTGGGCCGGGCGTCGCCCAGAGCCACCAGCAGATGGCCATTGGCATACGGGTACTTGTTCAGCAGAATCATGCCGTGCGCCGTACGTTCGATGACGTGATTCGTCCCGTCGTCCTGGGGTGTGTTCCAATAGTCCAGCAGAAAGGAGCCGCTGCCCGCGGCAGGCGGCCCGGCCTTCTTCTCTTGCTGCCCCATCGACTCAAGATAATCAAGCCGCCACGGCGCGTGGAGATTGGGCGGAGCATGCGGCGTGGGGCTTGTCATGGGTCATCATACGAGAGGCCCGGGCGAGCCGCACCTGTCCGAAGGCTACCCATCCTTCTCGACGATGCGAGCGTGAAACCGCACGCCTTACAGCGATTCTCGCACAATGCCCTCTTCATACGCGTGAACAAGCGCATCCAGATCATCCGCCTGCCTTGCCAGCGCCTGCCCCTCATCCGTGTCGCGCAGCATGCGAGGCTTCCCATACCGCCGAATCGTCGTCATATCAGGCACAATATCGCTGCCCGCGTTCAGCACCGCCGCCACGCCAGGAAACGGCTTGTGTTCCGCCAGATCAATGCGATCAGGCTTCAGCACCAGCGTGTAGCCGCGGTCGCCGTAGGCCTCGCTGAACGCGCCGTCGATCGTGATCGCATTACCGCCCTTCTTGACCGGCTGCTCACCCTTCTCCGCCTTCACAGGCACATGCCCGTTCACGACCAGCACGTCTTCACCCAAGTCAAACATCCGCCCGATCTTCCTGATGAACGCCGCATCGTGCATCAGGTCGAAGTACGCGTTCTTCGGTTCCTTGTGCGCTGCTTTGTCAGCCACAAAGTGGTTCTCAAACGTCGTCAGCTTCTCCTTGCCAAACAATGGGCTCTGCGGGCCGCCCCACAGGTAGTAGATCATGTCCGCATCGTTATCGATGCCGAACCACCGCTTGCGCATCGCACGCCGCACCACGCTTTCAAGCCCCTCCATCAGCTCGCGACCGGACAAATCACGCCCGTCCACCCGCAGCGTCTGCGGCGTGCCTTCCTTGTCCACCGGCACACAAGCATGGAAGAACAGCACCTCGTTGCGATGCGTCCACATGCCACCGCGCCCCACCAGCCACTCCATGTGCTCGCGCAGCTTCATGCTCCGCGTGAAGCTCTCCTTCATGCGATCCATGCACTGCTGCTCCGCCGCGCTGTACGCATACGGATCCTTCGGATCAATCGTCGGCAGATGCTGATCCAGCATCGCATGCTGCACCCCGTCAATCTCCACACTCACCGGCTTCCCGTTCTCCCAGCGCAGCCGATGCAGCAACCGCCGATGCTCCAGCCTCCACTCCGGATGCCGCTCAAACATGCGCCCCTCGGCCTTGAACTGCATGATCGCAATGGCCTTCTGCATCCGCGCGACCGTGATGGCGTCGCGGAAGCCCTCGCCCTTGGGCATGAACTTCTCGCACGGGTCATCGTTGTACACATCGCGCACCAGCCGCTCAATCGGCGCCATGATCACGCCGTAGCCCTCTTCAAGCTGGCTGAGCTTGCGATACCGCAAGCTGAACCGCAGCACCGTCAGCATGCACGGCTCATGCCCCACGTGCGCCCCGATCCAAAGCATGTCATGGTTACCCCACAGCACGCTGCACTTGGGCTGACGCATCAGGGTGTCAATCACGCGGTCCATGCGAGGACCGCGATCACCCAGGTCACCAATCACCAGCAGTTCATCGGTCGCCAGATTGCGAATCAGTCGGGCCCCCGCACGCACCGCGCCCCAGTCGCGGTCATACTTCGCCAGGCTGACGATCATCTCCTTGATGTACGCCGGCCGCTGCCCGCTCCCCAGTTCCACAAACAGTTCGCGATACCACTCAGGCAGCAACTCCTCAAAGTGCTTCCGCCGGTATGTCGCGCGCAAGTGCCGCACCACTTCAAACTGCGCCGTCAGCGTTTGATACACCCACTCCAGCCGCCGCCCGCTGGCCACAATCTCGCGCGACAACACATTGATCGCCTCACGCGGGTAGTACAGCACCCCCAGAAACACCCGTCGGTCTTCCTCACTCATCCGCGAGCCCAGCACCTGCTCCACCAGTTGCCGCAGCGCACCCGAGCCGTTATTGATCACGTGCCGCAGCTTCGCGTCTTCACCATGAATGTCACTGATCACATGCACGACGCCCGCCGGCAGGCTCAACTGCGCTCGCAGCGCCGCAATCTCCGAGATCGCTGATTCCGCCGTCGGAAACGACGCGGCAAGTGCTTCAAGATGCGCAAGACGGTCAGGCGAGATGCGTGGCATAGGGGGCAAGCGTAGTGACCCCCGCCGCTCGTGTGACGCATACACCACGGCCCCCCTCGCCCGAGAATTTGCGTCACCGCCCAACGCCATCGACAAATCTCCAACTTTCACTGCGCCGCCCCCTCGCCCCATGCGCCTTCCTCCCAAAGCCCCGCCTCACGGGGCCGCTTGATTCGCAGGAGATACGCCGTGATCACTCCCAACTATCGCGCAGTCCTGGGCTGGTTCCGTCCGCTGCTCGCTCCCCTGTTCACCCTGCTCCTCGCCATACTGCCGGCCTTACCCGCCCGCGCCCAGTGCACACTCACGGGCGACTTCGTCCCCTTCCAATCGCGCTGGAACGTCAACAGCACCCCTGGCTTCTTCTTTCCCGATGCCAACACCATCGTCGTCGACACCGATGGCGACAGCCAGACCAGCACGACCAACCCAAACGACACCACCTACACGCTGCCTCAGGAAATCCGCAGCACGCGCTTCGACGTCGCTCTCTCGCCCACGCGCGAGTTCCTCATGGTCCTTGGCGGCGATCCGGCAAACTGCGATCCCAATCGCACACTGCGTACCTATCGCCTCAGCCCCGCCACCGCAACCATGACGCTGCTGCACGTCGACTGCCTCCCGTGCCAGATCTTCCAGGGCCCGCTCTTCTACGACACAACCGCCGCAGCGGCCGGCCCCAACATGCCGCCTGTCAGCCCGCAGCGCGTCATGCTCATCTTCACCGGTACAGGCCCGATCTGCACGCCCAGCAATCAGGCCCAACCATCGCTTCGTTGGTACAACCTCACTCAAGCTGGTGCCACAGGCATGGCCAGGACGTCGCTTGGTCTCTCACCCGGCGTAGGCGTGCTTCGCGTCAGCCCCACCGGCTATCACGCGTGGATCCAGCACGACCTCACCAGCACTCCCACCGACTCGGACTACGACCTCATCGACCTCTGCCCCGGCCCCACCTTCGGCCAGATCATCTCCAACCAGGCAGGCCCGCGCCTCGACAACACCACCAACGTTCCCACGCCGCGCATCGCCAGCGCCGACGCATCGCAAGTCATCATCGAAGTTCGCAACTCCGCCAACACGCTGCTCTTCCAGGCCGTCACACCCAACTGCTGCTCGGGCGGCTCCGCCCCCACCGGCGCGTGCTGCATCAACGGCGGCTGCGTACAGACAACCCAGGCCCAATGCTCCAGCACCTGGACCCAAGGCGTCGCCTGCGCTGTGGCAAACTGCCCGCCGCCCCCGGTCCCGCAGCTCGTCATCAACATGACCGCCCCCGTATCCGCACTCATCCTCGAAGAATTTGACTGCTCCTTGCTCTACCAAAACACCGGCGGCGCACTCGCTTCCAACGTCGTCGCCCGCCACGGCATTCCCAGCCAGCTCACCTTCGTCAGTGCCAGCCATGGAGGCGTCTACAACGAGGGCACACGGTCCGTCACGTGGAATCTCGGCTCACTCCCCGCTCAGTCCGGCCCGCGCACCCTCACGACGCGCGTCCGCGCCAACTGCTTCCCCGGCTCCGTTGTCCACAACAACTACTCCATCTTTGCCGATCAACTCCCCTCGCCCGTCACCGGTTCCTTCCCAACAACCACCATCCAGCGGCCCACCAGCACAGGCACAGCAACCGGTTCCGTCACATCCGTCCCGCTCGCGCCCGAGCCCCTGCGCCCTGGCGACCGCATTCAACACACGTTCACCCTTACCAACACATCCAACTTCAACCTGAATGACATCATCCTTCGCGGCGGCTTCGGCGGCGGCGGCCTGGGTCGCAGCACTGTCCTGTCAAGCATCGTCAATAGCGGCTCAGGCGTCGTCACGCCACTCCAAAACGGAGCAGCGATAAGGTGGCAAGGTTCACTCGCCATCGGCCAGTCCACCACCATCATCGTCGAAGCCGTCGTCACCGACTGCGTTTCGATCTCATCGCTCACAACACGCCTCAACTTCGCCTCCGACTGGTCCATCGAAACACCGTGCAGCGACGTGCTGGGCAGATTCCCAACCAGCCAGAACATCACACTCGCCGTCCCGCTGCAAGCAGATCTTGCGATCACCAACACGCAATCTGGCGTCATCGGCCCCGTCATCGCCGGCACCAGCACCACGCCGCGTCCCTCACAGTTCGTGCGCGGCTCGCCCGACCTCGACTACCAGCTCACGCTGAACAACCTCATCAACGCCGCATTCTCAGGCGTCGAGCTTCGCATCACATTCCCGCCCAACTGGGTGACCGCAGACCCACCCTTCATCGGCGCGGTCCCCGACGGCTTCGCCTACAACGCCGCCACCACCACCATCACGTTCACCGGTGACATCCCCGCCGCCGGCCTCCCGCCCATCACCTTCCGCACACGCCCGCCCACCGACTTTACTGGCACGCCGCAACTCACCGTCCTCCGCCAAATCACAGCTTTAAACTGCACGGTCGGCATCGGCGAGCACAGCATCATCAGTGTTCCAGCCTTCACATCCAATCGTGTTCTGCTCGGCATCAACAGCTTCCTCAACGGTCGCCTCTGGAAGTTCGAACCCGGTGTCGACACCCTCCCGGTTCAGTTCCTCGGCAGCGGCGAATTCTGGCGCGGCCTGCACAAAGAGCCCAACGGCGACCTCTGGCTCGCTGGCCAACCGGTCCTGATGCTCAATCCCGACACCCTCGACGCCGCCAGCGCACCAGGCCTCACCGCCTTCCTCCGCGCACAGAACCTGCTCGAATCCAGCGTCACCGACATCGTCATCGACCCCATCGACAACACCGTGCTCGTCCTCGTCGACGCCGTCGCCGCAAGCTTCGGCTCACCCGCTCGTCCCCCCGCGCTCATCCGCTACAACCGGACCACCGACACATGCACCCTCATCACCAATGACCCCATCATCGCCGCCACCGATCAGCACGCCAATCTTCTCGTCGATCCCGCCGGTGACATCTACATCGCCAACCGTCTCGTCCTCGCACACATCCCGCGCACCCAGCCAGTGCCCATAGCGAATGGCTCCGTCGCCACCATTCCCGTCCCACAACCCACCTACACACTCGACGCCACCGCCGGCACCCTCACCACGCAGCGCGTCCACGCCGCCACCTTCGACTGCAATGGCGACATGATCCTCCTCCACCAAAGCACCTTCACAGGCGGCACCAGCCCGGCCACCCCCACCAACCCCAACGGCACCACCGTCACCACGCGCCTCTACGCCCTCTCCCGCTACGACCGCGCCGCCAACACCATCAGCATCATCATCCCGCAGCTCGCCGCCAATGCCGAAGGTGTCGGCCCGAGCCAATGGCCTGTCGCCTTCTCACCTGTCCTTCCGTTCCACGCCCTCCTCAGACGCTCCACCATCGCCGACGGCGGCGAAGGCACCGTCATCCTCGGCAACGACTTCTATCCCTTCCACAGCCTCTACGCCATCAACACAACCACCGCCGCCGTCACCACCTTCGTCTCGCCAGAGCCCATGCGGTTCCTCTCCACCGCCGACGTCGCAACCTACAACGCCGCATGCCTCGTCGGCTGTGACTCCATCGACTTCAACAACAACACCGTCTTCCCCGAAGACCAGGACGTCGTTGACTTCTTCTCCGTCCTCGCCGGCGCACCCTGCCCCGCCTGCAACGACATCGACTTCAACAACAACGGCGTCTTCCCCGAAGATCAAGACCTGATTGACTTCCTCCACGTCCTCGCAGGCGGCTCCTGCTGATTCCTCAACTCCTGCTTCTGGCCCCTCCCGCACCGCGCACTCGCGCGGTGCGTTTTTCATGCCACCATGCCACGCACGCTCCCCGCTTACCCGCCTCGCGCGATTACCCTGCTCCATGCACGCCCGCGACATCACCGCCAGCGATTGCCTCGCATACGTCGAGCGTCTCGCAGCATTCGGCACACGCCACACCCTCTCCACCACCGCGAGCGACACCCGCGGCATCGGCGCTGCACGCAACTACCTCGCATCCACGCTCCGCAGCTTCGCAGGTTCACTCCGCGTCGACTTCGAAACGCACGCCGCCCCCATCACCCCGCGCACGCCGCAAGGTGCCCACCTCGTCAACGTCATCGCCACGCTGCCCGGCACGCTGCCCAGCGCATCCCACCGGCGCATCTACTGCATCGCCCACTACGACAGTCTCAACGCCGATGTCATGAACGCGACCGACGACGCACCCGGCGCCAACGACAACGCCAGCGGCTGCGCCGTCGTCCTCGCCTGTGCCAAAGCCCTCGCTTCCACTCCCTGCGATGCCACCATCATCTTCATGCTCACCGCAGGCGAAGAACAAGGCCTGCTCGGCGCCCGCGCTCACGCCCAGTGGCTCGCCCAGCAACCACACATCACCAGCGTCTTCGTCCTGAACAACGACACCGTGGGCGATCCAGGCCCCACCCTCCTCCGCGAAGGCCTCCCCCCGCTCGACACCTCGCGCCCGCGCGTCCGCATGTTCTCCGAAGGCCTCCCCAAACCCGCATCACTCGAAGCCGCCATGTCGCTCCGCACCCTCGGCGGCGAACACGATTCCCCCAGCCGCCAACTCGCCTGCACCATCGCCGAGATCGCTCACACCGAAGCATCCGCAGCCAGCCCCTGGAGCATCCATCGCCCCGACCGCTTCCTCCGCGGCGGCGATCACACACCATTCAACGAACATGGCTTCGCCGCCATCCGCTTCACCAGTCTCGCCGAGGAATACTCGCGCCAGCACGTCCACCCCAGCACGCGCGACGGAGCCCCGTACGGCGATCTCCCGCGCTTCGTCGATGGCAACTACCTCGCTGCCGTCGCCCGCCTCAACTGCGCCGCACTCCTCGCCCTCGCCAACGCACCCTCGCCCCCCACCAACGCCCGCATCATCGCGACAGGGATGGAGCAAGACACCCTCATCGCGTGGGACGCAAGCCCCGAAACCGACGTCGCCGCCTACGCCATCCTCTGGCGCGACACCGACAGCCCCACCTGGCAGGCCCACCGCCGCGTCGACGCAGCAACCCGCCAATGCCGCATCGCGATCAGTAAAGACAACGCCCACTTCGCCGTCCGCGCCATCGACACGGCCGGCAACATGAGCGTCCCCGCCTACTGCATCGCCGCCAAGTCCTAAGTGCCTCGCCCCGCTCCCTGCTCGCCGCTCCCCTTACCCTCCCCACCTATGCACGACGCAACGTCGTTCGCCCAATTCGTCATCCGCGATGAAGCCGCCGCCCTCACGCGTCTCGCAGACGCACTGACCACAAGCGACGCCTTCTCCCGCGCCGTCCAACTCATCGTCACCTGCGCCAACGCAGGCGGCACCGTGCTCGTCACAGGCCTTGGCAAGTCAGGCCACATCGGTGCAAAAATCTCCGCCACACTCGCCAGCCTCGGCATCCCCAGCCACAGCGTTCACCCCACCGAAGCAGCCCACGGCGACCTCGGCCGCTTTCGCAGTTGCGACACTGTCATCGCCATCAGCTTCAGTGGCGAAACCGATGAAGTCGTCGGCCTCTGCGGCATCCTGCGTCAGGACAACCTCCCCATCATCTCCATCACGGGCGGCGCAAAGAACCCCGCCGAAGCCAGCAGCCTCGAACGTCTCGCCACCGTCGCGCTGCGATTGGGCGTTGCGAAAGAAGCTGGCTCACCGCAGTTCGTCGCCCCCACCACATCCACCACCGCCACACTCGCCATGGGCGACGCGCTCGCACTCGCCGCCGCGCGTGAACGCAACTTCACCAGTACGGACTTCGCCCGTCGTCACCCCGGCGGCAGCCTCGGTGGCTTGCTCCGCCCCGTGACCGAAGTCATGCGCTGGACAGCCGGCAAGAACCTGCCGCTCATCGACTGCACCCTCACCGTCGAAGCTGCCCTCAAACTCGCCGACCAAGGTCGCCGCCCCGGCGCGATGGTCCTCATCACGCCCGGCACCGGCGCACTCGCCGGCATCTTCACCGATGGCGACCTCCGCCGCCTCGTCCTTCGCAACCCCGCCGGCATGCGCGACTCCATCGACAAAGTCATGACCAAAGGCCCGCGCACGCTGCGCGATGACGCGCTGGTGCAAGACGCAGTCGCCATGTTCCGCGAGTTCCGCCAAGACGAAATCCCCGTGGTCGACGCCGCGGGCCGCCCCGTCGGCATGCTCGACGTGCAGGACCTCATCGCCATGAAGCTCGTCAGCGAGTAAGTGCGCACGCTCTCCAATCTACTCGAATCACGCCCCGTCAATACTCGCCCAGTCCAAACAAGCTCAGTTGAATCACGCATGGATCGCGCCAACCCAACTCCCTCCCGCACCCGCATCAACCGTCGCGCGTTCACCACGCGCCAACTGGGCCTCGCTCTCGCCGCAGGCACCGCCATCGCAGGCATCGCCATCGTCGCCACCTTGGTATTGCGTTCGAAAGGCACCACCCCCGCCCCGCAAACTACCCAGCCCCAAACCGTCCCCAACGTGCGCGACCTCCCTCGCGGTAACGCCCCCACCCTGGGCAGTGGTGATCAGTTCTTCATTCAGTTCGTCGACAAATCCGACCCCACGCGCTTGGGAGGCGAAATCACCGCTGAACGCAGCACTCCGCAGCCCGATGGCCGCTACGACCTCACCCAGCCCGTCGCATGGTTCTTCTTGGATGATGGCCGCAGCGTGCAGGTCACCGCACGCGAGGGCTCACTCGTCATGCCCGCCGGCGCTCGCAGTTCAACGCCTGACCGAGGCAGCCTCGAAGGCGATGTCCGCGTGCGTCTCTTCGCGCAGACAGCCGACGGCAAACGCCCCGATCCCGCCGCCACACCCCTCGCCACCATCGACACCCCGCGTCTGACCGTCGACTGGACACTGGGCCAGCTCGACATGCCCGATGCCGTCAAAGTGCAATCGTCGTTGCTGCAATTCGAAGGTCGAGGCGTCATCGCGCAGTTCGACGCAACCACCAAACGCCTCGAAAGCCTCAACATCGCGCAGACAACCAGAGCAATCTACGACCCCGCCGCGCGTGATCTTCTCGCCTCGCGTACTACCACCTCCGCGCCCGCAACAAACCAATCGACAACCACGTCATCTCCGTCGCAGCCATCGCCGCCCGTCGCAACAAGCGACGCACCCGCGCCGGATGAATCAACCACGCTCGACCTCGCCAGCCAAACGCTCTACGTCATCGCGATGGAAGGCCAAGTCAGCATCCTCCGAGATGGCCAGCAGATCACAGGCGACCGCGTCGAAGCCTGGGCCCGCACCCTCGATCACCGCCTGCCCGATCGCACCGTGCTCCGCGCGTCATCCGCGCCGGCACCCGCCGCATCATCCACTCCCGCATCGCAAACACGCCCGCAACCAGCCACATCGCCCGCAAGCCAGCCCTCTTCGCAGCCGCAGCTACCCGCCAGCGCCATCACGCTCGCCTTCACCGGCCCGCTCGAAGTGCGCCGCATGGCCGACGCGCCACCGCAGCTCCAGCGCGACGATCTGCTCATGCGCGTCCTCGCCGAAGGCGACTCCGACGCTCGCGTCCTCTCGCCCCAGCAAGGCATCACCGTGTCAGGTCGCGAACTCGAGTACGCCGCAACA
>VYMG01000213.1_pt1 | contig 18138 bp, 10 predicted proteins | sample 5115261 | NCBI WGS metagenome assembly VYMG01 (sample SAMN12291781, study PRJNA351875) | freshwater metagenome | isolation source: freshwater lake | place: USA: Michigan, Wintergreen Lake | collected 2013-08-08
CAGCCGCACCCTCAGCCGCATGCGCGAGTGCGCCGTGCAGGCCGCCGCGCTCGAAGTCTCCAGCCACGCCCTCGACCAGAAACGCGCCGACGCCCTGCGCTTCCGCGCCGCCGTCTTCAGCAATCTCACGGGCGATCACCTCGACTACCACGGCACGATGGAAAACTACGCTGCCGCCAAGGCGCGTCTGTTCACTCTCGTGCACGAAGACGGCGTCGCCATCATCAACGCGCTCGACCCCTGGAGCGAGCGCATGGTGCGCGACTGCAAAGCCCGCATCATGCGCGTCGCCGTGCTCGAGCAGGGCAAGCAGCACGCCGGTCTTGACGCATCCTGCGAAGTCCTCTCGCACGACATGACCGGCATGAGCCTGCGCCTCCGCGGCCCTTGGGGCGACTTCACCGCCAAAACCAGCCTCGTGGGTCTCTACAACGCCTTCAATATCCTCGCCGCCGTTGCCAGCACGCACGCATTGGGCGTGCCCACGCAGACAATCGCCGATGGCGTCCCTCTCCTCACCGCACCACCGGGCCGGCTCGAACGCGTCACCGCTGTCGATGCTCCCTTCAGCGTCTTCGTTGATTATGCCCACAGTGATGACTCCCTCCGCAACGTGCTCAGCGCCGTGGGCAGCGTCATGACAGGCCGCGTCAAGCCCGGTGCGAGCATCGAACACGCCGCCGGCGCCACAAGCGCTCGCCGCGACGGTGCCCGCCTCTGGTGCGTCTTTGGCTGTGGTGGCGATCGTGACCGCACCAAACGCCCCCGCATGGGCCTCGCCGCCAGCGAACTCGCCGACGCCGTCGTCGTGACCAGCGACAACCCCCGCACCGAACGCCCCAGCGACATCGTCGATCAAATCCTCGCAGGCATCCCCGCAGCACGCCGCGAATCGCTCATCGTGCAGGTCGATCGCGCCCGCGCCATCCACGCCGCGATCGAAGGCGCTCGCGAAGGTGACGTCATCGTCATCGCCGGCAAGGGCCACGAGACCGAGCAGATTCTCCCCGACGGCAAGGGCGGCACCATTCGCACGCACTTTGATGATCGCGAAGTTGCCCGCGAAGCCCTGATCGCTCGCGGCATCCCCATCCTCGCCGAACCCGCGAAAGTCGCCAAACGCCGCAAGTGAAGTTCGTTGTTTGCCCGTTCCGTCACCAGCTCTCTCAACCCATCACCATGTTCTGGAACTGCGCCACCATCGCTGACACACTCGCCGCTCGCTGGTTGACGCCAAAATCGAGCGCGTCGCTCACGCCAGGCATCAGCACCGACACCCGCGCCATCTCCCGCGGCGCACTCTTCATCGCGCTTCGCGGCGAAAAGCACGATGCGCACGCCTACCTCGACCAGGCCATCTCTGGCGGCGCAGCCATGCTGCTCATCGACCGCGCCGAAGCCTTCGATCGCATCCGCGATCTCGCGGCAACCACAAACGTCGCCGTCATTCTCGTGCCCGACACCGCCGCCGCGCTTCTTTCCTTGGCCTCCGCCTATCGCGATCATCTCGCCGCCCGTGGTGCCACCTTCATCGCAGTGGGGGGCAGTAACGGCAAGACCACCACCGTGCGCATGCTGCACGCCGCCCTCTCGCAATCGCTGCGAGGCACCAGCTCGCAGAAAAGCTTCAACAACGCTATCGGCGTGCCCATCACCGTCCTCTCCGCGCGCGAGGACGATCAGTTCGTCATCTGCGAAGTCGGCACCAACGCTCCGGGCGAACTCGAACCCCTCTCCCGCGCCATCCGCCCCGACGTCGTCGTGCTCACCAGTCTCGGTCGCGAACACCTCGAAGGCCTCGGCTCGCTCGAAGGCGTCGCCCGTGAAGAAGCCCAGCTCGTGCGCGGCCTGCGCCCCGGCGGCGTCATCATCGCCCCGTGCGACGATCCCGGCCCCTTGCTGCTCACCAGCGTGCGCGACGTGCTCACTGCCGAGAACAACAACGCCCGCACCATCACGTTCGGGCTTTCACACCACGCCAACCTCCGCGTCGTGACACGTTCGCAGTCATTCGCCGGCATCACGGTCACACTCGCCGACGGCCTCACCTTCACGCTCCCCACACTCGGTTTGCACAACGCCACCAACGCCGCCGCCGCAATCGCCGTCGCGCGGACGCTCAAGCTTCCCGACCACGCCACCATCGCGGGCCTCGCACGTGTGCAGCCGCCTCCCATGCGTCTCGAACGCCACATCATTCACACCCGCGCCGCCAGCATCCGCATCATCAACGACGCATACAACGCCAACCCCGAGTCCATGCTCGCCGCCATCGCCACCATGTGCGAAGTCCAGCAGCAGGAACGCGCCCAGCGACTGGTCCTGGTCTTGGGCGACATGCTCGAACTAGGCGACCACGCCGCCGCGATGCACACGGAAGTTGTGCAGGCCGCCGCCGCTGCCAAGCCCGATCTGCTCGCGCTGCTCGGCCCCCACATGGCCCGCGCCGCCCGAGAAACCGCGACACAGGCCCTCACGCGTGAAACCACCACGCCTGCAGATTGCGATGCGATAGCCGCCGCCCTCCAGCCCGGTGATCTTGTGCTGCTCAAAGGCTCACGCGGCACCGCCGTCGAGCGAGTGCTCACCAGCCTGCAGGCCCGCTTCGCCCCGCTGCAGGAAGCCAAGCCTGCTGTCGCCGCAGCGCCTCGCGCTTGAGCGGTTTACTCGCGCCCCTTTGCCCGCAGTTCCGCCACCGCATCTGTCGTGGGCAGTTCGCGCTCCACGTCAAACGCCAGCCGGAACCCCACATCCGCAAACCCGCGCAGTGCATCACTCGATGCAGGCGTCACCGCACTCCCGTCATGCAATGACAACGCCGACATACCGATGATCACAGGCCCGCCGGGCGAGCTCACCCACTCCGCCACATTCCCCCCAAGGTTCGCAAACCGCGACTTCTCCGTCCCCTTCTCGGCGGGCCACAGCCACAGCGCCCCGTCACGCGCCGGTACATCCGCCGCGCCCTCGCCATCCGTCCACCCCGTGTCCGCCTCAGGCCGCGCCGCCCGCACGCCCGTGCGCTTTGCGAACTCCGACTGCGCAAGCACCTGCAGGTCCATCGTGTTCTGCTCCGCGTCCGCCGGCCCCTGCGCAACCGCCTCCCATTCCTCGCGCGTGGGTAAGCGACACTGCAGCGCCGCCGCAATAGCCTCTGCCGCTCGCCCGCTGACATAGTTCATGGGCATCGACGTATCCGGCAGTCCCGCAGTCAGCCCCGGCGCCAGCAGCACTTCATTGCCACCCACCCGCGCATGCCACTCGCGCGTCGGCACGATGCCCCCACTCCGCCACGTCCATGTCCTCGGCCCCGTCCGCGGATCAGCCGCCTCATCAAACTTCCACAAGAGCCCCGTCACCGTCGCGCGCGTCGCCTCATCTCGCAGCGCATCCATCACAACCGCCACGCTGCACTCCCCACGCGCGATGTACGTCACGCGCTCCGTCTTCCCATCCACCTGTCGCGCAAACGCCGCCCGCGTGCCTGAAGGCGAGGTGAATGTCACCGTCCCTTTCCCCTCGTCCCGCATCACCCATCCCAGCGCGCCCGGCCCCTTCACGCCCAGCCACGCCCGTTTCCCCTCTCGCTGCGCAATCGCCTCGCGCGCCAACACATCCAGTGCCCGCAGCCGCTTTGCATCAGGCCACGTCTCCAGCGCGTCGCCCGCCGCCTGCACTTGCCGCGACAGTTCCCGCGCGTGCCCCAGCAGCACATCGTCTCCCGCACTCTCTGCAATCGCGCGCCGCAGCCGTGCCGCCTCCAGCCGCGCCGCGGCTCGCAGCCACGCCGGAGCCTGTCCCGCCTCCTGCGCATCCAGTTTCGCCGCCAACTCTCCCAGCGCAAGCACGCGGTCATCCTCCAGCGCATCCCGCTGCGCCGTCAGCCACGCGTCACGCGCCAGCCCTGCCGCCTCGCGCCCCAGCCGTTCGCGTGCCCCTGCCTCCGGTACATACCCGATCGCCGGCTTCACCACACCGCTGTATATCTCCGCAGCCTCCGTTACCTCACCCCCGCGCGCCAGCCGCCGCCACCCTTGCATGATCTCCGCGATGCGCTTCCCCGTCGTGTCCGTCGCCGCCGCACGCATCGCTCCCGCAACCTGCTCCATTGGCAGTTCGCTCACCTCGCGCACCGCCTCCAGCCGCCGCAGTTCATCACCCACCACCGTGCGCACGCTCGCATCCGTCGCCGCCGCCGCCAGCGCGGCATATGTCGGCGCCAGCGTCTCCCAGTTCTCGCCTCGCGAAAGTGCATCTCGCGCCGTCGCCTGCAGCACAGGCACCCGCTGCAGCGGCGGCAACTCATCGCGCACATCATCACGCAGCGTCGCCACCCCGCGCCGCAGCGCATTCGCCCTTTCGCGCACCCGGCTCACATCCGCCCCTTCACGCAGCAACGCCCCCAGTTCCCCCGCCGCCTCTCTGCGCGACGCATTGATCGCACTCGCCAGCATCGGTGCGTCCTTCATCAGCGCCGCGCCCGGCTTGGTGTCACCCAGCGCATCCAGCGCCGCCAGCAGCCCGTCTTCGTCCTGCATCATCCGCGACTGCGCAGCCGCCATGCCATCACGCGGATTGATCGTCATCAGCCGCGCTCGCCACGCGTCCGCCACCACGCGCTGCGATTCATCCAAATCACCCGCAACCTGCTGCTTCGCTCGCACTTCCGCCAGCACGCGACCCGCCAGTTCGCTTCGCCACGCCTCCACCAGCCGCAGCGCTTCCCGCGTCTCATCTTGAGACGCGCCCCCGCTCGCAATCGCCTGCTGCGCCCGCTCCGCAACGTCCCCCGGCACGGCCACTCCCTGCGCCGCACTCTCACGCTCCGCCGCCCCCAGCGACTGCTCCACCATCGCCGCCGTCACAGTCTCCGCTGGCTCCCCACTCGCGCCACGCTCCGCCCCGCCCACCTTCCCGCCCGCCTTCGCCCCAGGCCGCGCATCGGCCAGCACACCCGCCGGCTGCGTGCCCCCAGGCGTCGTTCCTCGCAGCAGCAGCGCTGCCACAATCGTCGTCGCAACCAGCACGCCACCCGCCGCAAGCAACGCAATCGAGCGTCTGCTCGGCTTCACCGTCTCCGGCGCGCTGCCGGCACCGCGTGTCCGACTTCCCAGCGTCTGCTTCAGTTGCTTGACCAGCGCCAGCGATGCATCACTCGGCCCACTGCGCCCCGCAAGCGAGTCCTTCGCACTCCCATCACGCACCACGCCCCATCGATCACTCTTCCCGTGCCCGATGATCACATCCACATAATCACTCTCGTCACGCTCCATCGCCACCAGCGCAAGCCCCGCCTCCATCTGGCTCCGCAGCGCAGCCGCCCACACCCGCGCGTTCTCAAGCGGCGCCGCCGGCGAAACCACGCGAGGCAGCCGCAGCGTCGCGCCCACTTCGCCGCGCGCATCAGGCGTCAGTTGCTCCCGCGCCGCCTCCAGCCCCGCCGCGATCTTGACCGCATCCGCTTGTGCAAGCAGCGCACCATCACTCACACTCGCACGCGGCACACCCACCACCAGCGCCAGCGTGTCTTCTAACTGCCGCGCCGCTTCACCCAGCGACAGCGCAACCAATTGCCGATTCCGCGTCTGCCCGCTCATCTCCTGCACCGCACGAAGCCGCGCCGGCGCACACTCACAAAGCCACGACGCGTCCACCGGCTCCGCATGCGCCATCGCGATCATGGGCCAGCCCGCCGCGCCCTTCGCATCAAGGCTGGGCCACACGCGTGCCACGCACGTGCCATCACTCGTCACAATCAGCGCATCATGCGAGAAGCTGACGCGCGCCGCCTCAGCCAGCGTGTTGAACGCTCCAAGCTGGCACGCCCGCTGTAAGCCGCGCGTCCACAGCGCGTCCCTCGCCGACACCACCGCCGCCCCGTGCTGCGCCAAATCATCGATGAAATCAGGCCACGCCGGATGCTTGCCCATGGCAAGCACCGTGATCTTCACATCTGAATGCCGACTCTTACGCGCCACAGTGCTTTATCACTTTTCGCTTTATCGCTTTGCCTTCACGCCACCCCAAGGTACGCCTTCCGCACCTCGTCGCTCTTGGCCAGTTCCTTCGCATCGCCTTCCATCGCGATCGCCCCCGTTTCCAGCACATACGCGCGATGCGCAATCTGCAGCGCCATGTGCGCATTCTGCTCCACCAGCAGAATCGTCGTCCCCGACTCATTGATGTCGCGGATGATCTTGAAGATCGTCTGCACGATCTGCGGCGCCAGCCCCAGGCTCGGTTCATCCAGCAGCAGCAGCTTGGGCCGCGCCATCAGCGCTCGCGCAATCGCCACCATCTGCTGCTCGCCGCCGCTCAGCGTACCTGCCATCTGCTTCAGCCGCTCCCGCACCCGCGGAAACAGCGTCAGCGCCTTCTCGCGATCCTTCGCAATCTCCGCGTGGTCATTGCGGATGTACGCCCCAAGCTCCAAGTTCTCCTCCACCGTCATCAGTGGAAAAATCCCTCGGCCTTCCGGCGCATGGCTCATCCCCAGCTTCACAATCTCATGTGCCGCCAGCTTCGCAATGCTCTTGCCCTCATACGTCACGCTGCCGCTTTGCGCCTTGACCAATCCCGAAATCGCCCGCAGCGTCGTTGTCTTCCCCGCCCCGTTGCTGCCAATGAGCGTGACAATCTCGCCCTTGTTCACGTTCAGCGTCACGCCATGCAGCGCGCGAATCGCACCATAACTCACATGCAGATCACGCACCTCAAGCATGGCTCGCCTCCACGCCCAGATAAGCCTCAATCACTTTCGGATCCGCCTGAATCTCCTTCGGCGTGCCCGCAGCAATCACTTGCCCGTGATCCAGCACCGTGATGCGCTCGCAAATCTCCATTACCAATCCCATGTCGTGCTCAATCAGCAACACAGCCAGCCCGAAGCGATCACGAATATCGCGAATCGTCTTCGCCAAGCTCTTCTTCTCACTCGGGTTCATCCCCGCCGCCGGCTCATCCAGCAGCAGCACCTTCGGCTCCGTCGCCAGCGCCCGGCAAATCTCCAGCCGCCGCTGGTCGCCATAAGGCAGGTTCTTCGCCTGCTCATCTGCCAGCTTGCCCAGATCAAAAATCTCCAGTAGCGCCATCGCCCGCTCGCGCATCGCTTCTTCCTGAGCCACAAATCTCGGCGTGCGCAACAGCGTGCCCAGCAGCTTGTGCTTCCCGCGCACATGGCTGCCCAGCATCACATTCTCCAGCACACTCAGCTCACCAAACAGCCGAATGTTCTGAAACGTGCGCGACAGCCCGGCCTTGGCAATCTGGTGGGGCCGCAGCCCGCTCACCACCTCACCCGCCAGCTTCACCGATCCCGTCTGCGGCGCATACACGCCCGTGATCAAGTTAAACGCCGTCGTCTTCCCCGCCCCGTTGGGCCCGATCAATCCATACAGCACGCCGCCCGGCAGTTGCAGCGTCAAATCCTGCACCGCCTTCAGCCCGCCGAACGTAATGCCGATCCCCTGCGCATCCAGAAGGTAACTCACGCGGAGCCTCCCTTCTTCGCCTGCTTGCGATCGCCGCGCGAAAGGTCCCAGATCTCCTTCACGCCAAACAACCCCTGCGGCCGCACCAGCATCATCACAATCAGCAGCAGCGCGTACAGCACCAGTCGATACTGCTGCAAATCGCGCAGCAGTTCAGGCATCAACACCAGAATGATCGCCGCCAGCACCGAGCCCGACACCGACCCAAGCCCGCCCAACACCACCATGATGATGATGTCAAACGACCGCTGAAAGCCCGCGTCCGTCGGACTTGGGTTCACGCCCGTGTGCGAGTACAGCGCACCCGCCACACCGCCAAAGAACGCGGCGAGCACAAACGCCCGCACCTTGTACTTGGTCAGATCAACACCCATCGCCCGCGCCGCGATTTCATCTTCACGAATCGACAGAAACGCCCGCCCGCTGCTGCTGGTCTTCATGCGATACGCAACAACGCACGTGATCGCCACAAACAGCCACACCCAGAACAGCGTCGCATAGGGAGGCGTGCGAATGAACCCCGATGCGCCATTCAAGTGAAAGAACGACGTAACCGGATTCGCCGCCACCGCGCTCGCATCCGTGATCTGTTGAGGCGTGAGCTCCAGCACCACACGAATGATCTCACCAAACCCCAGCGTCACAATCGCCAGATAGTCGCCGCGCAGTCGCAAACTCGGCAAACCCACCAGGTACCCCGCCGCCGCAGCGACACAAGCGCCCGCAACGATCCCCGCGAGCATGAGCATCGTGCCCTGCGTCACAAACGACGGATCATTCACGCTGCCATGCATCAACAGCGAGCCGTAATACGTCACGCCCGCGCCAATATACCCGCCAATAGCCATGAACCCCGCATGGCCCATGCTGAACTGGCCCGTAAACCCGTTCACAATGTTCAGCGACACCGCCGCGATGATGAACACACCCATCCGCTGCAGCACGCTCTGCCAGTATTCATTCACCGCCAGCGGCGCGACAAACTGCACCACCAGCGCCAGCGCAACGCACACCACCCAAGGCATAAACACCGCAACCGGCTTGAACGCCCGGCCTTTGGGTACCTCCGTGATGTACTGCGCGAGAGTCTTCATACCCGATTCAGTCCGTCCGCACGCGATCACACCTTTTCAACAACCGCTCGCCCCAAAATCCCGCTCGGCTTGTACAGCAACACCACAATCAGCAGCGTGAACACATACACGTCACGCAGCGGTGCGTAGAAGTACGCTCCAAAGAACTCAATCGCCGCGATCAGGAATCCGCCCAGCACCGCGCCGCGCACATTCCCAATGCCGCCCACGACCGCAGCCACAAACGCCTTCAGCCCCAGCAGCACCCAAATCCCGTGTGCCGTCTGATTCAGCCCCGGATACTTCATCGGATACAGGAACGCCGCGCTCGCCGCCAGCACCGCGCCCAGCACAAACGTGAAGCTGATCACAAAGTTCGTATTGACGCCCATGAGCGACGCTGTCTCGATGTTGTGAGACAGTGCCCGCATCGCCGCCCCCAGCTTCGTGCGGAAGATCAGCAGTTGCAGCCCCGTCATCAGCGCCAGACTCACCGTCACGATGATGACATCAATCAGCCCGATCGGCACCCGCGGATTGCGCACCAGTTCATACGTCGCGCCCTGCAACTCCGCCGCCGACCGTCGCGGCGTCGTGCGCACTTCCGTGCCCGGCGCAATCGTCCCTGCTTCCGCATCCAGACTCAGCCGGTCCACCACAACCTTGGCTGTGCCGTCCGCTTCGTTCACCGTCCGCGTCACTTCCAGCCGGTACTGCCGCCCTTCGCTGAAAGTGATCGGCTTGTCAAACACCACCGTCCCACGCAGTGCCCCGCCCGCAATCGTGCCCTTCTCAATCACCGTCTCATTCAGCACCACATTCGGAATCAGCGTGGGCATGCTCTTGGGCGTCGCGCCAAACGGCACCGTCGCCAAGGGGTCACCCTCCTGCGTCACCGTCTGCCCATCCCGAACCACCGACTTCTCCGGCCCGCGCGCAACCGCCGGCCCTGTGATCTGCCCCAAATTCTGCAAAAGCAGCGACACCCCGATGGCCGTGATCAGCACATTCAACCGCGGAGCCTTCCGCAGCGGCCGATACGCAAACCGCTCAATGCAATACCCCACCACCCCGCACACCGTCACCGCCGCCAGAAACACCAGCGCCACACCCCACCAAGGCACCGTCTCCCCCTCGCCCACCGTCGTCCGCAGCACCACCGCCGTCGTAAAGCTCGTCCACGCCCCCAGCACAAACACGTCGCTGTGCGCAAAGTTGATGAACTTCAGCACCCCATACACCAGTGTGTACCCCAGTGCCACCAGCGCGTACAGACTCCCCACAGCGATCGTCGCAATGAGAATCTGAAGCACTTCATCCACGCACAAGGTTCCTTGAAGGGCCCTGAGTGTAGCAGAAAATCACCGCTCAAGCCCGCCCCGAAAGCGACGAAGTGACGGAGGAACGAAGTGACAAAGCGCCAACTCCCCACCAAATGAAAAAACGGGCACAGTCACCCATGCCCGTCACACTGCTTTTCCTTCGGTACTTCGTCTCTTCGGTACGTCGGTACCTCGGCGCCCGCCTTACTGCGGCTCCACCGTCGTCACATACGTCGGTGCCGGCGGGTTCCCCGCCATTTCCACCACCACCGCGCTCTTGGTCGCATTGCGGTTCGCATCAATCGTGATGTTCCCCGTCACGCCGCCAAAGTTCTTCGTCGCCGCGATCGCGTCACGCAGAGCCTTGCCATCCGTGGTCTTCGCGCGCTCCATCGCTTCAAACAGAATCTTCGCCGCGTCATAGCCCAGCGCAGCCAGCCCGTCCGGCGTCGCTCCGCCAAACTCCGCGCGATACGCCTTGATGAAGTCCTGCACCTTCGCATCCGGCTGGTCCGGCGCGTAGTGATTCGTGTAGTAGCTGCCTTCAATCGCGTCACCCGCGATCTTCGCAAGCTGGTCGCTGTCCCAGCCGTCACCGCCCAGCATGGGCTTCGTGATGCCCAGCCGCCGCGCCTGAATCGCGATGTTGCCCACGTCCGTGTAGTACCCGGGAATGTAAATCACATCGGGCTTGGCCGCGCGAATCGTCGTCAACTGGCTCGTGAAGTCCTGCGCGCCGCCCGTGTAGTTCTGCGTCGTCACAATCTCGCCGCCCTTCGCCTTGAAGTTCAGCTCAAACTGCTCCGCCAGACCCACCGCATACGCCTGCGCCTGGTCCACCAGCACCGCCGCCTTCTCCGCCTTCAAGTTCTCCCGCGCGAACTTCGCGCCCGCAAAACCCTGGAACGGATCGATAAAGCACACGCGGAACACGTAGTCGCCAATCTCCGTCACCTTCGGGTTGGTGCTGCTGGGCGTAATCATCGGTACGCCCGCTTCCTGGCACACCGGCCCGCCCGCGAGGCTCAACTTGCTGGCCACTTCACCCAGCACCGCCGTCACCTTGTCGCTCTTCACCAGGCGCTCCACCGCCAGCTTGGCTTCACCCGCGTCACCGCGCGTGTCATACTCCTTCAGTGCCACAGGCCGACCCAGCACGCCACCCTTCGCATTGACTTCCTTGATCGCCAGCCGAATCCCGTTGCTCGTGCTCTGACCAAACGTCGCCTCGCTCCCCGTCAGCGAGCCATAGTGCCCAATAAGGATCTCATCACCACTCGGCGCAGCCGCCGCAACCGGCGCCGCGGCAGGCGCGTCGCTCTTGGTCGCCTCAGCCTTCGCCGCGTCCGTCGTTGCCGGTGCAGTCGTGGCGCTGGGTGCCGCAGGTGCAGGCGCCTTCTTCTCGCAGCCACTCATCCCACTCAACAGCCCCAGCGACAGAACCGTCCCCGCCGCCCACATCATCGTCGATCGCGCACGCATCATGCCTCTTCCTTTCTTGCACGCACCGTGTCATCGTGACACGCCCGCGTGTTCATTTTTCCGTTGGTTTCTCGGGCTTTGCACCCGCCTGCCAACCATCTGCCAACACAATACCAGACTTCACCCACAAGCACGCAACCCAAACCCGGCGAATTCTGGTGCTTTCCATTCAAAAGTCCTTGACCACAGCCACTTGCCGATGGATAGTCTACTCCTGCCAGTCACCAGCGCGCGGGAGAGGGTCCACACGGCGCAAGCGATACATGGCAGTGGGTGGGTTCGGAAAAACAGTGACCCAAGGAATGCTCCAGCAACCGGGCGATGGTCCTCCATCGCGCGCTGCCGGTGCAAGTGATTGGACGAAAAGGAGATCGTTTTCATGACCGTTGCGCATCGATTGTTCACGCTTGCTGGCCTCGCCATTACCGGCGTCGCCGTCGCCCAGCCCGCTTTCGTGGGTCACACCCCCACCCAGCAGGTCTTTGGCGAGCCCTCCGGCATCACCGGCCGCGAGCCCGATGCCGTGCGCGTCAGCGAAGGCGTGGATCTCTGGGCCAAGATCGGTCCCTCCTTCTCCTACGACGTCGTCCTCGTCTACTACACCATCGACGGCACCAACCCCAGCGGCGCAAACGGCGTGCCCAACAACACCAGCACCCGCGTCATCCGCAGCAGCACCAATCCCACGCAGTTTGCCTTCGTCCGCAACCAGCCCAACGGCTTCGGCGGCAACGACGACTGGTGGCGCGTCCGCATCACCGACTTCGACGCCCGTGAATACGGCCGCACCATCAAGTACCGCATCGCCGCATGGAAGAACGGCCCCGGCGGCCTGCCCCAAGGCGAACTCAACACCAACGTCTTCGAATACCGCGTCCTCGCCGCATGGCCCGGCGCGGGCTTTGGCCAGCCCCTGCCCGCCCTCGGCTACCCGCCCGTCAAGTTCTGGAAGGAAGAAGCCTTCATCGGCAACACCTTCACCGCCGCCATGCTCGACCAGAACGGCACCCTCTGGGACATGTACTTCCCCACCCCCGGCGGCGTCCAGGGCGTCGGCACCAAGAACGAAGGCTACAGCGAAGGCCCCGACACCTTCCCGGGCGGCCTCACCCCCGAAAAGCGCGGCCAGATGCACCTCAACCAGGCCATGGTCGGCATCCGCAGCGATAACGACGGCGTCACCCACTGGCTCAGCAATCCCAACGGCGTCTCCTTCAACAACATCCAGCAGAGCTACCTGAGCGACACCACCAACACCGTCGCCACCAGCCAGACCCTCTTCGCCAACGGCAACAACATCAGCGTCACCCAGACCGACTTCGCCCCCGCCGGCATCGACTTCCCCGACGGCCTCGCAGGCACGGGTGAGCAAAAGCACATGCTCGTCAAGCGCATGACGCTCCGCAACAACCTCCCCGCAGCCCAAGACGTCACCATCTACTACTACATGGATCCCGCCCTCAACGGCGGCGACGACTACGACTTCATGTTCTGGGATGCCGCCCGCGGAGCCATGACCGCCTTCGACAAGACCACCCGCACCGTCACCGGCACAGGCCCCTTCATCACCCCGCCCAACGAATACAACATCACCACCTTCAGCGGCTACCAGAAGAACATCGCCCTCTACCTCACCGCCGCGATGAAGGTCAACGGTCAGCCCGCCAACGAAACCTGGCGCGACACCAGCGCCGACCAAAGCCAAGGCTGGATCGCCCGCCGCGTCACGCTGCCGCCCAACGTCGACGTCAACGTCGAAATTCTCATGGCCGGCGCGCACTTCCGCCCCGAGCCCATCACCGCCCCCATGCCCGGCAGCGACGGCGTCTACGACAACGAAATCGTCCCCATGCTCGACTGGTTCTACACCAGCGACATGGCCGCCATCCAGTCCACCACCGACACCTACTGGGCCAACTGGCTCAACAAGGGCGTCACCCTCGACGCGCCCGACGACCGCTTCGACAGGCTCATGAAGCGCGGCCTCCTCGGCACCGCCCTCCACCAGGACGGCGTCTTCGGCGGCATCGTCGCCGGCTATCACAACGGCGCGTACTACTACGTCTGGCCGCGTGATGCCATGTGGGCCGCCGTCACCCTCGCCCGCACCGGCCACTTCACCGAAGCACGCAAGGCCATCGACTGGATGCGCGACACCAGCTACCGCGACTTCGAACCCTGGGGCCGCAAGGGCTTCTGGAAGCAGAAGTGCACCACCGACGGCTTCACCGTCTGGGGCGCGCCCCAGATCGACGGCACCGCCGTCTTCCCCTGGGCTGTCCAGTTCCTCGACAACCTCCAGGCCGACACCGCCTACCTCAACCTCAACTACCCCGCCGTGCGCGACAGCGTCCTCGCCATGACCACCGACAGCAGCGACAGCCGCCTCCGCTGGGAAGAAGCCTTCAACCTCACCTACAGCAACAACCTCTGGGAAGACTCCTACGACACCTTCATCTACAGCAACGCCAACATGCACCGCGGCCTCGTCGACGCAGGCAAAATCGCCAACACCCTCGGCTTCACCAGCGACGCCAACGACGCCTTCACCCGCGCCTCATGGGTCAAGAGCGGCCTCGACGGCCGCCTCAACTGGGACGGCGAGAACACCGACATCAGCCAACTCGGCATCGTCTATCCCTTCGAGGTCTACAGCCCCACAGACTTCAAGTCCGTGCGCGTCATCGACCGCATCAACGGCGTCCGCCGCAAATTCAACAACGCTCACCCCACCGCCGAACCCCTCGTCAACTTCGCCGGCTTCCCCAACGACCAGTACGGCTGGACTGACCTCATCAACCGCTACTGGGGCGACGGCTACTGGGGCGGCGGCACGCCCCACGGCGCAGGCCCCTGGTTCCTCACGACCATGTGGTACGGCGCGTACTACGCCATGCGCCAGGACTTCACGCCCGGCACCGGCGACATCGACAACCACAAGTACCGCCTCAACCTGCTCCTCGACCGCGTCGGCCCCATGGGCCTGGGCGCAGAGCAGATCGGCGCACGCTTCGCTGACAACTCGCGCCCCGGCTCGCTCCTCTACCCCGGTCAGAACGACTTCGTGCTCCAGACCGCGTGGCCCAACGCCTGGGAAAGCATGAGCTTCTTCACCGACTCGCTCATGCTCTTCCTCGACTACAGCCCCAGCGCCCGCACCAACACCATGAACTTCGAGCCCAAGCTCCCCAGCGCCTGGAACACCATGACGTTTAACAACGTCCGCATGCAGCCCAGCCCCGTCGCGCCCGTCCACTCCATCGACGTCACCGTCAGCCGCGACGCCTTCGGCGAAACCCACACCTTCACCAACGATCTCGGCGTCGCCCTCAACGTCGGCACCGTCATCCGCGCCAACCCGGGCCTTCCCATCCGCAGCGTCACACGCAACGACATCGCCCACCCCTACACCTTCGACCCTGCCACCGGCCGCGTCACCATCGCCGCCAACCCGCTTGAAAGCGGCACGCCCGGTGTCACCACCACCTACCGCGTCCAGTACAACATCTGCGACAACATCGACTTCAACAACAACGGCGTCTTCCCCGAAGACCAGGACACCTTCGACTTCTTCGAAGTCCTCGCCGGCGGCACCCCCGCCACCTGCGACCCCGTCCTCGGCTGCAACGACATCGACTTCAACAACAACGGCGTCTTCCCCGAAGACGCAGACGTCGTCGCCTTCTTCAACATCCTCGCCGGCGGCGACTGCACCGAGTAACCCCTCCCATCACAACATCACACAAGCAAAAGCCCGCTGCTCCCGCAGCGGGCTTTTTCATCCCCACGCCATCCCACCCAACACCATCAACCAATCAACTGCTCCCCATCCCCGTTCTCTGTTCTCCGCTCTCCGCTCTCCGCCAACCGCGTCAAGCGGCCGCGCCCAATCTCAGCGACGACGGCGGCTGACGACGAGCCCGCCCAGTCCCAGCAGCGCGAGCGCGCCCGGGGTCGGGACGAAGGTGCCCTCAACGATCGTGTAGGTTGCGTTTGGGGTCGGTGGGGCAAACCCGACCGGCCCCGAGGGCGTGTTCGTTGCGGTGTCGTAGATGTAGAGGGTGTTCGTGAAGTTCGCGCCAACCGTGCCACCGCTTACAACGCGCCAGCCATTCAGCGTGTCGTTCGTTGAGAACGACACGCCAATGAACAGGCCGGAGAAGTTCGGCGCAGCGTTGGTGATCGTGCTGTTCAGAGCGATCGTTGCACCGGGCATCACCGAGACCAACTCGGTGAGCGAGGCCCCGGGGTTAGCGCCAAGGGAGACCGTCCCCAGCGAGACTGGCGTGCCCAGAGCACCGGGCGTGGTCAGGTCGCTGAGCATCGGCGCCGCCCACACCGTGATGTCAACAGCGCCCGCGCCAGTGATCCGGCGAATGCCGACCGTGACGCGATCCAGCGTGATGGCCGTATTCGCGCCGACAAGCGCGTTGTCAATGAAGACATCGTCGAAGTTGATGATGTTCGCCGAAGGCGTCCACCGCGTGCCGGTCTCGTTCGTGAAGCTGTACACGACCGCAGCGTTCGCCGCGCCAGCCATCGATGCCACCACCATTGCGCTCAGAATCACATTCTTCATCTCTCATCCCTCCTCGCGATCGCAGCCGACCGCTCGCCGCACAGGTTCAAAAACCCGCGGCATCACCAACACAGCGACAATTGCCGGAGCGGACCATCCGCGCGACAATCGCCCAAATCAGCGCATCGAGGAGGGTGTCTTGCCTCTCCTTCGACTCCGCCAGAAATGGTACGGCAGGAGCACCGTTTCAACACGCCACCCAGACGACACACCATCACCGCCCAACCGATTTCGTACCCCAATTTTGCAGCGTTTTCCGTTGTTATCGCCCCGTGCTCATCTCCCCGCTCCCCGCCACTCGCTCCGCACATTCCTGTTTCCACCTCCCCGCCGCAACGCGGCGAGCGTCTGGATCAGCATGCAGAGTGCACTCTCGCCCCACCAAGAGCGACCAACTCTCTCTGCATCGCAAAGCGATGCCGTTTAGTAGCCGGGGGTTGAGCAAAGCGAAACCCCCGGAAAGCAACCGACACACACACGCACCGCGCAGCGGTGCCGTTCTCCACTCCCAACCACCACTCCCAACCCGCACCAATCCGCGCCCACTCTCGCCACACAGAGGCAGATCGCACAACTTCACCAACAAACGGACCTCGTGCCTGTGCAGAGGTGTCCTTCCCCGCCGCTCGCTCGCGCCGCTGACTGCGTGATCGCCGCCCGAGCGACGGCGACAGGCAGAAACATACCATCTCCACATCGTCACGGAGTCAAGCGTGTGCATCCCCGACACGCAAGCTCGCCACCCCGAAGCACAAGCAGCCACAAAGCCGGCGGCCCGCGGCACGGCTTCAGTCAGTTCGCCAAGTTGTGCCACCCGCCGGCGTTCGGTGCTCGAGTTTCAACGGGACTACAGCAAGAAGATTGGAAGACCTGTCAACGGCTTTGTCAAGACGCTGGACGAGGCAATGGGCCGTTAGCGAGCAAACGATGGCATCCCAAACGCACTATCTCTATCTAGGATCGAGGCATGATCGGCTGTCTGAGCCGACATGGTTTGAGGAAGAACCTGAATATCAGGAACGTTATCTACGCGAGTATGCATGTCCCGGCTACCACAATCCTGAGTGGTCTTGCCTTCGCACACGCTCAGACGTCATTGTGACTCGAGAGCCACTTGGTATCATTGTGACACAAATCGGAAAGGGATTCGCTCGAACGCTCGGCAGCCCATTGGTTAACGCGTTTCATCGGGGCGCAATGGAGTTCTTCGCGCCGTATCTCCCCGCGTCACATTTTGAGCAAGTAAAGCTTCGTACGAAGCAGGGGCTTGTCGACACTGAGTACTTTGCGTGCCTCACTCCGCCTGGTGAACAGGTTGACTTCAATCGCGGTCGAGTGACTGTGCGTCCAAAGGTGTGCAGTGTCTGCGGCCTTGCATACACATGGTCCTCGAAAGTGAGTGAAATGGGCATTCTGCGCTGGCAAGCGCGCGAGCGCCCCGTACTGGTCAATGGCTTGAACTTGATGGCTGTGACACCCGAGTTCTTTCACGACATGAAGTTGAAGGAACGCTTTCCCGACATCAAAGTCGTGCACAAGATCAAACTCTACGACAAAGACCCGCGCGGATGGGTGCTGCCGGGTGATCCCGAATGGGACGGCATTCTGCGCACGCCGGACGGATGGAGAGAGTGGCAGCCACCCGATCCGACGTATATCGACCCCAAGCGAGAGGCCAGGCTTGAACGGATGGCTGCAGAGATGCGGAAACTGCTCGGAGAAGAGTGACATCCGAGTACCGACATCACTGCGCTTGAAACCATCCCCTTCCACGGCGCTGCCATGAGTCCCGCCGCTACGGCGATCGACCAGACAGGTGCCACAACCTCACCAACGCCCCAATGAAGTGCCCCAGCCTGCCCCGCTCCGCGGCCTGCCTGTGTGTCTTCTCGTTCTGCGCCTTGCATGGCTCCACCGCCTCCCCGCCGCAGCACGGCGAGCGTCTGTTGCCAGACGCGCCAGCGTCTGGATCAGCACAACAAACCTCCGTCTTCCCGGCAGGGGCGAGCGAACCCGCACCGCCCCCCACATCCACCTTTGTGCGCGCGCCGCCGTGGCTTTTCCATGTCGCGATCCGCCGAGTATGACGTTGAGCGCAGGCCCGAATCTCGTGTCAAGACGTGGAAGGCTGTTATCACCACGCACGAATGCGGCGCCTTCAGGCAACTGCCAGAACCAGCACTGCGGGCAGC
>VYMG01000214.1_pt1 | contig 18091 bp, 10 predicted proteins | sample 5115261 | NCBI WGS metagenome assembly VYMG01 (sample SAMN12291781, study PRJNA351875) | freshwater metagenome | isolation source: freshwater lake | place: USA: Michigan, Wintergreen Lake | collected 2013-08-08
CTGGTCTTCGGGGAAGACGTCGTTGTTGTTGAAGTCGATGTCGTTGCACTCGGGGCAGTCGCCGCCGGCGAGCACGTTGAAGAAGTCAACAACGTCCTGGTCTTCGGGGAAGACTTCGTTGTTGTTGAAGTCGATGTCGTCGCAGCCGGCGGGGCCGCCCGCGCCGGAGATGACGATGAACTGCGTGCCGGGGACGGCGGTGAGGTCGAGCGTGCTGCTTTCGCCGAGGTTGTTGTCGAAGAAGGTCGCGCCGCTGTCGATGCCACCGATGATCTGGTTGGAGATGTTGCTGTAGTCGCTGCTGGCGATGAAGCCTGCGACCTTGAGTTGGCTCACGCCATCCCAGCCGAGTTCACGGGCTGCGATGTCGATTTCGATACCGGTGGTGACGGCCGCCGCGCCGCTGACCGACGCACCGACGCCTGAACCGGTAACGCCAGCGATGTTGTTGTTGTCGATGGCCACCTTGATGAGGCCGCCGGGGCCGGCGGTGACCGGCGCGATGGGCGGGTTGAGGATGCTGAAGGGGGCGTAGGTCACGCGCGGGCCGGCATCGGTGTTGGGGATGAAGTCAGCGTTGGTGAAGTCGGTGGGGTTGGCGCGGGTGCCGGGGAAGGTGATGGGGTCGTTGGTCGCCTTCGAGCCGCCGTTGTCAGCGCTGAACTCGATCTGGAAACCGCTGATCTCATCGCGACCGTTGGTGCGGAGTTGGACGGCGTTGGCGTAGACCTCGACCGGGTTGTTGCCGTTGCCGACGCGCAGGACGTAGTCGGCGGCGAAGTCGGCATCGAACTTGAGGCCGGGGCCGGCGATGGCGACCGGGGGATCGCCAGCGGTGGCGCCGTTGCTGCCCGCACCCATGCGGTTGAGGCCGTTGTTGGCGTCAAAGCCGGGGTTGCGGACCGCGCTGGACTGCCCGAAGAGCTGGTTCTGACCTTCACCGGGGATGCTGTCGAAGAAGAGCACGAGGCCGTTGAAGTTGGTTTCCAGGTTGCCACCGATGTGGATCTTCACGCGGTCGTCGCTGGTGTCGCCCGGGGTGCCGTTGTCGTCAATGGCGCTCCAGAGGTTGTTGATTTCGCTGCCGCCCGAGAGGTCGCGGCTGGGAATGAGGCTGACGCCCACGGGCGCGCCGTCAACACCGATGATGTTGCTGTTGTTGATGACAGCCTTGACGGTGGTGGTGGTGCCGGCGATGGTGCCGCCGCTGCCGCCGCCGAGCGTGCCGTTGTTGGGCACGAGGGCGGTGTTGGTGCCGATGTAGCTGGCGTTGCCACCGGTGTTGGTGGCGGTGAGGGTGAGGAAGTCCCAGAATTGGTCGTTGCCGTTGCTGTTCATGATGAACAGGTAATCAGCATCGAAGGTGTTGTCGAACTTCAGACCGCCGGTGGTGGTGCCGGTGGTGGTGCTGAAGGAACCACCGATCTGATCGGTGTAGCCAAAGCCCCAGTTGGCGTTGTAGGCAGGAGCCGCGGCGTTGGTGGGCAGGAGTTGCTGCTGGCCGCCCGCGACGGTGTCGAAGAACAGACCCATGCGGTTGAAGCCGCTCCAGTTGCCGCCGATGAAGATGTAAAGGATGTCGTCGGTGGTGTCGCCAGCGGTGCCTGCATCCCAGACGCGGGCGTAGAGGTTGTTGAGTTCGCTGCCGTTGGCATCGTTCACGCCCGGGAGCGTGTTGTTGCCGAGGCTGCTGTAGTTGCTCTGGACCCACTGGCGGCTGCCGGCCCACCAGCCGCCCGTGCCGCCGGCGACATCGCCGTCGAGGACGCCGTCAAGAGCGGGCTGGGTGCTGACGCGGGTGACGTTGAGGGTGAGGAACTGGTTGCCCGGGAAGACGGCGTTGTTGCTGAAGTCAACGTTGCGGCCGCTGCCGAGGGCGGGGTGGCCGCCGCTGAAGGGCACGCTGTTGTAGGTGCCGCTGGTGGGCAGGGGGTCAGCGCCGATGACCTGGTTGCTCAGGTTGTTGCCGGGGCCGAAGACGGCGGTGAGGCGGATGGCGTTGAGAGCCGGATTGCCGAGGCCCGCGAGCGGAATCGCGAACTCGAGGCCGCGCGTGACGGCTTCGGGGTTGCCCGCCGTGCCGATGGAGCCGGGGACGTTGTCGCCGTAGCTGGTGGGCTGGTTGTTGACCCAGCGCTCGATGTACGTCGCACCGTCGCGGATGCCGTTGGGCTCGACCGCGAACGCTGAACCGGCGACAACCGCGAGAGCGGCAGCCGACATGACAAAGGACTTTCCGGAACTCTTCATTGCATTCCTCCAGAGGACCCTGACTGTGGATTGCGCGAGGGAGAGCAGCAAGCCAACCCATCGTCGCCACATGACGAACCGATACCGGCTCTTCTCCCCCCAACGCGCAAGTCTGATCTGGGTTGAATATACACGAGTTTCGTGTAAATGGAACAGAGATTTTGCACGGATTTGTGAGATTCGTCCGCGTTTGCGGACGCAGGTGTCTGGTGTGCGAACAACACGATGAAAACTGTTACAAATCCCCGAGAAATCCGGGGCTGACGAAAACCACAAGTGTGGGTGAAACACAATGATCTTGTGTCACTCTGACACTGAGGAAAGCCCCATTTTCCACAAGTCGCAACATTCGTACAACAACCTGCGAAAAGTCGTCGTAAGTGTCCTTGACGCGCACCCCACTGTCCGTGTAACTTGCACGAGTCTGAACACGTTGCTCACACACCGCTTGGCGTTTCCGCCGCTGGCGTCCCCCGTGCCTTTTGCGCGGTTCGCCGCTATCGTCGGAATCCGGCAAGCGGACCCAACCAGTTTCGCGGCTGGCGGTAGAAGTGAGAAGGTTGAGGCAAGGTGTCGGGTTCGCACCACTCTGGAAGCAGTACTCATGTCGCATCGTCATATCTCCCGCTCACGCGCATTCACGCTCATCGAACTGCTGGTGGTCATCGCGATCATCGCACTGCTGATCGGGATTCTGATTCCCGCGCTGGGCAAGGCGCGGACGACGGCCCGCCAACTCAAGTGCCTGGCACAGGTGCGCGACATGGGAACGGCGATGCTGTTCTACGCCAACGACAACAAGAGCGCCTTCCCTGTGAAGCCGCCGGGGGCCGACCCGACGTTTCTGGGCTCGCAGTCGGGCTCGACGGGTGGCCTTGCGGGGCTGTTCAGCCTGAATCAGGCGGGTACGTCGCTCAACCCGGCGCCACCGGCCAACAGCTCGGAAGACCGCCGTGGCTGGACGGGCATTGATATCGACAACGATGAGGACGCGCTCGACCAGTATCCGGCGTGGCCCGCGAATCCCAGTGGGAATCGCCGCGTGCCCCTGATGCGTTCGTATCTGTCGACGCTGAACATTCTGGTGTGTCCTTCGGACCGCGAAGACGTTTGGTATGGCCAGAACTACAGCACGTCGTGGGCCTATCCGACCAACGCCGGCGATCTGGCGACCCGTCGTCGCGTCCCGATCGTGCCGGGCTCGGAGCGTGAGGTGTCGGCTCCGAACATCAGTTACCTCTACATCGCCGGACTGAAGACGGACGAGCCGGGCATTCCTTATCCGCCGCCGATTTTCGGCGATGAAACCAACGGGCCGGACCGCAAGACGCAGGCGTGGTACGGCGCGTCGGTTGACTCCAACGGGATCACGGCGAACAACGCGCAGATGGACGCAGCGGGCGTACAGAACCCGGGCGGGTACGGCAAGGTGGACAACCACGGCCCGCAGGGCGCGAACTTCGTGTACGCGGACGGTCACGGCGCGTTCACGACGGGCAACATCCAGGCGATCTTCTTCTCCTCGCCCACGATCCTCAACGCCAAGAGCGTCAACTCGACGAATCCGAACCGTTCGGCGTTCGTTGAGACCATCGACTGATCGCTCCACCATCATCGCAGCCCGCCGTGTCATATCGCGGCGGGCTGTTGTATTGTCGCGTCGCGGCGGATCGTGCCGGGCACGGGTCGCGCAGCACTGGCCGCACGGCGACGGAAGGTGGACTTTTCGCTGTGTTTTGTGCCGGTTTTTGAGGTGCTGATGCACACACGCGGCGCGATATGTTCTATGCTTGCCGCCCCTCGCTGAAGGCGTCTTGACGGCGTGCGTGAGAGGGCTTTGTGGGAGACTTCCGCGTGGCTCAGCCGGTCGCTTCGGACAAACTTCTGAAACCCGCCATGCCGTGGTGGAAGCGCCTGTTCATGGCGCAGGAAGCCGGCCTGGTGCTAGTGATCGCGCTGATCATGGCGATGCTCACGATCTTCGGCGGCACGATTTCGCGCCCGGAGATTCTTCGCGCGGATGCGGGGACGACTGTCACGCAGACGGAGTCGACGTACACGATCACGGTGGATGGACGCGAGCGCACGCTGCCTGTCAAGGTGGCGGATGCGCCGGCAGGCTCGGCTGGGGCTGCAGGCTGGGAACTGCGCAACACGCCCAGCGGCCCGATGCTGATGCGTTCAGAGACGATCAGCAAGTTTCTGAATCTTGAGAACCTGGTGCAGTTGCTGGTCAATGCGAGCTTCATCGCGATCATGGCAGTGGCGATCACGGCTGTCATTGCGATGGGCGGGATTGATCTGTCGATCGGATCGATCTATGCGCTGGCGGCGCTGATGGTGGCGCTGGTGCTGCGATACGCGTGGCCTGAAGGTGTGACTGGGCTCAAGCCCGCGATGTTCGGGTCTACGGGCATGTGGTTTGTCGCGCTGGCGGCGGGGGTTGCGGGTCTTGTGGCGGCGATTGTGCTGGGCAAGCGCAAGCCTGCTGCGACGAGCAGCAACAGCGGGGAAGCGGGCAAGGCGATGGCCAAGGCGCTGGCAGCGGCTGCGCTGGGCGTGCTGATCGTCGTGGGCTGGGCGCTGGTGCGCGAGATGCGTGACAACTGGCGGGGTGACCAAACGGCAAGCCTGCCGCTGATTGCGACGCTGCCACTGGCACTGGTGGTGGCACTGGTGGTCGGCGGCCTGTGCGGCCTGCTGAACGGCACGATGATCGTTGGTCTGCGGGTACACCCGTTCATCATCACGCTGGGAACGATGGCGGCGTATCGCGGGCTGTGCTCGCTGCCCACCAAGAGCCAGAGCGTGGCGAACATGAGCCCTTCGTTCCAGGAATTTCTGACGCTGAATGTGAGCGGGGTGACGCCGGTGCCGGTGGGCATCATGCTGCTGGTGGCGCTGGTGGGCTTTGTGATTCTGGGCTACACGGTGCTGGGGCGGCAGGTGTACGCCATCGGCGGGAATGAAGTCGCGGCGAAGTACGCGGGCATTCCGGTGGGCAAAGTGAAGATAATTGTCTACACGCTCATGGGCATGATGGCCGGACTGGCAGGCTTCCTGTACGTGGGTTATTACGGCGCGGCTGAGCCCGCGGCGGGCACGGGATATGAACTCAGCGTCATCGCGGCGGCGGTGATCGGCGGCGCGAGCCTGAGCGGTGGTCGCGGCAGCCCGACGGGCGCGGTGCTCGGGGCCATTCTCGTGCAGTTGATTGACAACAGTCTGGTGATTCTCGACATCGACCAGAGTTACAAGCAGATCGTCATCGGCGGCGCGATCATCGCGGCGGTGGTGCTCGATCAGATGAAGAGCCGTCTCATGCCGATGGGACGGTGAGAACGATTGTTTTTCCTGTCTTGCGGGTGCAGGCGTGATGCCTGAGCCATGACAGACCTGTCCGAGGATGATTCCAAGAAAGGGAACCATGAAACACATGAAGACCACACTGACGCTCGCCGCTTCGCTCCTTCTGAGCGTGGGCATGTTCACGGGCTGCGAAAAGAAGGCAGAATCGCCCGCGCCGGCGCCTGCCCCGAAGGCTGCTGAAACCGCACCGTCGGACAGCAAGCCGGCTGAGAGCAAGCCAGCGGAAGCTGCGCCTGCCGCTGCGGCCACGGGTGACCGCAAGCCCAGCAAGAACAAGTTCGTCTTCGGGGTGATCGCCAAGAGCGAAAACAACCCCGTGTTCCAAGCCGCCAAGACCGGCGCGTTTGACGCGGCGAAGGAACTGGGCGCCGCGGAAGGGGTGGAGATTGAGATCAACTGGCGCACGCCTCCGACCGAAGACGCGCAGAAGCAGGCGCAGGCGATCGCTGATCTGGTGAACGTGGGCGTGGACGGCATCGCGGTGAGCGTGACGGACGCGAACGTGCTGACCAGCGCGATCAACGCGGCGGTGGACAAGGGCGTGCCGGTCGTGACGTTTGACAGCGACGCTCCGGCCAGCAAGCGCATGGCGACGTACGGCATGGATGACGCGGAAGCCGGCAAGCTGCTCGCTCAGCAACTCGTCAAGACCATGGGCGAAACGGGTGTGGTCGCGATTCTCGCGGGCAATCAGAACGCCACGAACCTGCAGGCTCGCGTCCGCGGCGTGCGCGAAGAACTGGGCAAGCACAAGGGCATCTCGATCAAGGAAACGTACTACCACGTCGAAACGGCTGACGCGGCGGTGCAGAAGATCAAGCAGGTGCAGACGGCCAACCCTGATGTGACGGGCTGGGCGTTCGTGGGCGGCTGGCCTCTCTACACCGAGAAGGCTCTGGCCGGCGTGGCGGACAAGGGTGTGACGGTCGTGAGCATCGACACGCTGGAACTGCCTCTGGCGTATGTGAAGCGCGGCGAGGTGAAGGCTCTGGTTGGCCAGAACTACTACGGCTGGGGCTACGAAAGCGTGCGCATGCTTCTCAACAACGCGGCGTTCGGCGAGAAGCCCGCGGAAACCACCGTTCGCGCTCAGGTCGATATTGTGACCAAGGAGAACGCGGACGAGTTCGGCAAGATCTGGGACAAGTGGCTCGGTCGCACGGCTCCTGACAAGAAGTGACGTGCAACGCGGGCACGCGTGACTGCTGTCATGCAAGCCTGTGATGCAGACTGCAAGAGAAGACGCCCTCAGCGATCGCTGAGGGCGTTTTTCGTTGGCGTTGCGTCAGATGGGCGGTTCACTTCTTCTTCGCGAAGAAGTTGGCAATAGCCTCCTTGGCGGCGGGCAGGTTGCGCAAACGCACGAGTTGCTCCTGCTCGACGCGCAGGCAGGCGGAGAAGCCTCGGGTGACGCCAGCGTCGAGCGCCATGATGACGGCCTTGCCGGCGTCGGTCTTGCAGACTTCGTCGCGGACGCTGTCCATGGCTGCGATGACGCGCGGGGCGATGGCGACGCGCCCGCTGTGCTTGAGCGGCGCGCCGTCGCGGACGGTGCGGCCCTTGAGGCTCTGCTCGATCAGCCACTTCTTGGCGGCGGGCAGGAGACCTTCAGCATCGGCCGCGACGATGTCAAAGAGACCGGCCTTGGCGGCGTCATCGAGCATCATGGGCTTGCCTGCGGCGGTGGCGCGGATGGCGGTGGCGGGATCGATGCGTGCGGCGAGCAGGGTGGTGCCGCCCCAGCCTGGACAGATGGCAAGGCCGGCTTCGGGCAGGCCCACGGGATAGGGCTTGCTGACGCCCTCAACCTTGGGCGCCGGGGCCGCAACCAGACCATCGCAGTGCATGGCCAGTTCCAGCCCGCCGCCCAGCGCAGCACCGTTGATGGCGGCGACGGTGGGATAGGGCAGACGGCTGAGTTTCACGTAGACGCCGCTGGCATACGCAAGATAACGGTGCAGGTCGTCGTCATCCATCTCCTGAATGCTCTTGAGGTCCGCGCCGGCGACGAAGGCGCGCGGCGCGCTGCTGGCGAGGACCAATCCGCGCAGATCTCGCGGCAGGGCGGAGAGCGTGGCATCGAGGCGACGGATCAGCGGGTGATCGAGAACGACCACCGGCTTGGGGCTCTGCTCCATGAAGATCGTCGCGATGTGCGCGAAGGGACCGGAACGCTCACGAATGACGGGAAAGGGCTTGACCATGGCCAAGCGTATAGCCGATGCCCCCCAAGTCAGACGTGGAGAGCAGCGGCGTCAGGCTCCGCCGCCCTTGGCTCCGCGGGCCCGCAGAATGGCCTGCATCTCGGCGGTGAGTTCGGCGAGGCGCTGGTCGCTGGTGTCGAGTTTGCGGTTGCGATTGCGCTCGGCTTCCTGCACTTCCTGGTAGTTATTGAGCACGGCACCGACGATGAGGTTGATGAGCAGGAAAGTGCTCACGATGATCCAACTGACGTGGTAGAAGGTGTTCTTCCACTGCCAGGGCTGGCCTTCAGACACGTATCGCAGGTCGCTCCAGTTGTCTCCGGTCAGGACGCGGAAGAGCGTGAAGAAACTCTCGTGGAGCGAGCCATATTCCTTGGGCATGTACTGGCCGAATAGCTTGACGCCGATGACGCCATAGATGAACAGGATGATGGCGGCGAGCAGCGTGATGTACTTCATGCTGACGACGCTCTTGACGAGCACGGTGACGATGAGTCGCAGTTCAGGCACGCTGCGGACGAGCCGGAAGACGCGCAGCACACGGATGACGCGGACTAGCGCGGTCATGGTGGGGTCTGCCGCGGGCAGGAAGCTCCCCACCACCACCACGATGTCAAAGATGTTCCAGCCATCGCGGAAGAACTCGCGGAGCGTGCGCGTGTGCATGGCGGCGAGCAGCTTCACGACGAGTTCGATGACAAAGACGCCCAGGCACACGTTGAGCGCGTGCTTGATGAACGTGTTGTTCATGTCGTAAGTCTGCCAGCCCACCAGCACACCGTTGAGCACGATCACGGCGAGCACGACTGCGCCGAAGGTTCTGGAATCCGCCACTCGGACAAGCGTTTGCATGGTGCAATCTTCACTGCCATCGCGACGATTTCCACCGACGCGGGCACCGGATTCGCGAATACCGTCCTGCATGGTCTTGCTTTCCGCACACCCCCGGCTGTCCCGCGCGTTCACGCTCATTGAACTGCTGGTGGTCATCGCCATCATCGCGCTGCTTATCGGGATTCTGATTCCTGCGTTGGGCTCGGCTCGCCTGGCGGCTCGCACCACCGTGTGCGGCTCGCGGTTGCAGCAGATCGGCGTGGGAATGCAGATGTACTGGAACGATTTTGACCGCCAAATGCCGCAGGCGAAGGGACCACTGCCACAAGGTGGCGAAGACATCATCGGGGCGCTCTTTGCCGGCAAGAAGGGGCAGTTGCCGTTCTTCGGCATTGATCAACTTGGTGCAGAGCGTCGCCCGCTGAATCGCTATCTGAACTCCAACCCCGTGCCGCCTGACGCGGAGCCGGGCATTGCTCCGATGGAGGCGTTTCGCAGCCCGGTTGACAAGGGCGCGACGAACACGGGCGTGCCGATTCCCGGGCTTGACCGCACGGACTCGATGTATGACCTGGTGGGCAGTTCCTACACGCTGAACGATCATGTGGTGAGTGACGAGACCGCCGCGACGCTGGTGCCGCGTGGGGGCGGCAAGATGCCCATCGTGCGGAACCCCAGCAAGACCTGGGCGATTGGCACACATCCGATCTACAACTATGACTCACCGGACGCGACCGATCGTGGTATGCAGTGGTTTGTGAAAAACCAGACGCAGGCCAACCTGCTGTATGTGGATCTGCATGTCAGAATGCGTGTGAAGGTTGACCCCGCGCTGAACACGAAGAACCCGGAAACGCCTGACTACACGTTTTTGCCTTGATGACGCCGCTGCGTCTTCACAGTCACCTGCTGACCGCGAAAGTCGCAGCGTGGCAGCGCAAACACCACGTCACGCCAATGCCACGCGTCGTGCTTTACGTGGGCGCAGGCTGTGGCGTGGGCAGCGGCACAGGCAGGGGCGTGCCCGGCGGCAGCGTGGGTACGGGAATCGTGATGGGCACCTCGCCAGGAAGCGGGGCTTCACTGGGATTCGTCGGCGCGGGAGCGGGCACGGGCACGACGGGCAGTGGCTGCGCGGGTGCCGGCTGTGCGGGAGGCGACACCGGCTGGGGAGCGGGACTGGGCTGCGGCGGCGGAATCAACTCGATCGACGGCGTAGAGAACGGCGATGTCGGAGCTGGCGCGTTCTCGACGGGCAGTGGCTCCGGATCGGTGCCGTCGGCGTTGGTCGTCCACTTGCCGCCGCGGAAGTAGCCTTTGCTCGGATCGATGCTGTAAAGGCGAGCGACGCCGCTGACGTCGAGCAGTTGGAGCGGCGCTCCGCCGTCCATGACGATCTGGCGGCTCCACTCGCTTTCGTCGCCGCGGAGCAGGAAGAGTTCAGCGCGAAGCGTGGCGACGTATTCAGCCATCCCGAGCGAGGGGCCTGGCATGCCTTTGCAGGTGCCGCAGAGACGCCGCTCGTTGCCACGACGCGTGATGAGGTTGTTGGAACACTCCGGACAAGGCCAGCCGCTTGCGGCGCGCTCGATCCAATCGCGACCGCCCAGAAGCCCCATCTGCTCCAGCATGGGCGAGGTCGCGTCGGCACGCGAGGAAACCTCGGGACGACGCAAGGCCTGACGCACAAACTGCCCGAGGCCGCTGCGAGCGTTGCCGATGGCGACGGCGATCTGGTAATCGGTCGAACCGGCGTTGGTGGCGCGGCGTGGTTCGTTCCAGACGGCTGGTGTGAGGCGCGGCTCGAGCCAGCGGGCCAGACCGCGCAGTGCGCGCCGGGTAGAAGGATCACTCGATGTATCGGCGAGCGCCAGAGCCGCGCTGCTGGCAGTGGCGGTGTCTCCAGCGGCATGACCAAACGTCACCGCCCGGGCGAGCAACTCCGTCGCGATGCGTATGACGGCGGGATCAGTTGCGCCGTCGAGCATCTCTTCGGCCAGCAGCAGATATGACTCTGGCGCGTCGGGAGAAACCTGGCCCATGCGATCACGCCACGCATCAAGCCCGCTCGGGCGGGTCGCGGGGCGTTCGGGCACACTGACTTCGGGTTGTGCCTGGCTTGGCTGGCTCTCTTCCTGCGTCTGTGCGCCAGCAGCGGCGCACGCGCCTGCGAGCGCGAGCAACACCACCAACTGTGTGCGTGCGTTCATGCGGCCTCCTTCATGCGCAGCAGCCAGAGCCGCGTTTGCATGCGTTCGGCCAGTTCCATCTGTCGCACGACGTGAGCAGCCTGGGCCATTTCGCGGCGCCACTGCGTGAGCAGTTTCTCAACTTCCGCGCTCGCAGTCGGACGTTCGCTGGTCACGGCGACGGCGAGCAACTCAACCAGACCGGCGGAATACGCCACGAACATCTGCGGCGAACCCTCAGCCACACGCAGTCGCTCGCGCGTCATCGTGCGGATGTTGGTCACCAGCGCGGTGCGGCCTCGCATGCGCGTGGCAGCCTGCGCATCAAGCGTCTGCTCGTCATAGGCGCGGGCCATGGCGTCCAAGGCAGTGACAACGCGATCGGTGGGCTGTTTGACAAGTCGCTGCTGATAGACTGTGGCCAGCAGGCCCTCAACTGACGTGAGATCGTTCAGCGTGCCATCGTCCACGTGTCCCAGCATCTTCCACACCAGGGCGCGGCGCACTTCAACTCGCCACATGGGGCTGCGCGTGCCCGGCAACGGACGGCCCGTCGCCTGCTGCACCAACTGCGAAGCCTCGCGCGTGGGCGGCATGTACGGCGCGAAGTCCAACATCGCTGAGGTGACCACCGGCGTGCCCACGGCAGGGGCGATCGCTCGCCGGGCCTGAATGCGAATCTCCTGCGTGGGCCCTCGCATAGCGTCGACCACCAGCAGTTTCGCATCGAGCGGCGTGACCTCTCCGCTGAACGAACGGAGCAGATCGCGCCGGCGGAGCATGTCGGGCCCGGCCCGCAGATAGTCCAACGCCCACTGCGATGTTCCGCGAACCGACAGTCGCGCGAAGACCTCAGACTGCGAGGGACTTGCGGGGGTGGTAAGTGGCATTGTGACGGGTGAGGTGCCCGCATCACCACGCCACACCCGAGCAGCCGATGCGTTCATGGACGCGAACCGCACCGCCTCGCGCATCGCATCGCCCACGCCGGTTGCGAGTGGCGTGCCGAGAGCGCCCTCCGCCTCCTGCACCCACGACAACGCCAGATCGCGTCGTGCGCCGGCTGTCTGCGTCTGCCACAGGTTCGCGAAGCGGTCACGCAGATCAAGACGATCCTGATCACTCGCGCCCGGCGAAAGTGCAAATGTGCGATCCGCAGATGCCTCGGGCTTGCTCGCCACCACAGTCGTCAGAGCGGCTGCATCCGCCGATGAAATGTCGCTGCGGCCCAGCCACACCACCAGAGCCGCGCGAGCGCCGCGCTGCTCAGACCACTCCAATGCACCGGCCAATGTCTGCACGCCCGCAAGGATGCGTACATCCTGCGTGGGTTCCTTGCCTGCCGTCATGAGGTGGTCGAGGGTCGTGAGAAGAACAACCTCCTGACGCTCCACCTCTGGCGTCGCGGCGCGAATGCACGCCACAAGCGTCTTCCATGCTTCATCCGGCGGCAGCTTCGCTGGGTCTTTGCCGCTTTCAGCAAGCAGACGCCCCACCGCGCCCGTCGCGTCGAACAGATTCTCCGCCCAAGGGCCACGTGTCGCGCTTTCCGCCACAAGCCCCTGCTCCACCGCTTCGCGCAGCATGCGCCGCGCGGACACGGGCAGATCTCGCTCCACCTGGAGCCGGGCGAGCAGCGACCGCGCAAGCACCGTCTGCGCCGTACGTCCTGATGACGCATCCAGATCGTCTCGCGTGGGTGATGCCATTTCGATCAACGTGTCGAGCACGCTTGCCGTCGCTGCGTCGTCGTGCTGCACCGCGTACATCGCGTCAACGAAGGCATCGCCACTCGCGACGAGGTAATCACGCGGCATCGCGTGCCATGTCTCACCGATCTCACGTGTCGCCTCGATGATGGTCTTCGCACCGCCGCGTGCATCATCGCGGGCCTTCGTCGCGCCGTCGCGCAGCGCCGTCACGAGTTCCTCCGCACTGCGCCGCGTGAGCTTCTCAGCGACCGGCGTGACGGGCGGGGCCTTTGCATTCACCACCGGCGCATCAGGCGTGGCGACTGGCGGTGCCCCTCCCCCTGGCGACGGCGCAACCACCACCGGCGCCGCGGGTGTATCAGTGAAGATGATGCGCAGACCGTACCCGATACCCACCAGCAGCACCAGCCCACCCACGATCGCGCCCGCTGCCATCAAGACGAGTCGCTTGGTGGGATCGTCCACCTCCACCCGACGAATGCCCTCTGTCACGACCTGGTCCGCGTCCACTTCGACGCGTGGGGCCGACTGCCTGGTCTCACGCGGCATCGCGACGGGTGTTCGCACTGGCGCGCGTTCTGGCTCGGGCGCGGCGCTGACGAGTTGCGGCAGTCGCACCATCACCTGCGTCAGTTCGTCACTGTCCACACCCATGCCCGCTGCGGTCTGGCGAATCAACTGCAGCGAAACGTGGTTCATCCCGCCGTGCATCGCGAGAATGTTGATTGCAGCGCGTTCGAATTCGGTGGTTGGCAGCGTTTCTCTCGCCGTGGGCGAGGGGGTCGGAGCCGGATCGCTTGCGAGTGATGAACCAAGCAGCCGGGCTGCTGCAGCGTGCAACATGACGCGGAGCTGCGCCGCCTCCTTCGTGCTTGCCTCGGGGTGCTGCGCGACGCGTGCCAACTGCGCTCGCAGCGCGGTGAGCACATTGTCTCTTGTGGCTGTACCCGGTGCGACGCCCAGCAGCGTGAACTCCGTCGCGTCACGGCCTCGCACGCCCAGAAACTTGTGCGCCGGATCAGGCTCGGGCACACCCGAGCCCGTCGACAGTTCGATCGGGTCGCTCATCGCCCACCTCCTGCGGGCTTGGGCGCCGGAGGCGTTGCACGCGGCATGCGCAGCGCGAGTGAATCAAGCTTCTGGCCCCAAGGCTCAGGAGCAGCCTGTGGAAAGAGCAATTTGTACTGTTCGTAGGCGGTGGCCGCCGCGGCGGGATCGGTCTGCAACAGCAGTCGCAGTGATTGATACCGCGCCTCGTACCAATCCAGCGACCCCGGCTCGAGCGACGCGAGGAGTTGATTCCATGCTTCCAGCGCGCCGGTTTCGTTGGTCGCCGCTTCGCGCATCGTCGCAAGTCGGCGCAGCGTGCTCACCGCTCGAATGCCGGACTTGGCCTGTTCTTCGTCCACGCTGATGGCGAGCATGAGCATCTGCCGGTCTTGCATGCCTGTCCACAGCGCGGCTGCGGCGCCTGCCACCTGCTCTCGCACCGACGGTGCGTTGCCCGCGCCCTTGAGCTGCGCAAGCAGCGCCGAACCATGTCGCACCACCTCGCGGGCTGCTTCAAACTCCTTGTCGTTCGCCTTCCACCGTTCCAGAGATGTCGCGTACATCAACTGGCTCGCGGCAGTCGCGAAAGGTCCGGGCATGCCGCGCAACTGATCGGCCATCTGCGCTGCGGTCGCCGTCTCTCGCTGCGCGACGGCGATCTGCAAACGGCGATAGAGCACTTCCGCCTCGATCTCACGCGTATCCAGCGTGAAGCGCGTCACGAGACGATCAAGAGCAGAGAGAGCGGCCTGCGCGCGGGTCACATCGGGGGCAGGCTGGCTCAGGAACACGTCGGCCAACTGCCGGGCTCGCAGCGTGGCCGCCATGGCTGCTTCGCTGGCTTGCGGACCGCTCAGTTCCAGAGCCTGCGCAAACTCCTCGCTGAGCAGAGGCTCGGCCACCTCGATGAATCGCAGCGCGGCGAAACCTCGCTGCATGGGCTGAGCGCGGCGGAACTGCTGATACAGAATGCGTGAAGCCTGCTTGCGGGCCGCGAGATAGAGCGGCTGCTGGGGCGTGACGCCAAGCAATATCTCCAGAGCCTGCTGCTCATCGATGCCCTCGGCCTGCACCTGACGCAGCAGCAGTCTCGTCGCGTTCTGTGAATGCGGAAACGCGCGGATGTACACGGCGGCGAGCTGATCGCGCCGCTGTCGCTGGGAGAGCTGGCCAGCCTCCACCGCCGCGTCGAGCGCCACGATGGCGAACCAGAGCGCGTCCTGCTTGATCTGTTCGGTGGCGCGCGGTTCGGCCTGCGCTTTCTCAAACATCTCCGCCGCGGGCAGCAGATCTCCCGCGTAATACAGCGAGAGTCCCTTGCGCAGCATGACACGCGCAGGCTCTGCGTCAAACTGCGATGCATCATTCGCATTGAGCGCGGCGTCAAAGAGACCCGCCGCATCGCGGTACGCGTTCACCACGTTTGAGCTGCGCGCGGGGGATTCATCATCCTTGTCCACGCTGCGATGCAGTTCGCGTGCGTTGTCGTAACTGAGCATGCCGCGCACATAGGCTGTCACGAATCCGGCGTCACCCAGCGGCAGCGTGCCGAATCGTTCGACAAGATCGACGATCTGCGCCAGTTCTCCGCGTGTGATCAGATCAGCAAGGCCCTGCTGCGCCAGGCCCTGCACGATGCCGCGGAAGTTCTCTCGAAACGAAGGTTCGCGCAGTGCCTGCAGCGTGAGCACCGCCAGGAGTCGCGCATCAGCGACGCTCAGCGGCGTGGGCTTGCCGTCGGTGCCGACGCTGCGCGTTCGCCGCACCATCGCCTCGACGTTGTTCCACCGCTGCGCCATCGCCAGCACGATCAGTCGTCGCGAGAACATCTGCTTCTCGACGTTGTCGGGCAGTTCCTCGACGAGATTCAACTGATCAAGCCATCGCATCGCGTTGTCATGATCGTTCTGCGCCGCCAGACACAGCGCGACGCCCATGCAGCTTCTTGCAACGTGCTCAAACTTCAGCGTGGACTTGGGCAGTCGCTCAAGACTGGGCACACTGTTGTTTGACGCGTTGAGAATCACGCCGAATGCCACCAGCGCGTCTTGCAGCCCCGTATCGGTCTGCGTGAGCAGCCACAGGTAGTACCGGCTCCAGCCTTCGTAGTACGCCGCGAGCGACCGCACCCGCCGCGCATCGCTGAGTGCGGCTCGCAGAATCGGCTCTTCCTCGGGCGAGACGCTCTTCTCGCGAGACTCAAGCCCCGTGACTTCGCGTGATAGCCGCTCACGCACCATGTTGAACTGGGGCGTCACGTCGTTCAAAATGCGGACAGCCTCAAGCTTCTCCGCTTCCGTCGCCAGACCGAGTCGAAACCGCTCAGCCATCTCCTCTGCACGCAGATACGTCGCCTTCGCAAGGTCAATCCGCAATTCCGCGCCGTCGGCCTCCGGAAACTCCGTGAGCAATCCTCTCGCGAGCTCCTCGATCTCACGCCGTGCCTCACCGTCCCGCGCTTCGCCCAGCATTCTCGTATAGAGGCGAGCCAGTTCGTTCGCCGCAACGCCACGTTCCTCGGGCTTGGCGCCCGCGAGTCTTTGACGCAGATGGGCCGCCAGCACGTCGGTCAATCCCAGGTCGGCGATATACGCCTCCAGCGTTTCATTCGCATCTTCCTGCAGCGGCGCCATCGGATCCGCAGGTTGCTGGGCCCAGCCTGCCTGAGCAAGCAGTGCAGCCGCCGTCAGCCCCAGCACGCGATGAGTGAGGGAAGCGGTCATTGTCCCTCTCCTGTGGGACTGCTGTCACCGCTCCGCACCGCACGCAGACCCTCCCAGCTCAGCGCCGGATGGCCCGGATACTCCCGCTGCAATCGTGCAAGCACTGCTCGCGCGCCGGTCAGGTTGCCGTCACGTCCCATGGCCGCGCTCACTTCGGCAAGCGCCACGCCCGCCAGAAAGGGATGCGCGTCCGCGAGTCGTGCGGGCACGTGCAGCAGCATCGCGGCGCCCAGCCTTCGCTCCTCGGCTTCTTTGCTCGCCAGCATCAATCTCCCCAGCGCAACCCGCACCCATGCTTCCTGCCAACGGGGCGGTTCATCGCCGGTCAAGCGTCGCTCAAGATTCGCCCGCGCCTTCACCTTGGCGGCATCATCGCCAATGCGAGCCGCCACCACGTCCCACGTCAACGCCAGCGCGACATCACTGTCATCACGTGCGGGCAACGTCACCGATCGGCCAAGTTCAAAGTCCGCGGCCGCTGCATACATCGCAAGCAGTCTGTCGGCTCGCGTTTCAGTCGTTCGCGGCATGGCCGCTGCCACGATCTGCAACGAAGGCGTGGGCAGAAAGATCGGCGCAAGTTGTGGTGCAAGGCCGGTGCCCCCATCCACAAGCGCGGTGTCCTTTAGGTCATCACCTGGCTTGGACCGACCTGCAAAGCTCACCTCGTCTTCGCCTGTGCGCACCGCGCCCGCCCACGCGACAATCGCCGCGGACTGCGCCTGCCGGCTCACACGACAGCGCATGACGCCCGACCACACCATCGCTGCCAGCGGTCCGCGCCGTCCTTCAAACTTGCTCAGGTGCCGTTCCAGCAGCGGCTCGGCACCAAGCGTGTCACCACGCTCCAGTCGCACACGTGCGCGCCACAGATCAGTCGCCATCGCGCGATACGGTTCCGCTCGTTCGCGCCAACTGCCCTGCATCCCGGCGATGCGGTCCCACGTCACGAGTTGTGTCGCCGCGTTCTCGCTCTCGCCCGCAACCAGCACCACGCCGTCGGGAGTCACATCGCGCACAAGCATCTCGGGCGGCGTTGCGCCATCACGCATCACCAGGGTCGCGCCCGCCAACTGCGCGGTCGCGCATTCCGCCGACCACGCCAGCGTGGCACCAAGCACAAACAGGATGATGCGTCCCGCGTGTTTCATCAGCGAATGAACGTGTACGTTCCCTTCGTCATCGATGCGATGCGCTGAAGCAGTTTGCCACCGACATCATCACCGAAGCAAATGCAATGCACGGGCACGCCGCCCGCACTGCGACTCAGAATCCCCACGCGTTCCACCACCGTCTCCTCAAACTGCCCGTCCGTCATGAAGTAGATCGCATCAGGCTTGGGGCGGATCGAAAACACCGTGTCAAAGCCCGGCATCGGATTGGTCGAAGGCCCCATCACGATCTCGTCCGTCTCGCTCAGCACGCGGCGCCGCATCGCTGGTGAGGCTTCGCGCCACTCGAGCTTCGTCCCCAGCACCGTCGCCTTGTCAGAGAACGTGACAATCAGAAACTCCGCCGTCTCCGCCATGTTGTCGACGGTCGCCCGCAGTTCCTGTTTCAGCCGGCCGATCCGATCGTCCTGCTCCATCGACTGCGACACGTCCACGACGAACGCAAAGCGATTGCCACTGGCTTCGACACCGAAGAAACTGGCTCCACCGCCCCCACCACCGCCGCCACCCAAGCCACCGCCGATGGAGATGTCTCCCCCGCCCGAGAGCGAGCCGCCCAGGCCGCCCAACTCGGTTCCAGCCCCTTCG
>VYMG01000254.1_pt1 | contig 18088 bp, 24 predicted proteins | sample 5115261 | NCBI WGS metagenome assembly VYMG01 (sample SAMN12291781, study PRJNA351875) | freshwater metagenome | isolation source: freshwater lake | place: USA: Michigan, Wintergreen Lake | collected 2013-08-08
AAAAAATAGCGTGCCTCTGGTATCTTCAAATCCCTTTAAATTGCCACAAATACTAAAGGGTTGACAGGGAAATCCTGCCATTAAAATATCATGATTGGGAATGTCTAGGGCAGCGATTTCGGTAATATCTCCCCGGGGTTGGTCGCCAAAATTAGCGTGATAAATTGCCTGAGCGTCTTTATCTATATCACAGGAAAAGACACAATCAGATGCTAAGTTTTGTTGGCGACAAACTTGTGCAATTGCAACTCGAAATCCTCCCAAACCACAAAAGAGGTCAATAAAACGGATTTTTTCTTTGTTTTTTAGAAGGTTCATTGATAGTTGAGATTGTAGCGATAGGGATATTCTCTTTGATTTTAACTTATTCAACTTTTACCAAAGATTGGAGGTGCGGGTTCATCGAATTGGAAGTTTACGAACACGCACAGAGTCATCGCTAATAGTAATTGCCGCACCTTCTGTCAGTTCCGTTTCCACAGTCAGTAAAACATCTAGAAGCCTTTGAGCAACCACATCAGGTCTGGCAGAAGATAACCGTAATGTAATCAAGCTAGGCAGTCCATAATTATTGAGGGCTACCAGCAGGGAAAAATCTAAGTCTTGTGTTAAAATAATTTTACCTTCCACTCTGGCAAGTTCCAAAATCTCCGCATCGGCAGCAGTGGCAGGTAAAAAGTCTGTAGTGCGTACTATGTCGTAGCCCTGTAACCTTAAAGCCGCAACTGTCAAAGGGGAGATATGAACATCAGCCAGTAAACGCAGACTACTCATGCTGAAGTGAAGCTAACGATATAATCGGATACAGCCCAAGCTGCATAATTAAGAGCCTGACGAATATCTTCCTCCTCTAACTCTGGATAAGCTTCTAAGACTTCCTGAATAGATAACTGACTAGCCAACAGTTTCAAAACAAATCCCACAGTGATACGCATTCCTCGAATCGTTGGCTGTCCAAGACATATTTGTGGATTAACAGTAATACGGTCTAGCTCTTTAATCACTGTGGAACTCCTAGTATAGACTCTTCCTCTATTGTTACATACAGCAAACAACCGCCTCTATGAGAACCTTAATGTCAAGGAATTTATGAGCATGGTGCGTTCCCAATAATCTATCGGTGGGGTAGTCGGAGTTGCAGTAAGGAACGCACCCTACAAGATCGGCGATCACACTACAAGATCGGCGATCGCACTGAGGACAAAGAAAGTCTTACTTTCTCCTGACCCATGTTTGAGACGCGCCGGGTGTTTGAACACCACATCCACTCCAACCTTGTTGCTGATAGCTCAATCTATCACTGTTGATTACTCGTAAACTAGCATTAACAGAAGTAATGCAATCATTAGGATCAATCCGATAAACTTTTAGATTGATCCTATCATTGCCAGAATATCTTCCAATGAAAATGTGATCATAGGTGCCATTGTAACAGTCACCTAAAACTCGCCTCCCGTCATCTCGATAAATATTTATTGGGCAGTCAGGGCTTCCAGTCCAACTACCAACCAAATTAAAATATCCTTTTTGTGCATATGCTGAGAAACACATGAGTCCAAAAGAAGAAACCATTGAGAACGCAATAGCTACACTTTTCGTATTCATAGTTTAGACTTTTTGAATTGAGTTGTATAAGCTGTTCAGTGAGATGGGAGAAGCGGAAATTCAAGACTTCCTGACCTATCTTGCCGTTAATAAGCAGGCCGCTGCTGCTAGCCAAAATCCTAAGTACAGGACAAAAAGCTTGAAAACTAGGCTGGAGTAGGGTTTTATGAGAAATAGAACCAATCGCAAAAACCCCATGAACCAGTATAGTGCCTTAAAGCAAGCCCTGCAACCTCATCTAGGATGGCATGGTGCTTTGAATTTCCTTTCTCGCACTGTTTTTACTCGCCTTGCTCAAAGTCAAAACCGTCAACCTGAGCGAGTTAGCAGTAGGATTTGGAAGTAAAGCCCTCAAAGAGTCTAACTACAAAAGATTACAACGCTTTTTCCGAAATTTCGAGCTTGATTACTTTGAGATCGCCAAAATTGTCGTGGGTTGGCTGAATATTCCCCAACCTTGGGTATTGAGTCTTGACCGGACAACTTGGGAGTTTGGTAAGCATTGCTACAACATCCTGACTGTAGGCATAGTCTCCGAGGGGGTCGCCATTCCCTTACTGTGGTGGATGCTCCCAAAAAAAGGAAACTCAAACAGTGATGAGCGTATGTGTTTCCTTGAGGAGATGCTAAAAATTTTTCCCGCCGCTGAGATTCGTTGTCTGTGTGCCGACCGGGAGTTTGTCGGTCAAGCTTGGTTACGTTACCTTCTTTTAGAACCGGGTTGTTTGGCTTTTAAAATACGGGCAATCTCAAAAAATAGCGTGCCTCTGGTATCTTCAAATCCCTTTAAATCACCACAAATACTAAAGGGTTGACAGGGAAATCCCGCCATTAAAATATCGTGATTGGGAATGTCTAGGGCAGCGATTTCGGTAATATCTCCCTGGGGTTTGTCGCCAAAATTAGCGTGATAAATTACCTGAGCATCTTTATCTATATCACAGGAAAAGACACAATCAGATTCTAAGTTTTGTTGGCGACAAACTTGTGCAATCGCGACTCGAAACCCTCCCAAACCACAAAAGAGGTCAATAAAACGGATTTTTTCTTTGTTTTTTAGAAGGTTCATTGATAGCCTATGATCGGCAGTATCGCCAATTATGGGAATAATTAAAAAAGAGACGCTTCTAGAAACGTCTCTAGAGGATTTACTTGCGGTTTTAAACCGTTTCTACCAAGGGACGGGTTAATTTATCCAACTGTTGGGTTAACAGACTCAGGAATAAACCCACATCGGTGACGATACCTACCGATTCTACGGAACCTCGATCGCTTAATTTTGTCACCACGGCCGGGTTAATATCGACACAGACCATTTTTACTCCTGCCGGTGTCATATTGCCCACACCGATGGAATGGAGCATACTAGACAGCATGAGAATCATGTCTGCACCTTGAATTAAGCGGGAATATTCTTCCTGTGCTTTAATTAAATCCATCTCCGTATCTGGAAGCGGACCATCATCGCGAATTGAACCAGCTAGACTGAAGGGGACATTATTCTTGACGCATTCATACATTACGCCTTTTGTCAATACCCCGGCCGATACAGCTTTGGCGATGTTGCCGTGGCGACGGATGAGGTTGATAATCTTCAGGTGGTGACGATGGCCACCGCGTACGGGGATACCTTTCTGCATATCTACCCCTAAAGAAGTACCCATGATCGCCTGTTCCATGTCGTGAACTGCGATCGCATTTCCCCCCAGTAAAGCGTGAACGTAACCATCGCGGATTAAACGGGAGAGATGTTGCGCTCCTCCGGTGTGAATGACCACTGGACCTGCCGTTACCACCACTTTACCGCCTTGGTCGCGAATTTTACGCATTTCCCAGGCAATCTGCTCGACGGTTAACTCGACTCGGCGCTCGCTGGAAACCCCCGCACCCATAAAGGTAAATTCCTGGGTGCTGTTGCGTTGTTCCCGGGATTCCGCCTGTCGGATAGTACGGATGCCCTCAACTCCCACCATAACGCGATCGCCAGCTTTTAAATCCCGCAGCAGAGTACATTTCGCCGTTTTGCCTTCCGGACTTTCAGTGACGACGATGGCTGCATCCATGCGTTGATTTTCCACCCGCACCCATTCACAATTCACCCGCACTTCCGTGGGATAGATGGTGCTGACATAAAAATCATCGGGAGCGACCCCATCTTGTGTCACCACTGCGGTATTGACATCGCAGATTTCTTGGGGACGAGCGGCCGCACCGAGGTCGATCAATTGTACCATGATCTCCTCCATTACCTCGTGGGAGGGTGCAGAAACGCGCACTTCTGCTGAGGAGGTACTTTGGCGCTCAATCCCTAAAGTGAAGTTTAAAACCTTGAAACTGCCGCCATTTCCTACCACAACATCGAGAGCTTTATTCATAATTCCCGCGTCGAGGAGATGACCTTCTAACTGGAGAATGCGACTTTCAATGGTGACATTAGCGTGATGGTCTGGAATTAAGGGTTCCGTGGTACGCAGGGTTAAACATTTAGCGGCTCCTCCTGCTTTTAAGAACTCCGTCAGGGGAGTTTGTACCACTTCAAAGCCTTTTGCAGCTAACTTATATTGTAAATCGTCACTAATTTTATTCATGACGATTACTTGACCGATATTCACTGCATTACAAGCAAAGTTAACCGCATCAGCTTCTTCAACGATAATGCGTTTTTCTTCGGGAATTTTTAACTCAATTAACCGATTTGAATAGGCATCAAAAGCATCGGGATAGTAGAGAAGATAGCCACCACTAAGGGGACAAAAACAGGTATCAAGGTGATAGAAACGTTCATCGATTAAACGTAGGGATAAAACCTCGATATCGAGCCATTTAGCGATTAAAGGGTGGGAATCTAACTCGGTTCTGAAGCCATATCCTGCCCATAACCAACGTCCTTCCCGATCTAATAATGCGTCTCCTGCACCTTCAAAGGGTAAATCTTTTGGCAGTTCATGAACCGTAAAACCGTTATCTTCAAACCACTGTTTAAAATAGGGTTCTTCTCCCTGTCTTTCTTTGTGCAAAAAGCGACTTAAAACGACAGTTTTTTCCAGAACTAAACCTGCATTAGCGGTAAAAACCATGTCAGGCCAGCCTTTTTCTGGTGTGACTAAATCCACGAGCGCCCGATCTTTGAGAATATGATAAAGCTGCTGCCATTGTTGCCTAGCTTTTTCCTGGGAAGATTTGTGAATGTTGCCCTCCATCCAAGGATTAATCACATAATCCACATCGTAATGATCGGGAGAACACATCAAAAAGCGAATAGTTTCAGTCATATTTTTTGACAATGAATATTCAGTATAAGTAGTCTGGAGATAAGTTTAGACCAATCTTCTATTATACTCTACTTTGCACCGAAATATCACTAGGCCTAAGATTAGGACAATTCCCGCTCTAGAAGCTAAAAACAGCCTGATTCTAGCCGATAACTGACGGCTAGAAGCTTAAATTATTGTAAATCCTGATGTTTAAATAACCCCATAAATTTCGATTTGCGTCCGTGTTCCTTAATTAAACTTTCCCGATAAGTTTGCCATTCTTCCCGTCTTCCCGACATATAAAAGGCATTACGAGCTTTTTTAAGCCATTTAATCGCTTCTTCGTAGCGATCAGCCTTTTTTTCGTCGAGTATCTTTTCCGCAGGAGGACGCGCGCGATCGATTACCCAGTTAGGATCGACGCTAGCAGCCGCATCCATTATCCGCCAAATTAGGTGAGACTGCACATAGGAATTACCAGAAACCACTTCAATTGCATCTCTAACTAAATTTTCGTGGAGAAATATATCGATTTTAGCCTCTGTGGAACGTCCACCGCTAAACTCGCGCAAGTAGTCTAACAAGTCTAATTTTAAATCGGGCCAATCTTCCCCAGCTAAAGACTCAATTTTTTGGTAATGGGAAAAGGAAGGTTGGTCTTGAAATGCCTTAATTCTAGCAGCCAAAGCTGTATCTATATCCCCTAAAGATTGCGCTAGTTCACTTGTCCAGAGAGCTAATTGATAATAATAATTTCCAGGCAAATTTAGACCAATCTGGGCAATTATTAGAGCGGATTCTGGTGCGGATTCATCGCGTAAAGCTTTGGCAAAAAAGAAGGCTTCATCGTTTTTAGTTATCATGTTTTTTGCCGCTGCCATCGCTTCCTCAATGCGATCAAGATAGACTAACTTAGTTAGATATTCTACCACTTGTCCTGAAGCGAAAGCTAGATTCAAATACTCCTGATCTTTTTCCTGTTGCTCGAAAATTTCTAAGCGAATAGAAGTTAATGTTTGGGCATAATCGGGGATATTCCCTGACCACATTTCTGAAAAATTAGCCGATTCTCCTCGTAAAATCTTCTCTAAAACTGGATCGTCCCATCCCTGTTGTAAGGCTGCTAAACTCATCTCAAAATCGGCACTCCATTCATGCTGCCATTGCTCGATCTTTTCCCTTAAATCTTGCTTTTCTTGGGGATTAAATTCTCTGCTTAAAATTGCTGCAGTTAAAACCCGATCGATTCTGGCACTTAAATCATCATTAACAGCACCGTAATCTTCTAAATTATCCCATTCCTCGATACAGGCGCTAATAATTGCTTCTAAAATAGCGATCGCATTATCTGGTTCTCCCTTTTGATAATAATCTTGGGACTCATCCACTAGGGCATAAATTTCATCAGAAATTGGGTCTTCTTCGTAGTAATCTTCTTCGATCGCTCGCAGGGATTGCCGCAGTTCATTACGGACAGTATTACGATAAGCTTTGACATTAATAGTTATCTTCCCTTCCGCTTTATTAACTGGGGTAGCTGGCACTAAAAACCTATCAATTGTCTCGATAATTTCTGGGTGTTTAGCCACTAAATGATTAAGCAATTTTCTTGATTTACTTTCATCGATCGGTGTCAGCAACTCCTCTAGAGAGGCTTTTTTGATAATTAATTCTGGTTGACGAGAACAGGTTAATAAAACCGCCACAATATGCTTACACCAACCTTCGTAATCGTAGGGACAGGAACAGGAGACATTCTCAAGATTATCTTGGTTAAAATCCATGGCAACTCGATAGGGTTTAACCTCACTACCACTCACTAAAGCTTGTAGATTTTGCCCCCGTTGCCAAAGAGAAATAACTGCACCGTTATCGTAATAATCCTGACCGCGCTGATAGGAAGCATTGGTGCTATTTTGCCGGATAATTTTTTCATTGATAGGAGGAATAGTCATAGTCAGAAAAGGAGAGGATTGGGTGATAAAATCTTGTCTGTGGCCAGAAAACTGCCAGCACCGAGGCAGACCAGTGCATCAGCAACCGAGTCAACTTATCTTCAGTTTAGCCTAAATGTGCTATAGTGAAGACACTATGGAAATTAAAAACATTCCCCTGTCCCAAATTCGTCGTCCTTTACCGCGACAAACCGATCCCGAAAAAGTTAATCAGTTGATGCAATCGATCGCTGAGGAGGGATTAAGAGAACCGATCGATGTTTTAGAAGTGGATGGTAACTACTACGGTTTTTCCGGTTGCCATCGCTTTGCCGCTCATCAGCATCTCGGTAAAGAAACAATTCTCTGTCTTTGTTCGTCGCGCTCCTAAATCCGTTTTAGCTAAACACATCGCTTAAGCTGAGAAGTCCCATGAATGAGTCCTTGTATAAATATCATCGGCAAAAATTAGAGCAGTTAATGGCAGAAATTGGCTGTAAAAATCTGGAAGAATTGAGTCGGTTATCGGGTCTATCTTCTTGGCAATTGCAGAGAGTTCGCCATGGTTTAATCGCCAAATTATCCTCTGAATCTTTGGTGAAATTAGCTAATGCGCTGCAGCTGCCAGTTAGCGATCTCCTCGCTCATTTTCAAATCCCGACGATGGGGACAGAGTATCGTTCAGGGGAATCAAAAATTATCGAACAAGAGTATCAAAATTTACAGCAAAAATTAGACCAGCAAAAAGAAGAATTAGCCGCAGAATTTCAACGTCAAAGCATCGAAGCGATCGAATCTTGGTTAGTTCAATGGCCCACGGCCGAGGCCGTTGCCCGCAAAAATCCCGACCTAGCAGCCGTCAAAATCCTCTCCCTAGTTAAACCGATTATGCAGTTACTGGAGCGCTGGGGAGTGCAACCAATTCACAGTGTCGGTGATCATGTCGGTTACGATCCGCAAATCCATCAATTGATCGATGGTCAAGCAGCAATAGGTACACCCGTTCTAGTGCGTTATCGGGGCTATCGTCATGGGGAAAAACTACTTTATCGTGCTAGAGTGAGTTTAATTAAAGTAGAAATGCCGGAAATTCAACCAGCAGAAACAGAAAATGTCACCGCTTAAAGTGATGATTCTTGCAGAGCTTTAGTGCCGCAAAAACGTCTTCGGAGAAGTTCTCTGAAAACGCTATCGATAATCGATCGCAAAAGCAAAGAAAATTTTTCCAGCATCTTGACAAATTTGCTTATATGTGCTGGGAAAAATTCCCCCATGGTCTGCTTTTATCTCATCGGTAAAGATTGCAATCCCAAACAAAGTCCTTGACAGACTCTTGCTAGGAAATTTAAGTAGCCGTAGGTTGGGTTGAGCAATAATAACTCTTGTCTGTCAAATATTAGCGACGCTTGAGCGAAACCCAACCACACCAATGTCGTCAATAATGTTGGGTTTCTAACTGGGATTGGTGCGTTACGCTAACGCTAACGCACCCTACACGCTACACTACACGCTACACTCAAGATTAAGAAGGAAACCGAGCAAAAAGTAATGAGAGGGTTGTTTTAAGTTTGTATTTGTGCTACTTTGAAAATATGAAAGCAACGATCCGAAACGTTAAAATTAGCGAGATTCCCACAGCGATCGAGCAGTTAGGCTTGTCCGCTCATGCGTGTGTCGATTTCACAATCGAGAATCATGAGATGACGGGGAACGAACAGGACGAAACCACCCAAGCCTTGATGGAAGTGGTGAATGAAATTCGTGTGGATTGGCCACATAACTGCTATAAACCCCTCTCCCAAACTGGGAAAAGGGGATATTTTCGAGGATTGTTAACCTCTTGCTTTTAACCAATCGCTAATAGCGGGGGGTAAATCCCGTTGCACTTTGCCACTGACATACATTCCGATATGTCCGACCGGGAAAGCACAAGCGGTATAGTCAGAAGTACCGATATAATTCCCTAAAGCGAGGGAAGAAGCGGGAGGTACAAGGTGATCTTTATCCGCATAAAGATTGAGAATTGGCATGGTCAGATTGTGTAAATCTACCCGTTTATCTCCTAACATCACTTCCCCTTTAATCAGTTTATTTTGCTGATAGAAATCCTTGAGAAACTGTCGATAGGATTCTCCCGCTTGGTCGGGACTATCAAAAATCCATTTTTCCATACGCAGAAAATTAACTAATTTTGATTCGTCTTCCATGATGTCAGGAAAATCAAGGTATTTCTGATAACCTAACTGCAAAGGTTTCAATTCTAGAAACTCTAAGTTGAGAAAATCTCCCGGAATATTGCCCATAGCATCTACCATTAAATCGATGTCTAATGCTTCGGAGCCTAAGGAACATCCCCCGCGCATATTTAAGAGGGTCTCGGTTTGATAAAAGTCCACCGGTGTCACCATTGTCACCAGATTTTTTATCTTATCGGGATAGAGGGAACTATAGCATAAACTAAAGGTTCCTCCCTGACAGATTCCTAACAGATTAATCTTGTCGAGATGGTGACTTTGACGAATAAAATCGACGCAATTATCGACATAATCATTGATATAATCATCAAGGGTTAACCAGCGATCGCTTCTCGTGGGATATCCCCAATCAATTAAGTAGATATCTAAGCCTAATTTCAGCAGATTTGCCACTAAAGAACGCCCCTCCTGTAAATCTACCATGTAGGGACGATTGACCAAAGCATAAACCATCAGCAAGGGAATCTCGAAGGGTTTTTCGACCACGGGTTTAAAGTGATAGAGAATGATTTTATCTTCCCGATAAACTGCTTCTTTTTCCGAGACTCCACACTGAATATCTTCTTCTTTAACTCGTTTGAGATTGTCTAAACCTTTGAGATTTTTCTGAGTTAATTCTAGATAATCTTGGGTAAAATCTTCCAGTTTCACTTGCGTCAAAAATGGCCACATAATTTAATTCTCCTAGAGAAGTGGGGATTTTTCAGTGAGCAGTGAACAGTAAACAGTAATCAGTGAAAAGAAAGTTCCGAAGTTTTCACCTAACACTATATACTTAAAACTGCAATCCGATAACTGATAACTGATAACTGATAGCTTACCTGATTGTCAAGCACAATTAACTAATTGTTACTTTCTACTGCTTTTTTTCTCCTAAAGCTTTTTTGAGACTTTTTACCTCTTTGCGTAATTCATAGATAGTCCGATGAATTTCATCGACTTCGCTGCGGGTAGGCAGATTCATTGATCGCAGGTAAATTTCCATTAAATCCTGCTGTTTGAGGCGATAATCATTGAGGGAATTAATAAATTTTCCTCGTACTTTTAGGTTTTCTGGTTGACAAAAAGCCTTTTCAAAAATATCATCGGCGACTACACTCCACACATCTTGAAATTCTCGCCAATTCTTGACAGGTTGACCTTTTTGTGCTAGGGAAACTAATTTTTTAGTTAAAGCTTCAAAGGATTTAACTTGAATATCAGCCAGCACAATTTGATAGTTAATACTAGCTTGATAAAGAACCCGCCAAGTTTCAAAACTATCGAGTAATTTGCGGTTAAATTCTCGCGGCAATCCCAATAAAGGCATCTGTAACCATTGGCCAAAAGTTTCATCATAAAACTTCTGCCAGTAGATATTATTGAGTTCGATCAAAGAAGATGTGTTACCTAACCAAGCTTTGGTTATTGTGTCATTTGACAGGACGAAAGGATCGAACCATAAATGATTGAGACTTTGCAGTTGTTGTAGGTAAATTGTCCATAGTTGACTGACATCTTGACTACTTTTGGAAGTGGTGGCAGTAAAACTATTCAGTTGACCGCGCATCTGTTGGGTATAATTATTTAAAATTGTTTGCCAGTCTTCTCCTGTTTGCATTTTCGGGAAGATACTTTCCCAAGCTTCCACCGATAATTTTAGGAATTTGATCAATAAATCCCGATTATCAAAATAGCGCTGGGTTGCCTCTTGCAATTCTGGTTTAATATTGCCCATGGCAGGGGGTATTGCCCCCATCATATCAAACCAACTTGACCACATTTTTGTCCCGGTTTCTGTCCAAAGATTGACGTAATCGGCGGCCATCTCACTCCAAGCTTGTGTCGGTTTATCCATTATTTTTGCCCTTTTCCTTTAACGCTGATTTCGGTAGTTTAATAACCCATCCTACACCTGATAACTGATAACTGATAAGTCATATTTTTCCAGACTTGGTAATTTTTGCTAGTAATCTTAACGCTTCATTGACTGAGGCTGAATCTTGAAAAGTTTCCGCCACATCGGGATCGAGAATGATCACATTACTAGCCTGTCGATAAGCTTCATAATATTTGCCACGAATACCACTGGAAAAGTCATATTCAGTCCGCATCTCGTCATTAACCGTTTCTTCAGACTCCTGATTAATAATTTTTTCTCTCCTGTTTACTAGCTAAACGGGCGCTAATTAAGCGAATTTCATTTTCTCTTTCTGTATGGGATTTGACTAACAGCTTTTGTAATTTTGACTGTCCTATCGTCAGAAAACGAAACTCACCCACTGAATCAAGCAACTTAGCAGCGACAATAACAAACACATTTTCCATCTTTGAATTAGATAACTGATAACTGATAACTGATAACTGATAACTGATAACTGATAACTGATAACTGATAACTGATAACTGATAACTGATAACTGATAACTGATAACTGATAACTGATTAAGTGTGATGGGCCCCATTAACTCTGAGGACTTCTCCAGAGACATAACTGCTGGCAATAGGAGAGAGTAAATAGGCAGTTGCCCAGGCGATATCTGCGGGTTCACCGAAGCGACGACAGGGAATTTCGGCGGTGATTTTATCGCGAACTTTCTCGGGAATCGCTAAAGTCATTTCCGTGTTAATAAACCCCGGCGCAATCGCATTGGCGCGAATATTATAACGGGCAGCTTCTCGCGCTAAGGATTTGACTAAACCAATAACTGCCGCTTTTGTGGCCGCGTAATTAGTTTGGCCGGCATTACCGCGATCACCGGAAATAGAACTAATACAAACGATCGATCCCGCTTGTCGTTCATACATTCCCTCAATAAACGGCTTAATCGTGTGATTAACTCCTTTTAGGTTGACATTAATCACTAAATCCCAATCTAGCGGCGTTAATTTAGGGAAAAAGTTATCTCTGGTAATCCCCGCGTTAGCGACGATGCCATACACTGGTCCCAATTCCGCTTCAATTTGTTGAGCTGCCGCTTCCATCGATTCCAACTTAGTCACGTCGGCAACGATGCCTAAACCCTGGGGATTATCGGTGGCTAAATCCGTGTAAGCCACCTTGGCCCCCAAATCTATCAAAAGAGAGACAATAGCCGCCCCAATGCCTCGATTTCCGCCCGTAACGACGATAACTTTCTCCTCTAGTCCCAGAGATACCATAGCTTTTTCCTCCTAAACTCTTTCAATTGCGATCGCTGTTCCGCCACCGGTCCCATGACAGATGGCCGCCATACCGAGGGTTTTATCCTGTACTTTCAACGCATTAATTAACGTCACCAGAATTCGCGCGCCGGAAGCGCCGATAGGATGACCCAAGGCGATCGCACCACCATGAACGTTTTGTTTTTCCCTCGCTAACCCCAGATCCATCTCAAAAAGCAGATTATTTAAGGCAAAAGCTTCGTTATTTTCCACTAAATCGAAATCTTCGATCGTTTTATCTAGGGATGCCAGTAATTTTTTCACCGCTAGGACGGGGAATTCTGGGAAGCGCTCGGTTTTTCCAGCACCCACAGCGCCGCCAAGGATTTTGGCAATTGGTTTTAAACCGTACTGATCCACCGCTTTTTTACTGGCTAAAAGGATAGCGGCGGCCCCATCGGAAATCTGACTACTATTCCCCGCGGTTAAAACTCCCGACGGATTAAAAGCCGGCCGCAGTTTTCCTAACCCTTCTGGGGTACTATCGGGACGAATACCCTCATCTTGATCAAGAATTGTGGAACCTTTCTTAGATTTAAGCTCGATCGGCACGATTTCACCCTTAAACCAGCCTTTTTCTGTGGCTGTGGCCGCTCTTTGGTGGGATAAGGCGGCAATTTCGTCTAATGCTTGCCGAGAAACCCCGCGATCGAGACAGAGGCGATCCACTTGGGAACCCATGACCTCAGCCGTGGTAGCATCGGTTAAGCCATCGTGGAGTAATAAATCGGTTAATTGTTCTGGCGCACCCATGAGGAATTTATAACCCCACCGGGCCCGATGGGAGAGAAAAAAGCCGGTTTGGGACATGGATTCGATGCCACCAGCGAGGACGAGATCCGCTTCGCCTGCGCGAATTGAGGTGGCAGCGTTACTAACGGCAATCATTCCCGAAGAACAAACCATATCCACCCGATATCCGTCCACGCTTACGGGAATTCCCGCTTTAATCGCCGCTTGCCGGGGAATTAACTGACCATGACCCGCTCCCAAAACATTGCCGAAAATGTACAAATCTAGGGCTTCTGGGGGCAAATTAGCGATTTCTAGGGCGGATTTCATCACTGTTGCCCCTAAATCGGCTGGGGATAATCCCATCAATCCCCCACCAAAACGACCAATTGGAGTCCGGACTGCGGCCACGATATAAACTTCTTGCATAGACTTCTCTCTATTGGGAAGCGAAGATATTAGATAGAATTTGCTTAAGAATATCGAGTCCGAAAAAAGCAAAATCCCAATTTACTGTCATTGGTTAAAATTTTATGGCCTCGATGCCTTGAGTTTTTGTCTATCTACCCTCGATTTTGCAACATAATTTCTGGGTAAGAAGATATATTCATTAGAATTTAACTTTTCTGGCAGCAATCCCGTTTTTTTATGGATTTAGTCAAGCGCTTAGTTTTTATCGGTGGTGGTCATAGTCATGCGATCGCCCTTCGTCTTTGGGGACAATCACCCCTAAAAAACGTTCAATTAATTTTAATTAGCGATGTCACCCATACCCCCTATTCGGGAATGTTACCGGGCCACATCGCCGGTTTTTATGATTTTGCTGAGACTCATATCGATTTACCTTCTCTAGCTAGGTATTCTCAAGCGCAATTCTGTTTAGACAAGGCTAATTTCATAGATACGGAAAAATGTCAAGTAATTTGTAATAATTCTTCACCGATTCCCTTTGATTATCTCTCGATCGATATCGGCAGTATCCCGGCAGTAGATAATGTTATCGGTGCTAAAGAGTACGCTATTCCCGCCAAACCAGTGCCGATTTTTCGGGAAGGATGGCAAGAAATCCTGAAAAAAGCGGTTAATAACCCTAATAATCCTCTCAATATCGTCATTGTTGGTGGTGGCGCGGGCGGGGTAGAATTAGCTTTAAATATGCAGTCCCGTTTGTCCAAAATTCTCAACTCTAGCAGTAATTTGAATTTATCTCTAATTCATCGAGGAAAAAAACTACTACCAGCCCATAATAATTGGGTCGGTCAACGTTTAGAGAAGATTTTTAAACAAAGGGGAATTAGATTATATTTATCAACGGATGTAATAGAAGTAAGACCGGATCAAGTTATCTGTTCATCGGGGTTAGTTTTACCCATGGATTATACAATTTGGGTAACGACTGCCTCGGCCTCTAGTTGGATTAAAGAGTCGGGATTACTGACAGATGAAAAAGGGTTTATTTTAGTGAATAATTATCTGCAATCTCTGTCTCATCCCCATATTTTTGCCGTGGGAGATATTGCCACGATTCCAGATTATCCCCGTCCGAAAGCGGGAGTTTTTGCCGTCCGACAAGGAAAACCTTTATACGATAATTTACAAAGAATTCTGCAAAATCGGCCCTTAAAACCCTATTTTCCCCAGAAAAATTATCTGAGTTTAATCGGTACAGGAGACCAAAAAGCGATCGCATCTTGGGGCGGTTTCGCATGGCAATCACCGTTATTATGGACATGGAAAGATCGGATCGATCGAGCTTTTATGAGACAATTTGAAAAGCTCTACGATACTTTACCAAAATCTCGATGATTACGAGTTAATAAAATCACTCCACAGGACAGTGCAATCGCTTCGATTCGAGCATCCATCTTTACCAGAAGAATGCTTAGATAATCTGTGTCTAATAAATATCTCATATAGTCATTTCAGATAAGTCTGATACAGTCTAGACCGACAAAACCCTTAGGAACTCTGGGATTAATATTCTCAATCTTAATTGAAATGACTATAATTCTAATTGTAGTTGAGCGTCGAGACTTGCTACTCAAATTTCTTAAAAAGGTGCGTTGTCAAATTGAAAGATGATCCGAATCAGCACCGGAACTGAAATTACTTTGATAGCAAGGATTGCATTGCATCTTTCATATTCTGATCTGACAACGCCTAAAAAGGTGCGTTACATTCCCTTAACGCACCCTACTGGACTGTTTCAACTAAAATAGGGCAATAGATTTCGGCTTAAAGTCTTAGATTATAAAATTTATAGCATTTTTCTAATACACCAAATTAGCTGAAACAGTCAACCTACAGGGTTTATTTAAGGACAATGTTGGGACTTATCTAATTTATTAATAGCGTTATTTACCCGCATTTTAAATGTTGGATCATTGTAATTTTTTGATTTTTTTAAATCGCAAACCTTTTGATATTGGGGTGAACTCCAATCCTTAATATTCGCTAAGGTGTAAGCAATATACAAGTTTTTAAGATATGCGTTCTCTTCCTTGTCACCAACTATGCCGCCGATCAAAGCATTCACCACTAGGGGTTTTGCTTCTGGATCCTTATTGGCTAACTCACTTAAAGTCAAACTTGCAGTTTTTCGCTCAGACGTAGTAAATTTTTTAATCAAGTCTTCTATTTGGATTGTTACTTTATCAGATTTAAGCTTTGATATACTCGTCGCTTGTTCTTGTGCTTGTTGTTTGTCTTCAGGAGATGGTGGCTGATTTGAATTGGGTTGTTGTTCTTCAAGTAGCCATAAGATGGATTTACATTTTGTTGCATTGACATTAGCAGCTAGTCGGTTAAAGATAGGACCCAAATCTTTTGCGAAATTTTCGCATTCGCTTGGGTTTGTAGAGTAGATTACATTTCTGTTGGTTAAAAATATTCCATAAATATCCTTTAGTCTATTTTTGTGCGCTTCTTCTTTCAGATCCTGAATCTCTACATCTTTTTGAGCAATCTCTCGTTTTTTTTGCTCAATCACTGTATTTTGTTGAGCAATATCTTGTTGTTTTTGAATAATCTGTGGCACCAGACCAATTAAAGGGATTAATGCACCTGCAACAAAAGTTAAAAAAGGTTTTGACCAATGATTATCCTCTTTAAGTTTTTCATATTCTAATATTATCTTGGCTTGTTCAGGATTCAATTTTTTCAGATCTTCAAGTGATACACCTGCATGAGGTAACGCATTCTGATTGTTCCGATTTTGAAACCGTGCTTGCAAATTTTGAAGCCATGCTTGTAGAATTGTCATCTGTTTGTCCTCGTTTGAACGAATTAATATTGCTTTGCTTTACGCCGCTGTAACCAGCGTTTGAACGAAGTAGCACTTTCTGTAGATTGTTTGCCAAGCAACAATCCTTCAATACCGATATCCTCATCGAGTTCTGGCCAATACATACCATAACCTCCACCGCTAATTTGAACATTAACACGCTCAGCCGGACTACCATGAGCCAGACGCGGATACCAACCAATCGGGACAGCAATGGTACGACCGTCTTCGAGGTCAACAGACAGGGTATGACTTCCAATAAAATAAGGAAGTAAAGCGATAAATCAACAAAATGCTATGGTCATCAATCTCAATATCCCGCCCTCCCAACCATCAGCTAATCTAAAGGTAAAAATACTGATAGAAACCCTTAAAAATGGTCAATATGCTGTATCTATCGCTGAATTGCCTCATTTTCGAGTCCAAGCACCCACCAAAGAAGAAGCCATTTCCCAACTACAAACAACCTTTATCGAACAAATTAGCCAAATTGAAACGATATCATGGACAACACCCCTAGATAACCCCTCACCCAATTGGCGAGAATTTGCAGGTATCTTTGAAAATGACGCAGATTTTCAAGAAATCATGGATACACTTCAAGCAGAACGTACTTTAGATGATGACAGTGAAGTAGATCCCTCATATTATCTGTAGAGGATAAAGATTTGTGTCTCAATATATTCTCGATACTGACCATATTTCCCTAATTCTTCGCAATCATCCCCAAGTTATTGCTAATGCGTCCCGTCATTCCATTTCCGTTACAATCATTACTGTTCAGGAACTTTTCAGTGGAAGGAACCACAGAGACACAGAGGACACAAAGATCGATCTCTACTATATAAGTTAAACTTAAGTAGGGAGGCACAATTATTTGTAGGATGGGTTAGCGGTAGCGTAACCCATGCGGGCGTTGGGTTTCATGCTTCAACCCAACCTACGTTTATCTTATATTTAATTCCACCCATTTACGTTTCTTCTCTTTTTGTTAATGAAAGATGTGACCAATGGATGCCCTAAAAGGGGCGAGGTTTTAAACCCAAAATTCTGATAAAGTAAAAATCGTTCCGATACCTTGACTGGTTAAGGGAGAGAACGTCAATAGCTTGTTAAATAGTACATATAAACCAATGCCACGTCTTCGCTCGATTATTTCCCTAGTTTTAGTCCTAGTTACTACCCTGCTGGTTAGCTGCAGCGGTCCGCAAGCAACTATCCCCAGCGTTTACAGTCCCCAAAAAATCGAACAGTTACAGGTTTACATCCAACCCATAGAAGGATTTCGCCAAAAAATGAGCGTTTTGCAAGACCTCATCGCTGACAAAAATTGGGTAGATACTCGCACCTATATCCACGGTCCCTTGGGGCAATTGCGTCAGGAAATGGTAGGATTATCCCGTAATTTACTGCCCAAAGACCAAGAAAAAGCCAAGCAGTTAGCGAAAAATCTTTTCGTTCACTTTGAACGTATCGATGCGGCAGCCAAAGAAAAAGATGCTAGTCTTGCCGCTACTCAATTCCAAGAAGCATTAAAAGACTTCGATGCTTTCTTAAATATTGTTCCCAGTTAGTTTGTATCGGGAGACAGAATCGGTTATCAGTTATCAGCTTTTTTAAAAAATCTCGGGCTTTTTGCCTAGAGATTGTTGTCAGAGAGAAGCACACAAAAACTTTTTTCTTATGGGTATTGTAAAGTTTCAATACAAATATAGTCAGATATAGTCAGGCATGGTAATATATAGACAGGAAACTATCAGACTAGGCAAAAAAAACAAGAATAAGTTATCGAACGGCTTGGAGGTGGTGGAAACAAGGGAATTTAACAGGCTATCAATTGCC
>VYMG01000476.1_pt1 | contig 17971 bp, 15 predicted proteins | sample 5115261 | NCBI WGS metagenome assembly VYMG01 (sample SAMN12291781, study PRJNA351875) | freshwater metagenome | isolation source: freshwater lake | place: USA: Michigan, Wintergreen Lake | collected 2013-08-08
GCTGGTCAGGTTGCCGGCCATGAAGTTGACGCTCTCGGTGAGGTCCTTCCAGGTGCCGGCCACGCCCTGCACGTCGGCCTGGCCGCCGAGCATGCCCTCGGTGCCGACCTCGCGCGCCACCCGCGTCACCTCGGCGGCGAAGGAGCGCAGCTGGTCGACCAGTGTGTTGACCGTGCTCTTGAGCTCGAGGATCTCGCCCTTGCCGTCGACGGTGATCTTCTTGCTGAGGTCGCCGGCGGCGACCGCCTTGGTGACGTCGGCGATGTTGCGCACCTGGCTGGTCAGGTTGCCGGCCATCGAGTTGACCGAGTCGGTGAGGTCCTTCCAGGTGCCCGAGACGCCTTCCACCCGCGCCTGCCCGCCGAGGATGCCTTCGGTGCCGACCTCGCGCGCCACCCGCGTCACCTCGGCGGAGAAATCGCCGAGCTGCGCGACCATCCGGTTGATCGTGCTGGCCGTGCTCAGGAACTCGCCCTGCAGCTCGCGGCCTTCGACCTCGAGCGCCATGCTCTTGGACAGATCGCCCTGTGCCACGGCGCCGATCACGCGGGCCACCTCGCGGGTCGGGTGGACGAGGTCGTCGATCAGCGCGTTGACGCACTCCACCGAATCGGCCCAGAAGCCGCGCGCATCGCGCAGCACCGCGCGCTGCCGCAGTTGCCCTTCCTTGCCGACCACCTGACGCAGCCGCGCCAGTTCGGCGGCCATGCCGGCGTTCTGTTCGACCACGTCGTTGAAGACGTCGGCCACCTTGCCGGCCAGCCCGGGCCAGTGCAGCGGCAGCCGGATGCTGGCATCGCCGCGCCGCAGTCCGGTGAGGGCCACGAGAAGGGCGTGCAGTTCCTCGCCGGAGCCCAGCAGTTCGGCGTCCTCGTAAGGCTTCATGGGTTCTCCCTCGCGCGCGTTGGGAGGGCGAGCGAAGGCTGCCGCGCGCGCGTACGAGCCGCACGCGGTTGCAGGTCTCGTGCCGAGGGCGGCGCCCAGGAGAGGGGTGGGTTCCTCAGCCGCGAATCGGCAAGATTTGCAGAAAGACGTTCCCGTTTGCGGCAAGTCTTTCCCCGACGCACGGCGGGGCGCGGGTCGCGCGGGCGATCCGGATGGCCCGGCGGGGCAAGGCGCGTGCCGCTCGATGACACCGATTGACCATCGATCGCATCCCTGTTCGGCGCTTGTGGGCGGGCGCGCCTGACCTAGAGTGCAGAGAGTGCCGTGCTGGTCAGGACATCGGGTCCGCGTCGGTGCTCGCGCCGAACCAGCCGCTGCCATGCCCGCCCCTCGTTCCCGCCGCCCGACCAGGACATCGCGACGCCGCCTTGCGGCCGTCTCGGACAGCCGGGCGATCGAGCGACTGCTCGACGAGCTCGTCGAAGGGACCTGGGAGTGGGACATCGCGCGACGCAGCGTCCGCCACAACACCACCTGGTGCCGCATGCTCGGCGTCGGCCACGAGTTCAGGGAACATCCGCTCGCGGCGCACTGGCGCTTCATCCACCCGGACGATGCCGAGGGCGTGCGCGCCGCCTTCGCCGCCGCGCTGCGCGGCGAGGGGCGGCTGCGTCACGAGTACCGCATGGTGCGCGCCGACGGAACGTTGCTGTGGGTCGTGGACCGTGGCGCGGTGACCGAGCGCGCGCCGGACGGCCGGGCGCTGCGCATGGTCGGCAGCCTGCTGGACGTGACCGCCGAGCGACAGCGGCTCGACGAGCTGCAGCAGGCCGCGCAACGACTGCGGCTGGCGCTGAAGGCCGGTGACTTCGGCCTGTGGGACTGGGACTACCCGAGCGGGAGCCTGGTCGTCGACGAACGCTGGAAGCTGATGCTGGGCATCGCGGCCGACGAGCCGGTGGCCTCGATCGACGTCTGGGCCGCACGCGTGCATCCCGACGATCTGTCCAAGCTGGAGGCCGTCGTGCGCGACGTCATCGAGACGCCGGGCGGCACGGACTTCGCGGTCGAGGTGCGTGCCCGGCATGCCGACGGCCGCTGGGTGTGGATCCTCGACCAGGGGCTGGTCGCCCAGCGCGATGCCGCCGGCCGGCCGCTGCGCGTGATCGGGACCCACAAGGACGTGTCGCGGCGCAAGGCCATCGCGCGCCGTGCGGAGCAGGAGCGCCAGCAACTGCAGACCATCGTCGACACCGCGATGGATGCGATCGTCACGGTCGACGCGTCGCTCAAGGTGGTGGTGTTCAACCGGGCGGCCGAGCGCATGTTCGGCGTGCCGGCGGCCGATGTTCTTGGCGGATCGTTCGACCGCTTCATGCCGCCGCAGATGCGCGGCGGTGAGCACGACCGCCGCATGGTCGACTTCATCGCCTCGCAGAGGCGCACGCGTGTCATCACCAGTCTCGGCGGCGGTTCGATGGCCATGCGTGCCGACGGCTCGGAGTTCCCGGTCGAGGCTTCGGTGTCACGCTCGGGTCAGGGCGACGACACCCTGCTCACGGCCATCATCCGGGACGTCACCGAAATGCACCGGGCCCGCGAGGCCATGCTCCAGAAGGAGCGCGCCGAACGGGCCACCGCGGCGAAATCGGACTTCCTCTCGCGCGTGAGCCATGAGTTGCGCACGCCGCTGAACGCGATCCTGGGTTTCGCCGACCTGATGCGCGATGCCGAACCGGCGGTCGCCCGTCGCCAGCTCGAGCACCTGCGGCAGGCCGGCCGGCGGCTGCTGAACCTCGTCAACGACCTGCTCGACCTCGGCCGCATCGAGGCGGGCCAGCATGCGTTGAACCTGCAGCCGCTCGCGCTCGATCGGGCCCTCTCGCAGGTGGCCGAGCTGGTCGGTGCCGAGATCCTCCAGCGTGGCCTGCGGCTCGTCATCGAGCTGGACGACGAGCGCTGTGCGGTCCGCGCCGATGCGCGTGCGCTGGACCAGGTGCTGTTGAACCTGCTGTCGAACGCCGTCAAGTTCTCGCCCGCGGGCGGCACCGTTCGTGTCCGGGTGGATGCACGCGACGCCGCGATGGTCAGCATCTCGGTCTGCGATGAGGGGCCGGGCATCCCACCCGAGCAGTTCGGCGAACTGTTCAAGCCGTACAGCCGCCTGGACGGAAGCGTCGCCGCCAAGGTGCCCGGCACCGGCCTGGGCCTGGCGATCTCGCAGGGTCTGGCGCGGTTGATGGGCGGCGAGCTGGCACCCCGGATGATGCCTTCCGGCGGCACCTGCATGACGCTGAGCGTGCCGCGTGCGAGCCCCCCCGAGCATGAGGAGGCGCCGGCCGAGGCCGCCCCGGCGAGCACGCAGTCCGGGGCCCTCGACCTGGCCGACGGTGACCTGAAGGGCGGCCGCGCGCTGGTGGTGGAAGACGATCCGGCATCGGCGGTGCTGCTCGAGCACCTGTTTGTCATCGCGGGGGGATGGAGCGTGCGGATGGCGTCCACGGTGCCTTCGGCGCTGGCCTGCCTGGCGGCCGAACGATTCGACCTGGTGCTGACCGACATGAACGTCGAGGGCGAAGACGGGCTGCTGGTCGTGGCGGCGGCCAACCGCCACCCCGAACGCGCGACGATGCGCGTCGTGGCCGTCACCGCGGACGCGATGCCGGCGCAATTGCAGCGCATCCGGGCGGCGGGTGCCGATGGCTGCTGGCCCAAGCCGGTCGATGTCGATCGGGTGATGCGCTTCCTGCGCGCCCGGCGCAGTCGCTGGCTGGAACTGCTCGACGCGGGTTGAGCTGCTCGGCAGGGCTGCTGTCGGACGCACGCACAGCGCTTGCCCTGTGACTGCGGGGCGGCGGAAAGCCCTGCGTGCATACAACTATGTCCGGAATGCATGACCTACCCCGGACTCTGGTGGTTACCGCGCCGGTACACTGTTTTCAGAATCCATCCCGTGCCTTCGCCCTCTGGCTCGCCGCCGCAACCCGGCCCCGCCATGAAACCCGCCGTAACCCCTCGGCCCGCGATCGACGGCATTGGGCAAGCCCTCCGGACCTCACCCACGGGCCCTGCCGGCTTCCCCAATCCCGCCTTTTCGACTTTGAAGATTGGAAGCGACATGAACCGTCCCGTTCTCGAAGGGGTGCGCCTCCGAGATGGCGGCGCTGACCGAAGCCCGGGACGTCTACTGGTGTGACGGCTCGCAAGCGGAGTACGACCGGCTGTGCGGCCAGCTCGTCGAGGCGGGCACGATGAAGCGCCTGAACCCGGCGCTGCGCCCGAACAGCTACCTGGCTTGCAGCGATCCGAGCGACGTGGCGCGCGTCGAAGACCGTACCTTCATCTGCTGCGAGCGCAAGGAAGACGCTGGCCCGACCAACAACTGGATGGCCCCGGCCGAGATGCGCGCGTTGCTGCAGACCGGGGACAAGGCGCTGTTCCGCGGCGCGATGCGTGGCCGCACGATGTACGTGGTGCCGTTCAGCATGGGCCCGATCGGCTCGCCGATCGCGCACATCGGCGTCGAGCTGTCCGACAGCCCGTACGTCGCCGTGAACATGAAGATCATGACGCGCATGGGCCGCGCCGTGCTCGACGTGCTGGGCGACGACGGCTTCTTCGTGCCCTGCGTCCACACCGTCGGCGCGCCGCTGGAGCCGGGACAAAAGGACGTCTCCTGGCCGTGCAACAAGACCAAGTACATCGTCCACTACCCCGAGACGCAGGAAATCTGGAGCTACGGCTCGGGCTACGGCGGCAACGCGCTGCTCGGCAAGAAGTGCTTCGCGCTGCGGATCGCTTCCACCATGGGCCGTGACCAGGGCTGGCTGGCCGAGCACATGCTCATCCTCGGCGTCACCTCGCCCAAGGGCAAGAAGTACCACGTGGCTGCCGCCTTCCCCAGCGCGTGCGGCAAGACCAATTTCGCGATGCTGATCCCGCCGGCCGGCCTGAACGGCTGGAAGGTCACGACCATCGGCGACGACATTGCCTGGATCAAGCCGCATGGCGACGGCCGCCTGTACGCCATCAACCCCGAAGCGGGCTACTTCGGCGTGGCGCCGGGCACCAACCACAAGACCAACGAGAACTGCATGGCCAGCCTGAAGCGCGACGTGATCTTCACGAACGTCGCGATGACGGACGATGGCGATGTGTGGTGGGAAGGCATGACCGACGAGCCGCCGGCGCACCTGATCGACTGGCAGGGCAAGGACTGGACGCCGGCGATCGCCAAGGAAACCGGCGCCAAGGCCGCGCACCCGAACGCCCGCTTCACCGTGGCCGCCACCAACAACCCGGCGCTCGACGCCGAGTGGGACAACCCCAACGGCGTGGCGATCGACGCCTTCATCTTCGGCGGCCGCCGCTCCACCACGGTGCCGCTGGTCACCGAGGCGCGCGATTGGACCGAAGGCGTCTACATGGCCGCGACCATGGGCTCGGAAACCACCGCCGCCGCCGCCGGTGCGCAGGGCGTGGTGCGCCGCGACCCGTTCGCGATGCTGCCCTTCATGGGCTACAACATGAGCGACTACTTCCAGCACTGGCTGGATCTGGGCGCCAAGCTGCAGGCCGCCGGCACCAAGCTGCCGAAGATCTACTGCGTCAACTGGTTCCGCAAGGGCGCCGACGGCAAGTTCGTCTGGCCGGGCTACGGCGAGAACATGCGCGTGCTCGAGTGGATGGTCGAGCGCATCGAGGGCACCGGCGGCGGCGAGGAGCATGTGTTCGGCGTCACGCCGAACTACGAGCACCTGAACTGGAGCGGTCTGAACTTCAGCCGCGAGCAGTTCGACCAGGTCACCCGCATCGACCACAACGAGTGGAGGGCCGAGATGTCGCTGCACGGCGAGCTGTTCCAGCAGCTGGCCTATCACCTGCCCGAGGAGCTGAAGCAGACCAAGGCGAAGATCGAGGCGCGCCTGGCCGCCTGATTCGAGCGCCTGCGCCCAAGCAAAAGGCCGGCGAAAGCCGGCCTTTGTCGTTGCAGCGCGAGGATCTCAGTCGTGGCGCGCCATGCTGGCCGCTGCGCGCAGGTCGGCGGCGTAGCTGGGTTGAGTGGCCTCGTAGGCCTCGGCCATGCGCAGCAGTTGCGCGGTGGCCTCGGGCACGCCCGGCGCGGGCATGCGCAACCAGTCGCCGGACTGCAGCTGGAGGATGACGCGCGCCAGCCAGTCGGCCAGGCGCGGCGCCGGGCCTTCGAGTCCGAAGGTCGTGGCGTAGGCAGGAATGTTCACGTTCAAGGTGGTCACGAGGACCTCCGTTCTGTCAGGGGTGAAGGCTCAGGCCTTCTCGTTGCGCAGCTCGTGGCGATCGGCCGCGGCCATCAGGTCGGACGCGAAGCCGGGGTCGCTGCGGCGGTAGCTGGCGGCGAATTCGCGCAGCTCGTTGGCCTCTTCGATCACGCTGAGGCGGCGGTGGCCGCGCACGGGGCGACGCAGCGACGACAGCAGGGCCTCGGTCAGGCGAGCGGCGGCCAGCGCCAGGTCACCGATCGCACGGCCGACACCGGCGCCGCGCGCCGGACGGAAGGATTGGGAAGGGAGGATGTGGCTGCTCATGGCATGTGCTCCTTTGACATCTGTTTGATGCTGCAACGCACTATAGGGTAAATACTTAGACCCTACAGTGAATGTTATGAATACTCGGCATTCATCGCGTGAATGGATCCTGGGCCGTGAACTTCCGCACACTCGACCTGAATCTGCTGCGTGTCTTCGACACCGTGATGGCAGAAGGCAGCATCACCCGCGCCGCCGAGCGGCTGGCCATGACCCAGCCTGCAGTGAGCAATGCATTGAAGCGCCTGCGCGATTCACTGGGTGAGGACTTGCTTACACGTGCTTCACGGGGTGTGGCGCCGACGGCTTTCGGCGAAGCGCTCTGGCCCCAGGTGCGTGCTGCGCTCGGGCAGTTGCGATCGGCGCTCGAACCCGGCGACTTCGACCCCCAGGTCGATGCCCGCGTCTTCCGGCTCACCATGGCAGACGCACTCGCGGCGACGCTGCTGCCCGCGCTGATGGCGCGATTCGAGGGGCTGTCGGCGCGCTGCCAGATCGAGGTGCGCCCGCTGATCGACCGCGATCCGCGCGAAGCGCTGGCCCACGCCGACATCGACTTCGCGCTCGGCCACTTCCCGGAGGTCGTGGCGGCGCTGGTGGCCCAAGGAGGCCTGGCGCCGCTGCGCCACCGCCGGCTGGCCGAGGGCCGCTACGTCTGCGCGATGCGGCGGGACCATCCGCTGGCGCACGCGCCGCTGACGCTCGATGCCTTCTGCGAGGCGCACCACGTGCTGGTGAACTACAGCGGCCGGCCGCACGGCTTCGTCGACCAGGCTCTGGCCAGCCAGCAGCGCAGCCGGCACATCGCGTTGACGGTGAACCAGTTCTTCACCGCGGCCCGTGTGGTGGCGCAGTGTGACTTGCTGACCGTGCTGCCCGAGCGCTTCCTGCCGCTGACGGGGCTGGAGGACGAACTCGTGGTGCGCCAGCTGCCGGTGGAGCCTGGTGCGGTCTACACCGATGCGCTGTGGCACGTGCGGCACGACCGCTCCGCCGCGCACCAGTGGCTGCTGGCGCGCCTGGCCGAGGTGGTGATGCCCCTGGCGGAGCCGGGCGAGCCCGCTTGACGGCGGCGGCAAATCGCGCGATCCTCCGCAAAGTGGTCTAGGCCACTTTGCCCGATCCCCGCGAAACCCTCCGACGGAAGCCGCTGCCATGAACTCTCCCGCCGACCAGAACCGCGTCGCCCATGCCGCCGCACAGGCCGCCCGCAGCGCCCCGGGGCGCGTGGTGCGCGCGCCGCGCGGCAGCCAGCTCAGCTGCAAGTCCTGGCTCGCCGAGGCCGCCTTCCGGATGATCCAGAACAACCTTGATCCGGAGGTGGCGGAGCGCCCGGAGGAGCTGGTGGTCTACGGCGGTATCGGCCGCGCAGCGCGCGACTGGGCCTCGTTCGACCGCATCCTCGAGTGCCTCCGGGAACTGAACGACGACGAGTCGCTGCTGATTCAGTCGGGCAAGCCGGTCGGCGTGTTCAAGACGCACCCCGATGCGCCGCGCGTGCTGCTGGCCAACTCCAACCTCGTGCCGAAATGGGCCACCTGGGAGCACTTCCACGAGCTCGACCGGCAGGGCCTGTTCATGTACGGCCAGATGACGGCCGGCTCCTGGATCTACATCGGCACCCAGGGCATCGTGCAGGGCACCTACGAAACCTTCGCCGAGGCGGGCCGGCAGCATTACGGCGGCAGCCTGGCCGGCCGCTGGATCCTCACCGCGGGCCTGGGCGGCATGGGCGGCGCGCAGCCGCTGGCCGCGACCTTCGCCGGCGCGGTGTCGCTGAACATCGAGTGCCAGCAGTCGAGCATCGACTTCCGGCTGCGCACGCGCTACCTCGACAAGCAGGCGAACGATCTCGACGACGCGCTGCGCCTCGTGCAGGAGCACACGGCCAAGCGCGAGGCCGTCTCGATCGGTCTGCTCGGCAACGCGGCGGAGGTCCTGCCGGAGCTGGTGAAGCGCGCGAGGGCCGGGGGCATCCGGCCCGACCTCGTCACCGATCAGACCTCGGCGCACGACCTGATCAATGGCTACCTGCCTGCCGGCTGGACGGTGGCCCAGTGGCGTGCCGCGCAGGCCGATCCGTCGCAGCATGTGCGGCTGAAGGAAGAGGCCTCGCGCTCCTGCGCCGTGCACGTGCAGGCGATGCTCGACTTCCACGCGATGGGGGTGCCCACGGTCGACTACGGCAACAACATCCGGCAGGTCGCGCTCGACCAGGGCGTGAAGAACGCCTTCGACTTCCCCGGCTTCGTGCCGGCCTACATCCGCCCGCTGTTCTGCGAGGGCAAGGGGCCGTTCCGCTGGGTGGCGCTGTCGGGCGATCCGGAAGACATCCGCAAGACCGACGCGAAGATCAAGCAGCTGTTTCCGCACAACGCCCATGTGCACCGCTGGATCGACATGGCGGGACAGCGCATCGCGTTCCAGGGGCTGCCGGCGCGCATCTGCTGGCTGGGGCTGGGCGAGCGGCACCTCGCGGGGCTGGCCTTCAACGAGATGGTGAAGAGTGGCGAGCTGAAGGCACCGATCGTGATCGGCCGCGACCACCTCGACACCGGTTCGGTGGCCAGCCCCAACCGCGAGACCGAAGCGATGAAGGACGGCACCGATGCCGTCTCCGACTGGCCGCTGCTCAATGCGCTGCTCAACGCCTCGGGTGGCGCCACCTGGGTATCGCTGCACCACGGCGGTGGCGTCGGCATGGGCTACTCGCAGCATTCGGGCGTGGTGATCGTGGCCGACGGCACCGATGCCGCGGCCAGGCGGCTCGCCCGCGTGCTGGTCAACGACTGCGGCAGCGGCGTGATGCGCCACGCCGATGCCGGCTACGAGCTGGCGGTGAAGACCGCGCGCGAGCAGGGCCTGAACCTGCCGATGCTGCGCGGATGAGGGACGCCCGGCGCATCGATGTCGCCACCATCGCGCCGACGCGCTGGAAGAATGGCGCGGGGCTGACGCGCGAGATCGCGGTGTGGCCGCCCGGCGCGGGGATGGCTGACTTCGACTGGCGCCTGAGCGTGGCCGAGCTGGAACGCGACGCGCCCTTCTCGGCCTTCGCGGGCGTGGACCGTTGCATCGTCGTGCTCGGCGGCGCGGGCATGCGGCTGGTCGACGCGCGAGGCGAGCCGGTGCAGACGCTGCAGCCGCTCGCACCGTGGTCGTTCGAGGGGGAACGCGTGCTGCACGCCGAACTGACGCACGGGCCCTGCAGCGACTTCAACCTGATGACCCGGCGCGGACGCTGGCGCGCGGCTCTGCGTGTGTTGCACGGAAGCGCCACGATCGACGCGACGGACGCGACGCTGCTGCTGGCCGTGCGGGGGCGCTGGCGCTGCGCCGGCGAGGCGCTGCAGCCGATGCAGGGGCTGCTGTGGGAAGCGGCGCACCGTCCTGTCGAGGCCGAGGCGCCGGATGCCGATGCGGCGCTGCTGCACGTCCGCCTGTGCCACGATCGCCAGCCATGAACCGACTGTTCGCCGACCACGCGCTGCTGCCCGGCGGGTTCGCCGCGCGCGTGCTGTTGTCATGGGACGACGCCGGCACCCTGTCCGCCGTGCAGGCCGATGCCGACTGCCCGGCCGACGTGCGGCGGGCATCGGGGCTCGTCGTGCCCGGCCTGCCCAATGTGCATTCGCATGCGTTCCAGCGCGCCTTCTCCGGCCTCACCGAATACCGCGCCAGCGCGCAGGACAGCTTCTGGAGCTGGCGCGATCGGATGTACCGCTTCGCCGGCGCGATCTCGCCGGACGATCTGGAAGCCGTCGCCACGCAGCTCTATGTCGAGATGCTGCGCGCCGGCTACACCGCCGTGTGCGAGTTCCACTACGTGCACCACGACCCCGCGGGCCAGCCGTACGCCGACCCGGCCGAGATGTCGCTGCGGCTCGTCTCGGCGGCACGCCGCGCCGGCATCGGGCTGACGATGCTGCCGGTGCTGTACCAGACGAGCGGCTTCGGCGCGAAGCCGCCGCGCGGGGACCAGCGGCGCTTCCTGAACCACGTCGACGGCCTGCTGCGCATCGTCGAGGCGCTGCGGGCGCAGGGCGTGCGCACCGGCGTCGCGCCGCATTCCTTGCGAGCGGTGCCACCGGCGGCGCTGGCGGAGCTGCTCGCGGGGGTCGATGCGATCGACCCGACGGCGCCCGTGCACATCCACGTCGCCGAGCAGACGCGGGAAGTGCACGATAGCCTCGCGCACAGCGGCACGCGGCCGCTGCAATGGTTGCTCGACCATGCACCGGTCGACGCAAGATGGTGCCTGGTGCATGCCACGCACCTCGACGATGCCGAGCGCGCAGAAGCGGCCCGTTGCGGCGCGGTGGTCGGCCTGTGCCCGACCACCGAGGCCAATCTGGGCGACGGCCTCTTCGACCTGCCCGCGTGGCGTGGTGCCTGGGGCATCGGATCCGACAGCCACGCCAGCGTCGATGCGGCGGAGGAGCTCCGCCTGCTCGAGTACGGCCAGCGTCTCGTGCGCCAGCAACGCAATGTGAGGCTGGCCGAGGAACTCTGGGGCGCCGCCGTCGCCGGTGGGGCGCAGGCTTCGGGGCGCCCGGTGGCGGGCCTGGCCGCCGGTCAGCAGGCCGATTGGCTGGTGCTCGCCGATGCGATGTTCGACGGCCTCACGCCGACGCAACAGCTCGCCAGTCATCTCTTCGCCAGCCACCGCCGCGAGGCCCTGCGACAGGTGTGGGTGGCCGGCCGTTGCGTGGTCGACAATGGCCACCACGCGAGCGGCGAAGCAGCCGAGCGCGGTTTTCTCGCCGCCCGCGCCCGCCTGCTGGAAGCCCTGCGATGAGCCCGACCATCGACCTGCTGCTGCGCAACGTGCGCATCGTCACGTGCGCGGACGATGCCTGCACCGTCACGCCGCCGGCCTTCGTCGCGATCTTCGGCGGCCTGATCGCCGGCCTCGGGCCGATGACCCACCTCGACCCCCACGCCCCGGTGCTGAGCGAGATCGATGCCGAGGGCGCGCTGCTGACGCCCGGCCTGATCGACTGCCACACCCACCTCGTGCACGCCGGCCACCGCGCTCGCGAGTTCGAGTTGCGGCTGCAAGGCGCCAGCTACGAGGAGATCGCCCGCGCCGGTGGCGGCATCGTCTCGACGGTGAAGCAGACGCGCGAGGCCGTGCCGGCCGATCTTCACGCGCAATCGGCGCGGCGGCTGCAGGCGCTGATGGCGCACGGCGTGACGACCGTGGAGATCAAGTCGGGCTACGGCCTGTCGCTGAAGGACGAGCTGAAGTGCCTTCGTGTGGCGCGCGAGCTCGGCCAGCGCCACCCGGTGACGGTGCGCACCACGTTGCTGGCCGCCCATGCCCTGCCGCCGGAGTACGCCGGCCGCGCCGACGAGTACATCGCCCACGTGGCCGGCCACATCGTGCCCGAGGCGGCGCGGCTGCGTCTGGCTGATGCGGTGGATGCCTTCTGCGAGACGATCGGTTTCGACCTCGCGCAGACGCGCGAGGTGTTCGAGGCCGCCAGGCGCGCCGGCCTGCCGGTCAAGCTGCATGCCGAGCAACTGTCGAACATGCATGGCGCCGAACTCGCCGCCGAATTCGGGGCGCTGTCGGCCGACCACCTGGAACACGTCGACGAGGCCGGCGTGGTGGCGATGGCGCGGGCCGGCTCGGTGGCGGTGATGCTGCCCGGAGCGTTCTATTTCCTTCGTGACAGCCACGTGCCGCCGATCGACCTGTTCCGCCGCCACGGCGTGCCGATGGCGGTGGCCACCGACTGCAACCCCGGCAGCAGCCCGACCACCCACCTGCCGCTGATGATGAACATGGCTTGCACGTTGTTCCGCATGACGCCGGCGGAGGCGCTGCTGGGCGTCACGCGCCATGCGGCGCGGGCGCTCGGCCTGGCCGACACGCACGGCACCATCGAGCTCGGCAAGGTGGCCGACCTGTGCCTGTGGAACGTCGACCACCCGGCCGAACTGGCCTATGCGATCGGCGCGAGCCCCTTACGACAGCGCCTGCACGGCGGACGCGACCATCCGCTGTAGCAGGGGCTGGATGCGCGCCGCCAGATCGGTGCGGTAGGCGAAGGGCGCGATCTCGTCCATGTAGGTGCACTGGCACAGCTCGAGCTGGATCGCATGCACGCCCTGCTGCGGCGCGCCGTAGTGGCGCGTGATCCAGCCGCCCTTGAAACGGCCGTTGCTCACGTGCGTGTAGCCGCCTTGCGCCTTCATCGGTGCCTCGGCGGCAGCCTGCACCGCGGCCGCGCAGGCACGCCCATCGGCGGTGCCCAGGTTCTAGGGCTGCCAGTAGCGCTCACGGCGCTCGTCGCGCTCGGCCTCGCCGGGCGCTTCGCCGGGCAGGTAGAGGGGCTCCTTGCGGAAGGTGTCCATCGGCAGCAGACCGGTCACGTCCTGCCCGGGGTACAGGCTCTCGTCCTGCGGCGGGCGGTTCAGGTCGATCACGTGGCGTGCGTAGTTCGCCGCGATCACCGTGGCGCCCATGGCGTGCACGAACTCGTACAGGTGAGGCAGGTGCCAGTCCACATCCGCGCGCTGCAGCGCGGCCGGTGTCATGCGACGCTCGAGCTCGTGCGGGATCAGCGTGCCGGCATGAGGGATCGAGACGAGCAGCGGCGCGTTGCCCCGAGTCAGTGCGAAGACGTCCTGCTGCATGCGTGACAACCCTGGGTCAAGTGGCCTAGACAAGTCGAGGTGGCTGTGTAGACTGCGGCACGCGCCTTGCAAGGCCGACGACCAAACCCTTTCAGGAGTCGAGACGATGATCCAGCGCTCACTTGCCGCGTCCGTGACCGGCCTTGCCGCCGCAGCCGCCATTCTCGCCGCGGCCGGCCCCGCGGCCGCCCAGGAAACCCCTGTGGCGATCGGCATTTCCGGCTGGACGGGCTTCGCGCCCTTGACCTTGGCCAAGGAAGCCGGGCTGTTCAAGAAGTTCGGCCTCGACGTCTCGATCAAGAAGATCCCCCAGAAGGACCGCCACCTCGCGATCGCCTCGGGCGACATCCAGTGCGCCGCGACCACGGTCGAGACCTGGGTGGTCTGGAACGCCAACGGAGTGGCCACCACGCAGATCTTCCAGCTCGACAAGAGCTACGGCGCCGATGGCATGGTGGTCAAGCCGTCCGTCACGAAGATCGCCGATCTGAAGGGCAAGACGGTGGCCGCCTCCGCGCCCGGCACCGCGCCCTACTTCGGGCTGGCCTGGATGCTGAAGAAGAACGGGCTGTCGGTGAAGGACGTGAAGGTGGTGACGCTGGAGCCGCAGGCCGCCGCCAACGCGATGATCGCCGGCAACGCCGACCTCGACGCCGCGATGACCTACGAGCCCTACCTCAGCGCGGTGCGCGCCAAGCCCGAGGCCGGCAAGATCATCGCCACCACGCTCGACTACCCGATGGTCATGGACACCTTCGGCTGCACGCCCAAGTTCCTGAAAGAGAACCCGAAGGCCGCCAAGGCGCTGGCCGACGGCTACTTCGCCGCGCTCGACATGATCAAGGCCGAGCCGAAGAAGAGCTTCGAGATCATGGGCGCCGACGTCAAGCAGAGCGGCGAGGCCTTCGAGAAGAGTCAGGCCTACCTGCGCTGGCAGGACCGTGCGGCGAACCAGAAGTTCTTCGCCGGCGAGCACGCCCAGTTCAGCAAGGAAGCGGCCGACCTGCTGCTGGAGATCGGCATCATCAAGCAGATCCCCGATCTGAAGGCGCTGGCCGACACCCAGTTCATCAAGTGAGCGTCGTTGCGCCTTGAAGCCGCTGCGTGAGGTTTCGCCCGGGGCCCGCACGGCCCTGGGGATCAGCTTCTTCGTGCTGTTCTTCGCCGCCTGGGCCGCCGCCACCTTCGGCGGCTACGTGTCGAAGACCTTCCTCGCCGATCCGCTGACGATGCTGCAGTCGGGCTGGACGCTGCTGGCCGAGCAGGGTTTCGCCACCGACATCGGCTACACGGTGTGGCGCGTGGTCGGCGGCTTCGTGCTGGCGGCCGTCATCGCCGTGCCGCTGGGCGTGGCGATGGGCGCCTACAAGCCCATCGAGGCCTTCTTCGAGCCCTTCGTCTCGTTCGCGCGCTACCTGCCGGCCTCGGCCTTCATCCCGCTGCTGATCCTGTGGGCCGGCATCGGCGAGGCACAGAAGCTGGCGGTGATCTTCATCGGCTCGTTCTTCCAGCTGGTGCTGATGATCGCGGTGACGGTGGGCGGCACGCGACGCGATCTGGTGGAAGCTGCCTACACGCTCGGCGCGAACGACTGGGGCATCGTGCGGCGCGTGCTGATCCCGGCCGCCGCGCCGCAGGTGGCCGAGACGCTGCGCCTCGTGCTCGGCTGGGCCTGGACCTACGTGATCGTCGCCGAGCTGATCGGTGCCTCGCACGGCATCGGCCACATGATCACCGACAGCCAGGCGCTGCTGGCCACCGACCAGATCATCTTCGGCATCATCACCATCGGCGTGATCGGGCTCGTCTCCGACCTCGCCTTCAAGCGCGCCAACCGCGCGCTGTTCCGCTGGGCTTCGCTGTGAGCCGTCCATGAGCCGATTGAGCATCCGCGGCGTCGGCCGCACCTTCCCCGGCGTGAACGGCAGCGCGCCGACGCTGGCATTGCAGCCCACCGACCTCGAGGTGGCCGACAACGACTTCATCACCGTGCTGGGGCCCTCGGGCTGCGGCAAGTCGACGCTGCTGCGCATCGTCGCGGGGCTCGACGAACCCACGCAGGGTGAAGTGCGGCTCGATGGCGAGCCGGTGCGCGGCCCCGGCGCCGAGCGCGGCATGGTGTTCCAGAGCTACACGCTGTTCCCGTGGCTCAGCGTTCGCGAGAACATCTGCTTCGGCCTGCGCGAGAAGGGCATGGCGCCGTCGCAGCAGGCCGAGATCGCCGCCCGCTTCATCGCCGAGGTCGGCCTGAAGGGCTTCGAGAACCACTTCCCCAAGCAGCTGTCCGGCGGGATGCAGCAGCGCGTGGCGCTGGCCCGCGCGCTGGCCAACGATCCGAAGATCCTGCTGCTCGACGAGCCCTTCGGCGCACTCGACAACCAGACGCGTGCGCTGATGCAGGAACTGCTGCTGTCGATCTGGGAGCAGCACAGGAAGACGGTGCTGTTCGTCACCCACGACGTGGACGAGGCCATCTTCATGGCCAACCGCTGCGTGGTGTTCAGCGCCCGCCCGGGCCGCATCAAGAACGAGTTGGCGATCGACCTGCCCTACCCGCGCCACTACACCGTGAAGACGACGCCGCGCTTCTCGGAGCTGAAGGCGGTGGTCACCGAGGACATCCGGGCGGAGAGTCTGAAGACCGCCCAGATGGAGCACTGACCCCGGCGTGGCCCCGACCAGGATTCAGAGCGTGGCGCCTTCTTCCACCAGCGCCGTGGCCGCGGCGATGTCCGGTGCCATCAGGCGGTCTTCCGCGAGGCGCGGCACCCTGGCGCGCAGCCGCGCATGAAGCGCCTCGATCGCCGGCGACGAGCGCAGCGGACGGTGGAAATCCAGCGCCTGCGCCGCGGCCAGCCATTCGATGGCGACGATGCCGGCGGTGTTGTCGAGCATCTGGTGCAGCCGCCGCGCTGCGTAGGTGGCCATCGAGACGTGGTCCTCCTGGTTCGCCGAGGTGGGCAGCGAGTCGACGCTGGCCGGATGCGCGAGCGACTTGTTCTCCGAGGCCAGCGCGGCCGAGGTCACCTGCGCGATCATGAAGCCGGAGTTCAGCCCGCCGTTGTCGACGAGGAAGGCCGGCAGGTTCGAGAGCACCGGATCCATCAGCATCGCGGTGCGGCGTTCCGAGAGCGCGCCGATCTCGGCGATGGCCAGCGCCAGGTTGTCGGCCGCGAAGGCCACCGGCTCGGCGTGGAAGTTGCCGCCGGACAGCGCCTCCATCGCATCGGCGAAGACCAGCGGGTTGTCCGACACGCCGTTGGCCTCGGTCAGCAGGATGTTCCAGGCGTGCGTCATCTGGTCGAGGCAGGCGCCCATCACCTGCGGCTGGCAGCGCAGGCAGTACGGATCCTGCACCTTTCCGCAATCGATGTGCGAGGCGCGCAGCGGGCTGCCCGCGAGCCAGTCGCGGTAGCGCGAGGCCACCACGCGCTGGCCCTTCTGCCCGCGCACCGCATGGATGCGGTCGTCGAAGGGCGTGTCCGAGCCCTTGGCGGCATCGACCGTCATCGCACCGACGGCCAGCGCGGCGTCGAACACACGCTGCAGGCGCAGCGCGGCATGGATGGCCAGCGCGGTCGAGGCCTGCGTGCCGTTGAGCAGCGCGAGGCCCTCCTTCGGCCCGAGCGTCAGCGGCTTCAGGCCGGCGTGCGGCAGCGCCTCGGTCGCACTCATGCGGCGGCCGGCCACGAAGGCTTCGCCGACGCCGATCAGCACGCCGGCGAGGTGCGACAGCGGTGCCAGGTCGCCGGAAGCGCCGACCGAGCCCTTCTCGGGCACCACCGGCAGCACGTCGTGGGCGAGGAGCGCGAGCAGCGCCTCGATCACCTCCAGCCGCACGCCCGAGACGCCGTGCGCCAGGCTGGCGGCCTTGAGCAGCAGCATCAGCCGCACCACCGGCGCACTCATCGGCTGCCCGACACCGGCGCTGTGCGAGAGCACCAGGTTCTTCTGCAGCTGCGTGAGCTGGTCGTCGGCGATGCGGGTCTGCGCCAACTTGCCGAACCCGGTGTTGATGCCATACACCGGCTCGTGGCGCGAGACCAGCGTGCGCACGCAGTCGACGCTGGCCTGGATGCCGGCCCGGGCCGAGGGCGCGATGCCGAGTGCGACGGGGCCGGCCGCGACCCGCGCGAGCAGGCCGCGATCGAGCCCGCCAGGGGTGATGAGGGGGTTGTCCATCGTCGCGCTCCGCAAAGTGGTCTAGACAACTTTAGCATGACCAGGGAAAGATTCAATCCATGACGACCGCAGCGCCCCGCCGCCTGCCTTCCGAGGACATCAAGGCCTCGATCCGCCAGCGCATCGCCGACGGCGGCTGGCAGCCCGGCATGAAGCTGCCCTCCGAACGCGAGCTGGTGCAGCAGTTCGGCTGCGCGCGCATGACGGTGCACCACGCGCTGCGCGAGCTGGAGGACGAGGGCCTGATCGAGCGCCGGCAGGGCTCGGGCTCCTACGTGGCGCAGCTGCACCCGATCTCCAACGTGCTGCAGGTGCGCGACATCCACGAGGAGATCGCCGAGCGCGGCCACGTGCACGTGACCCGGGTGCTGACGGTCGAGAGACTCAAGGCGTCGGCGGAGATCGCCGCGGCGATGCGCCTGCGCAAGGGCAGCACGGTGTTCCACGTGCGGCTGGTACACGTCGAGAACGGCGTGCCGATCCAGCTCGAGGACCGCCACGTGAACCCTGCGCTGGCTCCCGACTTCATGGCCCGCGACTTCACGCAGGTGACGCCGTCGGCGGTGCTGTTCGAGCACGCGCCGCTGACCGAGGCCGAGCAGGTCGTCGAGGCGGTGCTGGCCGATGCCGGGCAGGCGCTCGCGCTGGACGTGCCCGCCGGCTCGGCGCTGCTGATGGTCTCGCGCCGCACGGTG
>VYMG01000220.1_pt1 | contig 17863 bp, 10 predicted proteins | sample 5115261 | NCBI WGS metagenome assembly VYMG01 (sample SAMN12291781, study PRJNA351875) | freshwater metagenome | isolation source: freshwater lake | place: USA: Michigan, Wintergreen Lake | collected 2013-08-08
TCGCTTGCGCGAAGCATCGCGGCGTGTTCCGCGACGAATCGGGTTGCCCCGAGTCTGTCCAAGACCGCTGGTGGATGGTTCGGGTTTCACCGAGGTTCTGCTTGCGGGATCATCGGGCGGGTCATGGGCATTGTCGCTGTCGACTTTGCTGCATGAGTGCCGCCGCTTGCGCAAACAGACTGACTCGGTGACTCGTGACGGGCCACCGGTGCGCATTTTCGCAGATTGTGATTTGCGATGCAAGCGCGAAGTTGGGTACCTACATGAAATGGGCGCACAAACGCGGTCATAGGTGCAAATTTGTCAAACCGTGCGCGCGCAGTGTGTCGATCGCCGGGTTTCTCACCGGGGGCGTTGTCGTGTGATTGTCGAACGGTGGCATGGCTTGCACGCGCGTGAAAAGACCCGGCGAGCAACGCCGGGTCTTGAGCAATCACTCAGATGTGTGCCACGATCATTACTTGCGGACATCGCCAGCGATGATGGCGCGGAATTCGGCGGAGCTCATGCGGCGCTTGATGGCGTCGTTGACCTGCTCAACGGTGAGAGCGGCGGTCTTGTTGAGTTCTTCCTGGTCCCACATCATGGTGCGGTCGAGGTAGAGGTAGCTGGCGAGCGTGGCGGCGACGTTGCCGTCGTCGCTCAGGCTGGTGAGGTAGTCGAGCCTGTAGGCTTCCTTGCCCTTCTCGAGTTCTTCCTGCGTGATGCCGTTCTGGATCCACTTCGTGAACTCTTCCTGCATCGCTGCGAGAGCCTTCTCGGCGTTGGGGGCCGCGCAGATTGCGTAGCCACCGAGCGGGGCGACCTTGTCGAGCGAACTGACGGTGAAGAACGAGCCCGCGCCGTAGGAGAGGCCGTCGCGCTGGCGGAGGCGGTCGAGCAGGCGCGAACTGGCGTTGCCGCCGAGGATGTAGTTGGCGAAGTTCAGAGCGACGGCGTCGGGATCCTTGTCGTCCATTTCAAGCACGCTGGCCATCATGACCATGGCCATGGGCTTGTCGGGCGTGACGATGGTTTCGGGGCCGCTGAGGTTCTTGAGGTAGGGACGTGCGACTCGCTTGTGCTCAACCTTGGGCTGCCAGCCGGTGAAGATCTGGGTGAGTTTGCCAGCGGCTTCGCTCTCATCAAAGTCCCCCACCACGGCGACTTCAACCTTGGAGGGACCGACGAGGGTGTTGTAGTAGTTCTTCACGCTCTCAAGCGTGGTGCTGCGCAGGTCGGCGATCTGTTCTTCCATCGTCTGGACGTAGAAGTAGGAGTCCTTGGGATACGGGGCGGCGGCGCGCTGCATGGCGTTGCCACCGAGAGCCTGCGGATTGGTGAGGCCCGCCTCGATGCCTGCGATGCGCTCCTTGATCATGGTGTCGAACTCAGCCTGGGGGAAGGTGGGTTCGCGCAGCATGGTCTTGACGAGAGCGAGAACCTTGCCAAGGTTGGCGCGGTCGCTGGTGATGTTGACATTCAGCACGCCTTGCTGGCTGCTGATGCCGACGACGCTTTGGAGCTTCTCGATCTCGTCGCTGATCTGCTGGAACGACATGTCGCCCGCGCCGCGACGCATGAGAGCGCCGAGCGTGGAACCCTGCACGCGCTTACCGATGAGCGACTTTTCATCGCCGAAACGGATGGTCATGCTGAGGCTGACGGCGTCGCCGCGGTTCTCCTTGGGCAGCATGGCGAGTTCAACGTTGGGAAGCAACTGACTGCGCTTGACGCGCGCTTCGATGCCGGTGGGCGTGGCGTCGAAGGCTTCGCCCTGCGCAGTCTGCTCGGTGCTCTGGTAGTCCTTCACCAGGCTTTCGACGTCGGGCGCGGCGGGGATGATGGCGCGGGCGGCGTTGCTGGTGGGGATGAACATGCCGCTGGTGCGGTTGTTCTGGATGAGGTAAGCCTGAGCGACGCGCTGAACATCGGCGGTCGTGGCGGCCTTGGCACGATCGCGGTTGAGGAACATGAGGCGCCAGTCGCCCGTGGCGGCGTACTCGGTCAGATCAACGCCGATGCGGTTGCTGTCGGCCATGGCGACCTTGAAGGAACTGATCCAACTGGTGCGGGCGCGTTCGACTTCGCCATCGGTGATGGGGTTGTCAGCGAGGCCTTCCAAGATGCCCTGCGCGACTTCGTGGGCCTTTTGCGGGTCTTGACCGCTCTTGAGCGTGGCGATGGCGAAGAGGCTGCCGCGCTCCTTGGCGCCGATGGGGAAGACACTGACGCTGGCGGCGTAGCCACCTTCAACGAGCGCCTTGTAGAGGCGGCCGCTGGGGCGGTTGCCGAGCACGTCGGCGAGCAGTTCAACAGCGACGGCATCTTCGTGGCTGCCGGCGGGTGTGTGATAGAAGAAGCCGATGCTGGCCTGGCTGCCTTCGCGGCGGACTTCAAAGAAGCGCGGGCCATCCTGGACCGGCTCTTCGGTGTAGGTCTCGCTCATGGGGATGGCCGGGGCCTTGAGACCAGCGAAGTACTTGTCGATCATCGAGAGGGCGGTGGCGGGCTCGAACTTGCCGGCGACGACGAGCATGGCGTTGTCGGGGCGGTAGTACTGCTCGTAGAACTTGCGAAGGCTGCTGGCGGGGACACGCTCGATGTCGGCGCGATTGCCGATGGTGCTGTTGCCGTAGGGGTGCCAGGTGTAGGCCTTGGCGGCGAGGTTCTTCATCATGATCTGCATGGGGTTGTTTTCGCCCATTTCGAACTCGTTGCGCACGACGGTCATTTCGCTGCGCAGATCCTCTTCCTTGATGTTCGAGTTCATCATGCGATCAGCCTCGAGGCGCAGAGCAAACTCGAGGTTCTTGTCGTTGGCGACGAGGGTTTCGTAGTAGTTGGTGCGGTCGAGCCAGGTGGTGCCGTTGAACTGGGCGCCGTGCTCCTGCAGGAGTTTCCACACATCGGCGTGCGTGGGCGTGCCCTTGAAGACCATGTGCTCGAGCAGGTGAGCCATGCCCTTTTCGCCACGTCCTTCGTGGCGGCTGCCGACGAAGTACGTGATGTTGACGGTGACGTTGGCGCTGCTGGCATCGGGGAAGAGGAGGACGCGCAGGCCGTTGGGCAGGCGGTACTCGGTGATGCCTTCGACGGAGGTGACCGGGGACTGAGCCCACGCGCCGGGAGTGTGAGCGGGAGCGGCAGCCTGAGCCTTGTCGTCCATGCTCAGGGCGGTGCCTGCGGCGAGGGTGAGGGTAAGAGGAGCGATGGTGAGAGCGACGAGAACGCGAGTGAACCGATGCATGCGAGAACTCCAGCGATGGCGACGCGAGTGACGAACTCGGCAGCACCAAAGCACACCGCCCGGCGGTCCGGGCGAGAGGTTTTCGTGTAGGTTACACCTTGGTTACGGCAAGTTGTCGCCCATGGGCCACGAAACGGTTCGGCGTTCGAGCGGGGAGCGGAGCGATTGCCTGAAGATCGCGAGCAATGGGCGACACATCACCAGGGGTTGAGGCGTCGCACGGCGTTGATGAACTGGGCGGCGTCATGGTCCCAGCCCCACTGACGCAGACCTCTGGAACGAAGCACACTCCAGGGGGCACGGGGAATCTCCACGGCGTGCATGAGGGCGTTGCCGTTGTCCTCAAACTTCTCGTTGGTGGCCGCGGGGTTGGAGATGAAGAGAAAGTGCTCGAAGCCATAGCCGCGGTTGTTGCGCACGTCGCCGGCGACACTGGGGTTCTCGCGGATGAACATGTAGCCGAAGCCTTCGGGAGCGAAGAAGAGATTGTCGCGCACGACGGTGGCGTTCATGTTCTGCAGGGCGATGCCCCAGCCGGGTGTCTTGGGATTGAGGATGAGATTTTCGGAGAACTCGCCGTTAGCGTCGTGACCGATGCCCATGGGGTGGCCGATGCCGATGGCGTTGCCGCAGCGGTCAAAGACATTGTGGTAGACGACATAGGAACCGCCGCGGGCCTGAACGCCAGCGAAGCCGGGGTCTCCGACCCAGTTGCGGCGCACGACGCGGTGGCTGAGGGAATCATGCACGAGGTACATGCCCTGCGAGAACATGTCGCGGTTGCCGGTGTTCCAGAAGACGTTGCCATCGATGGTGACGCGTGAGGCGTTGCTGACGTAGACGCCCTGGCTGTGGCTCTCGGCGTTGCGCTGACCTTCGATGATGTTGCGGCGAATGGTGACGGTGCCGACGCGGCCGTCGAGTCCCTGGATGCGCACGCCGACGGTGCCGCCCTTCATGACACAGTCTTCGATGAGAATGTCGTCGGCGGTCCCAGCGATGTCGATGGCGGCTTGCTGGCGCTCGATGCAGTCGAAGGCGAGACCCTGGATGCGGATGTGCGACGTATCAGCGATGCGAAGGCCGAAGGACTCGTTGTCGGGCACGCGGAAGAGCGGGCGCTCGGTGGCCTGCGGATCGGCGGCGAAGATGAGGGGGCGATCGCGCGAGACGCCGCCCCAGTCGATCTGTTCGTAGGGGCCGCGAATGGCGGCGTCGTAGGTTCCTTGCATGAAGTAGATGACGCCGTGACGCGGCTGCTTCCAGCCGTTCATGAGGGCTTTGACGGTGGCTTTGGGTCGTTCGCGCGTGCCGGGGTTGGCATCGTCTCCGAGCGGGGGCGGTGCGATGAAGGCGGTGAAGCCGTCGCGCTGCAAGAGGATGGGCGTGAAGCCGTTGTCACCATCGGCGAGACCGATGGGGTCGGTTTCATGCTTCTCGAGCACGGCGGAAAAGGCGGCGATGTCTTCGGCAGTGGGATCGACGCTGTTGGGGCTGATGTCGACGGTCGTGCTTTGCGTCGCGAGGCTGAGGAAGAACGTTGTAAAGAGAACGAAGAGGGGCATGGGCGCTCGCACGAGATGAATGAATGAAGTGAGAGCGGAGATGCAGGAAGTACGGCCGCCCCGACGCAGCGGCCGACCCCGTAGCAAACTCAGCCGCCTGCGCTGCCTTCGCCGCCCGGAAGCGTCATGCTCCAGGGGTTGAGGTAGCTGTCAATGTCTTCCTTGGTAATGGTCTTGCCGTTGACGTCTTTGGTGCCGACGACGGTTTCGTAGGCGAGTTGGCGGACGGTCTTGCCCTGCTTGAAGGCGTTCTTGGCGAGTGCCGCGCTGGCGTCGTACCCAATGACAGGCACCAGACTCGTGCACATCGCCAGACTGCCTTCAATCAGGCTGTTGCAGCGAGCTTCGTCAGGCAGCAACCCCGGGCTCGGAGGCAGCCCCGTGCTTGCGTCGCCATTGTGGGCCCGCAGCAGGTTCTGATCGAACATGTGGCAGGCGCGGCTGAGCAGGTGAATGCTGTCGAGCAGGTTGGCGGCCATCATGGGCATAGCGACATTGAGATCAAGCAGACTGCCGACGCCGCCGAAGCCGCCGTAGGTGACTGCCGCGTCGTTGCCGATGACCTGGCAGCAGACCATGATCATCGCTTCGCAAATCACGGGATTGACCTTGCCCGGCATGATCGACGAGCCAGGCTGCACCGCAGGCAGCACAAGCTCGCCGATGCCGCAGCGCGGGCCACTGCCCAGCCAGCGGATGTCGTTGGCGATCTTGCTCAGGCTGACGGCGATGGTCTTGAGGACGCCGCTGGCTTCGACGTACGCGTCCTTGGCGTGCTGGGCTTCAAAGTGATTCTGGGCTTCGCGGAAGTGCACGCCCGTGGTGCGAGTGAGTTCCGCCGCGACCATCTTGCCGAACTCTTCGTGGGCGTTGATGCCGGTGCCAACAGCGGTGCCGCCGATGGCAAGTTCACTCAGCGTGTGCAACGCGCGGTGCACGCGCTCCTGCGCGTGGCGAACCTGGCTGGCGTAGCCGCTGAACTCCTGGCCCAGACGAATCGGCGTCGCATCCGCAAGGTGCGTGCGGCCGATCTTGACGAGCTTGTCCCACGCCTTGGCCTTCGCTTCAAGTTCTGTCGCAACACGATCCAGCGCGGGGAGCAATTCCTCGTGCAGCATCTTCGCCGCGGCGATGTGCATCGCCGTCGGGAAGGTGTCGTTGCTGCTCTGGCCCATGTTCACATGGTCGTTGGGGTGGACGCCGCCGGCGGTGATGTAGTCTTTGTTCTTGCTGCTGCCGATGGGCGCATGGCGGCGAATACAGATGATGTTGGCGATCACCTCATTCGCGTTCATGTTGGTGCTGGTGCCACTGCCGGTCTGGAAGATGTCAACCGGGAAGTGCTTGGGAATGCCGCCAAATGCGGACAACCCATCTTCAATTTCGCGGCACGCCTCGATGATCGCCCCAGCGCGTTCGCTGCTCAGGCGACCGAGTTTGAGGTTGACGCGGGCGCAACTGGCCTTGAGGATGGCATACGCCTTGATGACGCTTTCGGGCACGGGGCGGCCGCTGACGGGGAAGTTGAGGACCGCACGCTGCGTGCTCGCGCCGTAGAGAACATCGGCGGGCACGGGCATTTCACCCATGGTGTCTTTCTCGACGCGCGTGCTGCCTGCGGGAAGCTGGACAGGCGAGGAAGGCGGCAGGGCGGGGGCGGCCTTGGGCTTGCTCGCCTTGGAGCGGGGCTTCTTGGCGAGGGGCGGCTTCTTGTCGCGCGAGTTGGGAGCGTGGCGGACGGTCTTCTTGTTGTTGGGCTTGCTGGCCATGCGGGGGTCAGTGTACGTGGCGAAAATGCGGCGGTCGCGGCGTGACCATACCGTGCGCCGGGCGTCTATGTCGAAAGCAGGACGTGGGGCCGGAGCCGAAACAATGAAGAAGTTCATCACCGCGCGGAAGGTCTGGAGCGTTTTGTTGTGCAGCGGCCTTGCGCTGAGCGCGCCGCAGGCGTTGGCCCAACCCAGCAGGACGAAGCCTGCGAAGGCTGACCCCGCGCCGGCGACGCAGCCCGAGACACCCCCGGCACCCAGCACGCGAGGCGCGCCCAAGACGGGTGACTACGTGGTGCGCGGCAAGTCTCGCGATGCGATGCTGAAACTGGAAGTGACGGCGATGTCGCTGGTGAAGCCCAAGGCACGCACGAACAACACGCCGGGACTGCCCAGCAGGCCCGATGGCAAGCCCAAGAACCCGGGCACGCCCACCGAACCCGTGCCGGGCGTGCAGCCCGCGGATCGCGAGCAGTCGGACCTCGCGATCGACTCGGTGGCGATGATCTTTCCGCTGGTGCGTCGAACGGCGGGAAGCGACCTGCTGGGAGACGTCGTGGACTGGCCTGAACGCGCGGGCGGACAACTGGGCTATCGCGGGCGATTCTCGGTGGGCGACCGCGTGGTTGATACGCAGCCGGACGCGCTGATGGGGTATCCGGCAGGCGTGCAACTGGCGAAGTGGGTGTACAACCGGGCGGAGGGCGATCGGGCGTTTCGTGAGGTGCGGCTGGAACTGGAGATGCCGGTGCGATGCTACGAGGTCTCCTTCAACGAGAAGGCCGCGATGCAGGTGCCCTGGCCGCGCGTGTGGCCTGAAGAAGCCGCAAGTGCGCTCAAGCCGCAGACGTTCATTGAACGCGGGCTGACGCGCGAGGGCGAAGTGAAGGACTTTGATCCCAAGGCGTTGGAAGCGACGCTGTCGGCGTGGCTCAACGAAGAGGGCATCAAGGACGTGAAGAGCACGCCGCTGGTGCAGGTGGCCAAAGTCATCACCGGCAAAGTGTGGCGGAACGTGCAGCCCAGCGGCGATGGCCAGGTGAGCCAGAAGGGAACTGGCAAGTTCATGGGCCTGGAGATCCAGCCGCCCAGCGTCACGCTGGAGCGTGGACGCGGCAGCGAGCACGACATGGTCGCGCTGCTGGTGGCGATGCTCAAGCAGGCGGGCATTCCCGCACGCGCGGTCATCGGGCTGGAGGCTCAGGCCGATGGCGACCGCTTCCTCGACGATCGCGGCGGCAGCAAGGGCCTGCGAGCGTGGGTTGAGTTCTGCGTGTATGACGAAGCCCAGCACACGATCAACTGGGTGCCGATTGACATCTTCAAGATGCGTCGCAGCGCGCCGCGCCCGCCCAAGATGAACACAACGTGGAAGTGGTTCGGCACCACCGAAAGCACGATGGAACTGGTGCCCTTCGCACTGCAGTATCACCCGCCGACGGATGTGGCGACGTACGGCATCGCGTCGTTCTGGGGATGGTTCGTCACGCCCAAGGCGCCAGCGGAAGTGGAGATGACGCTGAGCTTCCACGCCACGGACGTGCCGCGGCGAGCATCGGAAGAGCTCAAGCCAGGCACGCCGGGCCGCAAGGAAGAAAAGAAGAAGAAGGACAAACTAGGGGATTGACCGGCGGCCGCAGGCAATTTCGAGCAGTTGCCGAAACGGTGATTGGCCGATATCGAAGAATGGAACGGCCGGGAGCGGAGCCTCGTGACAGGCTGTGCGGTCGGCAGGGTTGGCTACGGACTCGTCGGGCGACGGGCCGTTGATGTGAAGTCACTTCATGGAGCGCTTTGTGAACAACGTCTCAATTTCTCGCGTGCGGTGCGGCAGCGTGTGCATGCTTCTGGCGGTGGCAGCCTGTTCGGCAGTTCCCACGGCATGGGCGCAGGAAGGTGTTGCCAGAGCCCGCATCGCCACCCTCGAACTCGAAGGCGCGCTCAAGGACCGCCCCGAGGAGATGGGCCTGATCTTCGGCAGCAGCGACTCGCACACGCTGCAGGATGTCGTGACCGCCATCAAGGGCGTGGGCGATGATGACACGCTCGATGGCATCGTCATTCAGATGCGCGATGCCGAAATGGGCGCGACGCAGGTCGAAGAAATCTCCGCCGCCATCCGCGAGATTCGCGGCAAGGGCAAGAAGGTCCACCTGCTCGCCGATGCGTACGGCACGGTGGAACTGATGCTGGGCGCGGCGTGCGATGAAGTCATTGCACAAACCGGCGCGCCCGTCAGCATGCCCGGTCTGTACATGGAAGAGATGTTCCTGTCGGACACGCTCAAGTGGGCGGGCCTGCAGGCGGACTATGTGCAGGTGGGTGACTACAAGGGCGCGAGCGAGCAGATGGCTCGCAACGCGCCCAGCCCCCAGTGGAGCCAGAACATCGAGGGTCTGCTCGACAGCATGTACGCCAACATCCGCGGGCCCATGCTCCGCGGGCGCGAACTGACCGACACGCAACTCGACAAGGCCATGGAAAAACTCTGGCTGGCGGATTCGCAGGAAGCCAAGGACGCCAACCTGATCGACAGCGTCATTGACCTGCCCCAACTGACCGCGCACCTCAAGACCGCGTACGACAAGCCGATCTCGTGGCGCAACGATCTGCTCGATCACGACGATGCAGCGCAGATGGACATGAGCAATCCCTTCGCGCTGCTCATGAAGCTGGGCGAAACGCCTGACTACACGCCCACCGGCCCCACTATCGCCGTTGTGCACATCGATGGCGCAATTGTCGATGGCGACAGCACCGCCGGCGGCCTGATGGGCGGCGGCGGCAACGTCGGCAGCCGCACCATTCGCAAGGCTCTGGAAGACATTCGCAAGGAAGATGAAATCCGCGGCGTCGTCGTCCGCATCGACAGCCCCGGCGGCAGCGCAACCGCCAGCGAAGTGATCTGGCAGGGCGTCCGTCGCCTGGCTGAAAAGAAGCCCGTGTGGGTGAGCGTGGGCAGCATGGCAGCCAGCGGCGGCTACTACATCGCCGTCGCGGGCGACAAGATCTACGTCAACCCTTCCAGCATCGTCGGTTCGATCGGCGTCGTCGGCGGCAAGATTGCCATGGGCGAGCTGTACGACAAGCTGAAGGTCAACGTGGTCGGTCGCGGCCGCGGTCCCAAGGCGGACATGTTCGCGAGCGAGAAGGTCTGGACCGATGCCCAGCGCGACGAAGTGCGCGTGAAGATGACGGAGACCTACGAGCAGTTCACCAGCCGCGTCAGCGCCGGTCGCAAGGGCATTGACCTCTCCAAGACCGCCGAAGGCCGCCTGTTCACGGGCGACAAGGCCATCGACCTCAAGATGGCGGACGCCATCGGCGGGCTTGATGTCGTGCTGACGGACCTGGCCAAGAACCTTGATCTCGAAGACTTCGAAGTCATGCACTACCCCGCCCCGCGCTCCTTCGCGGATGTGCTGGAAGAAACCTTCGGCGGCATGGTGAAGGTGCCGGGCATGAAGACCCCCGCCGGGCACGCCGCGCTCGGCCAGGCTCAGCTCATGGGCATGATTCAAGCGGTCGTGGGCGATCGCGCGTTCAAGCAACTGGAGCCGCAGATCAACGGTTACATGCAGATGCGCGAGGGCAAGGTGCTGCTCATGAGCCCCAAGGCCCTGATCTTCCGCAAGTGATGTCGAGATGATGCACCGAGGCGACAAAGAACACGAGGGGTAGCAATGCGCGCTCTATTGGCAATCGCGAGTACGCTCTGCGTGCTTGCCGGATGCGACACTGCTCGCACAAACACTCAGCCCGGGCCATTTGCTCAGGAGGTGCTGACTGCAGCTCAAGGATACAAGCATCTTGAGCTTGTCAGCACACAAGAAAGACTCGCCCCGGAGTTGTGCCGCGCGGTTGATAGTGTGACGAGTCAAAGCCGTGCGGGCGCAACGAGTCCGCACGGAAGGAAGTTGTACCTTATGTGGGCGCGTGACGCCCAAACGTATTTCGACACGCCAGATGTGCACGCCGCGCTCGGGCAGACGCTGGTAAAGCAGTCATTTGAAGCTCGCCAAGAATTGACCACTGCACAAGCACCGGGCGAGACCATCGCACACCTCACGACGGGAAACCAGACTGAGTTCTTCGTGATGTACAAGGCGGACCCAAGCGACACTCGGACCGACAACGGCTGGGTCTACGGCATCGTTTCGGCTGACTTGTCGCGCACAATTGCGTCCGGTCGCTTGGCTACATGCATGGCATGCCACACAAAGCGCGAGACGCGACTTTTTGGGATGCGAGACGCAAAATGACGAAGACGAGTGAGGACGAACCGACTTAATCCACGCGATGAAAAGCGGTGTGTCTTGATGACTCAACCTTCAAGATACGTATACCCCTCAAGCCCATCGTCGTAGAACTTCAGCAGGCTCTTGCCTTCGCTGATGGTCAGGCGACCCTGCTTGCACGCGGCTTCCACGTCAAGACGCATGGCACGCTTGAGATCTTCGACGTCGTACTGCACATAGTGCAGCACTTCCTCGACGGTGTCGCCTTCGATCACTTCGTCGATCTCCCAATCGCCATTCTCGTCGATGGAGATGTGCACCGCGTGGGTGTCGCCCAGCAGGTTGTGCAGGTCGCCCAGAATCTCCTGATAGGCACCCAGCAGGAAGACGCCCAGGTAGTACGGCTCGCAGCCTTCACCCTCGCCCGGCAGGTCGCGCAGGGCGTGGAGTTCGAGCGTCTTCTTCTCCGTGCGCTTGTCAACGAAGTTATCGATCTTGCCGTCGCTGTCGCACGTGATGTCGGCGAGAATGCCGCGGCGGGTGGGCTCTTCGTTGAGGCGGTGGATCGGACAGATGGGGAAGAGCTGATCAATCGCCCAGCTGTCAGGCATGCTCTGGAAGAGGCTGAAGTTGCAGAAGTAGATGTCGCTGAGCAGTTCGGGCAGGGCCTCGAACTCTTCCGGCAGGTCGCCCTTCTTGCTGGCCTTTTCCAAAATCTTGTGACCAATGCCCCAGAAGAGCTCTTCCGCGACGCTGCGCATCTCCAGACTCATGTAGCCGAGACTGAAGAGACTCATGACTTCGTCACGCGCCTGCGTGGCGTCGTGATAGGTCTCTTTGAGATTGCGATCGGTGAGGTTCTTGTACGCCTCGAGCAGGTCCGTGACCGGCTGGGGAACATCGCGATCGTCGCCGTCTTCGGCCTCTTCCTTCATCAGGCGTTCGATGCGGACTATGTCTGGGTTGGCTTCGAAACTGCTGCTGCCCACCGCATCGAGCACGAGGATCGACGAGTACGCGACCATCGCACGGCCGCTCTCGCTGATGATCGTGGGATGCTTGACCTTCGCGCTGTCGCACACGCTCTTGATGCGATAAACCACGTCGGCGGCGTACTCCGCGGTGGTGTAGTTGATGCTGCTGGACCACGCCGACTGGCTGCCGTCGTAATCCACGCCCATGCCGCCGCCGATGTCAAGATACTGCAGGCCCGCGCCCAGGCGCACAAGCTCGCAGTACACGTGCGTCAGCTCATTCACCGCGTTCTTGAACACGCGGATGTCATACAGCTGGCTGCCCACGTGGCAGTGCAGCAGATTCAGGCAGTCGAGCATGTCGTGCTTCTTGAGATACTCGACGGCCTTGATGAGTTCGCTGACGAAGAGACCGAACTTGCTGCGGGCGCCTGCGCTGCTTTCCCACCGGCCCGCACCGCGGCTGCTGAGCTTCACGCGCAGGCCGATCTTCGGCTTGATGTTGTACTGCTTGGCGTGCTTGACGATCAGTTCAAGCTCGGTCCACTTCTCAACAACCGGGATGATGTTGCGACCCAGTTTGGTGGCCAGGGTGACAGTCTCAATGAACTCGTCGTCCTTGAAGCCATTACAGATGATGGGCATCCCGTTCACGCCCGGGCCGCCAGCGGTGGCCGACAGGCCCAGAACCGCGACGAGTTCGGGCTTGCTGCCCGCTTCGAGGCCAAAGCCAAGCTCGACAGCGAGCTGCGCGATCTGTTCGCAGACGTGCCGCTGCTGGTTCACCTTGATGGGATAGACGCAGGCGTACTTGCCCTGGTACTGGGTGTCTGCGATGGCGTCGTCAAAGGCCTTGCGGATCTCGCGCAGCCGGTCGGTCAGCAGGTCATTGAAGCGCAGCAGCACAGGCGTGTGAATACCCCGCTCGCGCAGGCCCTGAATGACCTCATGCAGGTCGATCTGCACGTCGGCCTTCTTCGTGGGCATGACGGCGACCGTGCCGGCGGCGGTGACGGTGACATAGCCCTTGCCCCAATCGGGAATCCCGTAGAGTTGCGCGGAGTCGCCGACTGTCCACTGACCGTGCATGAAAGCGCTGCGCGAGGTGATGGTCGCCATCGATGTTTGTCTTTTCCCAGCGTGGGACGTGCCGCGACGAATGCGAGACGGTTGCCGAACGAGTCGCTGTTGAACGCGGGTGCGACAGGCGCGGAGTGAGGAACGACATGCATTTCGCGCAACGTCACCGCGCGGATGCAAACGTCACCACCACAAAAAGATAACGCATCTGCGCGCGGAAGCAAGTGAAAACCGGGCCAGACATGACGAAGTTTTTCACGCGTCTCACGACAGCGGACGGGAGTGGTGGTACTCCTCCACCTCAAACTCCGGCTTGCTGGCGATCGCTTGCTTCACGTGCCGGAGCATCTGCCCCAGCGGGATGATGCACAGAATCAGCGCGACCCATGTCAGCAGCGGCAGCACGGCCCCAATCGGGAAGAGCACGATCAGGGCGTATTTCAGGTTGCCCACGTGCCGCTCGTTGTGGGCGTCGTCCGCACGATCCGCGATGCGCTGCGTGAAACCCAGCAATCCCACCAGTCCAAGCAGCGCACCGCACGCCGCCAGCAACTCACTCCCCACGACACTGGCACCCTGCCACTTCTGTGCGGTCGTCAGCGAACTGTCGAACGGATCGCTTGGAAAACCCGACCAGATAAGCACCGCCGCCGCAAGTTTGCCCACAATGGCGGCTGCAAACCCGCTCAGGGTGAGCCATCGCCACAGCGTCTGCGGACGTTCGCGCAGATGCTCCAGTTCGGGCTGGGTGTACCACCACGCACCCGCAAGCTGCAGCGCAAGGGGAATCTGCAGGAGGAAGATGCCCAGACCTTCAAACAGCGCCTGCGAGGTCAGACGCGTCCCCGTGGTCGTCTGCGCGGCCGGGTCAGACATGATCACCATGTACGTCATCGCACCCGCTACCCACAACACCAAAAATGTGATCTCGGCGATCAAACCCCAATAAATCAGTCGCAGCCCCCGACGCAGACGCAGCAGATAGGGCTTGGCGGCGTCTTCCAGCAGGCCTCCCGCAACGGCGTCCTGGCGCGGCGTGCCGCACTCGGGGCAGAGCGATGCCTCAACGCCCTTGAGGCTGTAGCCGCACTGGCCGCAGAGCGCGCCCGCGACGCCGGCGGGTCGTACCAGTCCCTTCGCGGTCCGCGTCCTTGGCTTCGTGCGATCAGCCATGCCTGCTGTCCCCGTCTGCCTCCCGAGCGTTCAGACAACCACGCAGCAGCCGACCCGTCGCATGGGCGACGTACCACGTGTAGATCATCGCGGCAAGCAGACTGCCGGCGGCGGTGCCGCAGCCCGCGATTCCCGCCAGCATCATCACAGTCTCATTGGGGCCGGCCTGCGCGTTGGGCCCACCTCCCCCAAACCCCGTCGTGCTGATCCCCGCAAACGCCGCGACCATGAACATCATGTAACCGACCACCGGACCGACAAAAATCAGCACCGGCAGCAACCAGTACGACGTGCGCGCTCGCCGGGCCAGCGCATGGCTCTCGGCAGAGCGATCAATCTCGCACAGCCACGTGACAATCCGTATCGGCGGCAGGACAAGCCCCAGCAGCAGCGGAAAGCCCAGACATCCCCCGCAGTACCACAGCATCCCGGTCGCCGCCATGGCATTGGCCGTCACACCCGTGCGCGTCGCCGCGACAATCGTCGTCACGGCGCTCGACACACACACAACCCCCGCGAGTCCGACGGCAACACGCGTCAGCGTTCGTGCCGTGTTGGGCTGGCGATGAGCAGGAACGCCCGGATGCGCCGTCGTGAAGAGCCAGTAGCCCAGCATCATCACCACCACCGGCAGGCTGCCGATCAGCGTGCTCAGCATGATGCCGCCACCCACGGCGTTCGCGGGCGATGAAAACAACGTCGAACCACCCCACAGATTGTCAAACACCGCCGTCGCGACGCCGATCAGCACAAACGCAACCGCATAGCCCAGCATCCCGTAACTCAGGCAGCGCGTCGCGAGCAGCATGCGCCGCAGAAAAGCCTCCGGCGCGTATCGCAGACCGCCGTTCAGCGTGGCCTCCACAGGCGTGCCGCACTCAGGACAGCGGGCGGCAAGTTCCAGCGAGCGGATGTTGTACCCGCAGCCGATGCACGGCGTGTCCGTTATGACCGCAGGCACCAGCATGGGAGGCACCACAGGCACCACCGGCACCACCGGCACCACGGGAACCACAGGCACCACAGGCGGCACAGGCGGCACGGGCGGCGGCGACTCGGCGTTTTCACCTTCGTGCAAGCGGTTCCCTTTCCCTTGCCGTCTGTGACCAGCCAACGCGTGCCACTGCGATCAATACTCGGGGTAGTACGGCTCTTCGTGACGGAAGAAGGGCCAGGTCGTGCGATCAATCATCCGCATGAGCAGCGCGGTGGTGACGGCGGAGCGAGCGATCTCGTCAGGACCAAAACCCTTGTCATCGGGGAAGTCGACGTTGAACGTTGTCGTGAAGGCGGGCACATTGGGATCATTCCCGTCGATCTCATACACCGATACCGTGCCGCTGGCGATGCCCGCCCACTCGTAGATGTTGCCGGGCTCATGCAGGCGGTACTCGAGAATCTCGACGATGATCAACCGCTGCACGCCGCCCAGATCATCAGCGATCTTGCTCGCATCACGCGCAGGCCATGACGGCGTGCGATAGGTGTAGCGAATGACCTCTTCGGCGTCAACGAAGCCGGAGGGCTTGGGAATGTTCGCCGGGCTGGCCAGCGCCCTGGCGGCGCGGCGCATCGTCTCTTCGACCAGTTGCGGATGCTCCGATTGGATCGCGCGATCGGCGGACGCGATCAGGGCGAAGGACTTGTCGGCCAGGCCCACGTACTCAGCATCCACCGGCCGCGTGGAGTTGCGGCGATACGCCTCGGCCATGCCGCCCGCAAGTTGGCAGCCCGTGAGCGTGACAACCGTGATAAGAAGAACAGGCCAGGCAAGCAACGTGACGAGTGCAGCACAACGCATGTACCAAGCGTAAGAGGCCGCAAAGCGCCACGCGCGTGAGGCACCCCACCGCCCGCTCCTACGCTCAGGCACCCTGGGGGCCATAGCTCAGCGGTAAGAGCGCCCGACTCATAATCGGTGCGGTCGCTGGTTCAAATCCAGCTGGCCCCATTGCCCACGCGATACATCACAAGCAGCCAACGCGAAAAACCCAGTCGCTCCTGCAGATTGAGCAACAAACCGCGTTGCACGACAAACACACCACCAGTCGCCCATCCCCCACCCCAACGGGGCGCAGGCCCGCAGCCACGCGGTGCAGCCCAGCCCGCCCAAGAAGCGGCAACGCCGCTTCAAAGGCGGGCGAAGCGCAACCCGTGGAATGAACACCGCCCTCCTCTCTCCTGCCCCGAAGGGGCAGAGGATTCTCACAAGCCCGCAGCATCCTCACTTCCCGATCCTCACGCCCATTCGCCGCGCACGTCACCTGACCACTACCCATGCATCTCGCCTCCCCGCCGCAACGCGGCGAGCGTCTGCTGCCAGACGCGCCAGCGTCTGGACCCACCACACCAACACCCTCGCGCGCCAGCGGCACCAACCAACCCCGCATCGCAACGCGATGCCGGTGAGTAGCCGTGGGTTGAGCGAAGCGATACCCACGGACCACACCCCCAAACCCACCGCACCGCGCAGCCGTGCAGGCCCCCAGTCGCGACAACACAACATCACCCACCAACAAACCTCACACCCACGCTCGCACCATGACCCGCCTTCCCGCTCCCCGTTCTCATTTCCCTGCTCCCCGCTACTCACTCCGCACATTCCTGTTTCTGCCTCCCCGCCCCGGAAGGGCGCAGGCCTGTAGCCACGCGGTGCAGCGCAGCCCGCCCAACAAGCGGCAACGCCGCTTCAAAGGCGGGCGAAGCGCAACCCGTGGAAACGACACCACCCCCTCCCTCCTGCCCCGGAGGGGCAGAGGAATCTCAAACACCCCACACCCCGTCATCGCCACTCATCTCTGTAACTTGCACAACCTCGTCATCGTTCCGATCACGTGCAACTGCCACAACCAACCACGCATCGCAACGCGATGCCGGTCAATAGCCGTGGGTTGAGCGAAGCGAAACCCACGGACCACACCCATAAACCCACCGCACCGCGCAGCGATGCAGGTCACCAGCCGCAACAACGGCAGGCCGCACAACTTCACCACCAAACTGACCTCGCATCCGTGCTACAGCCCGCCGACTCTGCAGCAGTCCTTGCCACCGCACTCTCGCGCTGTTCGCTAAGTCATCGCCATCCCGAGCGACGGTGACAGGCAGAAACCTCCCAGCCCCACACCGTGACGGAGTCAAGTGTGTCCATCCCCTCCACACATGCTCGCCAGCCGCAACCACACGCGGCAGCAAAACTGGCAGCTTGTGCCACGGATTCCATCAGTTCGTCAAGTTGTGCCACCCGCCAAATTGCGTTGCATGCCTTCTTGAATCGTGGAACTTCAATCAACAACACGGACCCGAGGTGAGTCTTGTGATAAAGTGCAACAATCGACCGGTATGGTCGCACGTCGGCGAAAGCCCCAGGGAGCGAGAGATGTTCGTGAAGTCCTCCAAGGCCGTGGCCGTGCTCGCGGCCGTATTCAGCTCATTGATCCTGACCTCCGTTGCTTATGCGCAGTGGACCGTCACGAACCTGCACCCGTTGGGCCCGACGTCCTCCTATGCGTATGCCGCTGGCGGCGGGCAGCAGGTTGGGTACACGCATGCCGGCGGGTCACCGTTTGTGACACGTGCGAGCCTATGGGGGGGAACCGCGGCCTCGTGGATCGATCTCAATCCGGCTGGCTCGGCGCGTTCTATCGCGTGGTCCGCCAACGGTGGACAGCAGGTGGGTTGGGCCGAGGTGGGCTCGGGGGGGCTCCGGGCGAGTCTGTGGAGCGGCAGCGCGGTCTCTTGGGTCAATCTGCATCCGATGGGCTCAACAGAGTCAGTCGCGCATGCCGTCAGCGGAGGGCAGCAGACGGGGTTTGCGAAGGTGAACGGGATGAACCAC
>VYMG01000224.1_pt1 | contig 17741 bp, 13 predicted proteins | sample 5115261 | NCBI WGS metagenome assembly VYMG01 (sample SAMN12291781, study PRJNA351875) | freshwater metagenome | isolation source: freshwater lake | place: USA: Michigan, Wintergreen Lake | collected 2013-08-08
TTCCCCGAAGACCAGGACGTTGTTGACTTCTTCAACGTGCTCGCCGGCGGCGACTGCCCCGAGTGCAACGACATCGACTTCAACAACAACGACGTCTTCCCCGAAGACCAGGACGTCGTTGACTTCTTCAACGTGCTCGCCGGCGGCGAATGCCCGTAATCGGTTCGCATGATTGAAGTGCCATGACCAAGAGACCCGGCGAGCAATCGCCGGGTTTTTTCATATCCATATGTCGTTTGCGTGCCTGAAGGTCACGTGCGCTGCGGAATCGCGAAGTCCATCGTCACCTGCGAGCCGTACACGGGAAACTCAACCCGGCAGCGGTAGCCGCGGAGTTTTCTTTCATCCCACTTGAGGGCTCCGCACACGCGAGCAAGCATCTCGCTGTACCGCGGAATGTCCGCGCTGCGGAACCGTGCCAGACCCGTGCCCATGCTCTCGACGGTCTCATGCACATCCAGCCGGTCGATGTCGCGCGAGCGGTCATTCACGCTCGCGATGCCCTCAAACGACGTGTCATACACCCGCACGCCCGGAAGATCCCCCGGATACACGTCTTCGTGCAGAATCGCGTCAAACTGCAGCACGCTCACAGGCACTGAAGCCTCCGCGAACACATATGCGCGCCGGACCGGACCAGGCCGCGCGTAGCGGTTGATCTCCGCCCGATTGACTTCTGCATAACACAGATCAACCGCCGAGCCCGGCCCGAACGCGTCGCCCGCCAGCGAGTAATGCACCACCGTGTCTGTGCGATGAATGTCCAGCGAAGGAGTGGGGGAGGAGCAGAAGTCGCTCAGCAGCAGTCCCGCGTAGTCCTCCACATGCCGACCTTCAAGCGTGCAAGGCATGCGCGCCGGGTTCGCGGGATCAATCTTGCGTGACGCGAGCTTGACAACCGCGCCAGGTCGCAGCCGGCGCACGCCCTTCAGCCCGTTCACCCACACCACATCCAGATTCTCTCCGTCACCACTGGGGTGCAGAAACACCGTCGCCATCAGCGCGTCTGCTTCCACGCAGCGCAGTTGGCTCATCGCACGGAACGCCGACTGCTTGCGGCGAATCTCAAACTCGCGGCGTGCCTGTGGAATCCACCCGGCCACGATCGCGTCCAGCGAGCCGCGATCACCAAACTCGTGCCGGATCAGTTGTTCAAACTCCGCCACCGCCATCGACGCGTGCGCAACCAGATCCGCCCGCGCGCCCAGATTGCCCGCGGCGGACACAACCCGTCGAAGCGGCTCAGGCCCCGGCATGCGGTGCAGCGCCGCGATGGGGTCTGCCGACCGAACCGCCTTGAGCATGCGACTGGCCAGCACTTTGTCAATGCCAAGGGTGTCCGCCAGCGCCTGCGGCCCCTGCGGCTTGCCCGGAATGGTGTCGAGCAACGCCGTCAGCGACCGCAGCAGATCATCACCCGAGCGGACGATCCGGACTTCAAGTGCTGAAGAAACAGGTGGTTGTGAGACATGGGCAGACATACGCATGGAAAGAATTGGCGTGTTGACGTCATGCAATATAGCAGCGCAGCCGACAAATCCAAGAAAATTCTGGGAAGTTTCCCGGAAACTATCTTGACACAACAAGTATTGCTTGTAGGATGATACCTGCCGAGTTGCGCACGACGCGCGACGTGGTCCCGTGCCGCGAGGTGCCGGCCAGGCAACGCGATGTCCGCGCCGGACGCGCGAACCGATCGGGCAGTCGCTGCACCCGCGCGTGCACGCGGACGCATGCCCGCACTGAACACGGCGCAGAGAGACCAGGAATGAGCGGGTGGCGCGGCGGCGTCGTTGCATCGGGCAATGTCGCTCCGCACGACAGAGGGTTTTCTGCAAGGACAAGGAGTCGGTCATGAGCAACAGCATTGCGGCAGTGGTGGCGTTGGCGGGTGTGTGCGCCTCGGCGTTGGCGGTCGACACGCGCGTCACCTTCGAGAGTGACAACCAGGGTTGGGTCGTCAACGGCCACGACGTGCCCGACGCTGCGGGTGGCAACCCCGACGGAGCTCTGCGCTGGCAGAACTTCGTCGACACGTGGGGCCTTGAACTGCGTACCAACAGCAACGCCGCCTTTCTGGGCAATCTGTCTCGCTACGGCAATGAAGTGACGCTGAGCACGGACGTGCGCGTGTACTTCATTCAGAACTTCCTTGGCGATGCCATTCCGCGCAACATCGTGCTGGAACTGCGCGACTACGACAACGTGCCGGCGAACTACCCGTACGTCTCGGTCTACAAGGTGCTGGGCACCGTCAGCGGCGGCTTCGAGGACTGGCAGACCTTCTCCGCCACGTTCGATCCCACCAGCCCCACGCTCCCCGCAGGCTGGGGCGGCACGGGCGATGAAGATCCAACCACGTTCGAGCCGCGTCTGCCGGCGAACCGCACATTCGCGAGCGTGCTGGCGAGCGTTGATGAAGTGCACTTCACGACGATGGAGCCGGGGTTCGGCTACGTCCCCTCCTTTTTCGACATGGCCTACGACAACGTCACCATCGGCACCCCGGGACCCGCGTGCGACAGCATCGACTTCAATCAGAACGAGGTCTTTCCGGAAGACCAGGATGTCATCGACTTCTTCGCCGTGCTCGCAGGCGGCGAGTGCGCGCTCTGCAACGACATCGACTTCAACAACAACGGGGTCTTCCCCGAAGATCAGGACGTGATCGACTTCTTTGCCGTGCTCGCAGGCGGCTCCTGCGACTGAACCAGGCCCACATGAACCGGGCCCGCGAATTGACGCCGTCACGACAACGACGCACGGTGCGAAGCGAGGCTGACAGAGGTCAGCGCGCTCTCCAGCCGTGCGTCGTTTGTTGGTGACACTATCGGAGAGGCGAGGAGCGGGGTCGGTTCCGGGGTGAGCGGGGGCCGCATACGCTGGGCGTCAGGGTCCATTGGAGAGCCTTCCCCTCATGTCTCACAGCGTTCACCTCGAGTCTGGCAGCAACGGTCATCATGGCGGTCACGGGCAGCAGCCCCGGGCCACGCGCATCGCGGTGGACGTGATGGGCGGCGACCACGCGCCCGACGCGGTGCTGAAGGGCGCGATTCTCAGCCTCCAGGACATGTCCCCGGGCGACAAGGTCGTGCTGGTGGGTCCCACCGGTCTGATTCGCGAGTTTCTCGACGAAAAGGGCATCGCTGAGGATGACCCCCGCATCGAGATCGCCCATGCCAGTGAAGTGATCGAGATGGGCGACAGCGCCGCCAAAGCCGTCCGTCAGAAGGTTGACAGCAGCATCGTGAAGATGCACCAGATGGGCGCGCCCGGCCACGAGCGACACTGCGACGGCGTGATGAGCGCCGGCAACACCGGTGCCTGCGTCGCCGCGGCCATGCTCCACATGCGCCGCCTGCCGGGCGTCATCCGCCCCGGCATCGCCGTCACCATTCCCGCGTTCCACGGCAATGTGATTCTCACCGACGCCGGCGCCAACCCCGAGCCCAAGCCCGAGCACCTCTGGCAGTACGGCGTGATGTCGGACCTGATGGCGCGGCAGACGCTGGGGCTCAAGAACCCGCGCGTCGCGCTCATGAACATCGGCAGCGAAGAGGCCAAGGGCACGGGACTCATCAAGCAGACGCGCGACTTGCTCCGCGCCACGCCCGGCATCAACTACATCGGGTTTGTCGAAGGACGCGACTTCTTTGAAGGCGTGGCGGATGTGGTCATCACGGATGGCCTGGTCGGCAACACCGTGCTGAAGGCGGCGGAAGGACTTGCCCGGAGTTTGTTCAAGGCGATTGCGCACGAACTGCTGGTGCAGGACCCCGGCCTGATGGTTCGATTTGAGCCGATCGTCAAGTCCATTTACGCCAAGAACGACTATCACGAAACCGGCGGCGCGCCCTTGCTGGGTGTGAACGGCGTGTGCTTCATCGCCCACGGCAGCAGCGAGGCTCGCAGCATCCGCGCGGCCATCCGCAACTGCCGCAACTTCGCGCGAACCAGCGTCAATCAGGACATCGTGCGTCGGCTGGAGGAAGTGCAACCCGTGCTCGAGGATTTTCTGGCGCAGACGAAACTCGAAGGAGGCAAGGTGTGAACGACCCGCGTCGCAGCGGTTTTTCCTATGGGCCGGGGACGGGCACGTTTGCGGGGCGCGTCGGGGTCAGCATCGCAGGCACGGGCATCGCACTGCCCAGCAAGCGCCTCAACAACGAGGACCTGACCAAACTGATGGATACCAGCGACGAGTGGATCGTGCAGCGCACGGGCATTCGCGAGCGCCGTGTCATTGATCAATCCAAAGGCGAGTGCTCCAAGACGCTTGGCGCCGCCGCTCTGCAGATCGCCCTCAAGGAAGCACGACTCGCGCCCACCGAACTTGACCTTGTCATCTGCGCCACCATGACGCCCGAGATGCAGTGCCCCGCGACTGCAAACCTCATCTGCGACATCATCGGCGCCGGCTCCGCTGGCAGTTTCGACCTCAACGCCGCATGCAGCGGCTTCGTCTATTCGCTCAATATCGCCCATGATCTTCTCCGCGGCGGAGCCTATCGCAACGTCGGCCTGATCGGCGTCGACACGCTCAGCACGCTCATGAGTTACGACAACGCCGGCCGCGGCACCGCCATCATCTTCGGCGACGCCGCAGGCGCCGTGGTGCTCCGCGCAACCGACGATATCACCAAGGGTCTCATCGCGCAGGCCATGCACAGCGACGGCAAGAGCTGGAAAGAGATCTTCGTTCCCAAGTGTGCCCGCGACTATCCCGGCGGCGTCGTGACCGATCCGCCGCTCCTGAACAAGGTGCACATGAACGGCGCGGCCGTCTTCAAGTTCGCCGTCAGCACCTTCAGCAACCTCATTCAGGAAACGCTCGACAAAGCGCACGTGAAGGTTGAAGACGTCGACATGTTCGTCTGCCACCAGAGCAACAGCCGCATTCTCGAAAGCGCCCGCGAGCGATTCGGCCTGCCGCACGACAAGCTCTACGTGAACATCGATCGCTTCGGCAACACCGTCGGCGCCAGCGTCCCCCTCTGCCTGCACGAACTGCGCCAAGCCGGCCGCGTGCGCGAAGGTCAGAAGGTCATGTTCCTCGCCTTCGGCGGCGGCCTCACCTGGGGCAGCAGCCTTTGGCAGTTGTAATGTGAAATCCGTGCAAAGTCACCCGCCGCACGGTCTTGAACAAGCGTGAGTCCGCTGGCGGGGGCGACGGAACTTGGCGGCAGGCAGGGTGTCTAACCGATGGTGGGGAAACCGGTCCGCGTGGTTGATTCTGCAACCGCGTGGCCGCTGCTCGGTAGCAGTGAGCGGGCGAGGCGACGTTGCCTCACCCGCCTGAGTTGCTGAGTCACGTGGAGATCAAGCATGACGCGTATTCGCAAGACTGTGGCGGTTGGTGTGAGCGGCCTGTTGCTGGCATGCGGCATGCTCGCCAGTCCGACTCTTGCCATGGCACAAACCGCCGCAGAACCGGCGCGCACCGCCGACCGCGTCGACCTGCGTCCCAAGTTCAAGACGGGCGATCAGACGCGCTTCTCGATGGATCTCAACATCACCAGCAGCCAGCAGGCAGGCGAGGCCGGCGCGCTGGCGCAGACCGTCAAGCAGACGCTGGGCCTGGTCCTCAAGGTGCGTGAAGCCCGCGCCGACGGCACCGCCAAACTCGACATGGTCTACGAGTCCATCAAGTTCGAGGCCACCAGCCCCCTCATGACCACCAAGTTCGACAGCGCCCAGCCCGCCGACAAGGACGACGACGCTGGCAAGGTGCTCCGCCCGCTCGTGGGCCTCACGCTCGCTCTCGAGACTGATGAACGCGGCGCAATCACCAAAGTCACGCCGCAGGTGCCCGCAGGTTCCGCCATCAACCCCATGGCCCTCCAGCAGTTCACCGCGGCCGATGTCGTCAAGGGCCTCTTCGGCCCCATCCTCAGCATCAGCGGCGGCAGCGGCTTCGCCAAAGTCGGCGAGAGCTGGGTCAACGAAAGTGTCATGCAGGGCAGCATGGGCAACATGAGCCTCAAGAACACCTACACCCTGCGCAGCCACGAGGGTGCAAACGCCGTTCTCGATATCAAGGGCACCATCGGCCTCGCCAGCGCACCCGCAGGCGGAGTGGCCGACATCAAAGACGGTTCCATCAGCGGCGTCGCCAACTGGGACACCAGATCCGGCATGCTCAAGAGCATGGAAATGACCCAGCGCATGCAGGTTGCCACGCGCCTTGGCGAGATGAGCACCAGCAGCACGCAGGACATGACGGTGCGCATCGAACGCAAGTGATCGCTTTCCGTTCCGAGCCTGCGCCGCCGCGCGGTATGATCCCCCATGGCATCGCCGCTCGTGTTTGAGATCTCCCAGCGCAGTCAGGTGTCGCGCGCGCGGCGCGGTCGCGTCTCCACCCTGCATGGCTCCTTCGACACGCCGGCCTTCATGCCCGTGGGCACCCGAGCCAGTGTCAAGGGCCTGCTTCCGCGCGATGTCGCCGCCACCGGCGCGCAGATCGTCCTCAACAACACCTATCACCTCCTGCTCCGCCCCGGCAGCGAACTCATCCGCGACATGGGAGGCGTCCACGCCTTCATGAAGTGGAACGGGCCCATCCTCACAGACTCGGGTGGCTACCAGGCGTACTCCCTGTCGGCCATGAACAAGGTCGACGACGATGGCGTCACCTTCAAGTCCATCATCGACGGTGCGATGGTCCGCCTCACGCCCGAACGCGCCATGCAGGTGCAGAACGAACTCGGCCCCGACATTCTCATGGCCTTTGATGACTGCCCGCCCAGCATCGCGCCCGAAAGCGAAGAACGCGATGCCGCTCAGGCCCATCGCATCGCCAGCGCCGCATCGCGCGACAAAGTCGGCGGCCGACAAGTCAAGGATCTCCACGCCCGCCTTCGCCTCGCCAACGAGCGCACCGTCCGCTGGCTCGAACGCTGCAAAGCCGCTCACGCCCGCAAGGACGAGCAGTCCCTCTTTGGCATCGTCCAGGGCGGCACCGATCTCGAGCAGCGCACCTGGAGCGTTGAGCGCATCTGCGCCATTGATCTGCCCGGCTACGCCATCGGCGGCGTAGCAGTGGGGGAGAGCCCCGACGCCATCGCCACCGTCGTCCGCCATACCGCACCCCTCATGCCCGAGAACAAGCCTCGCTACCTCATGGGCGTCGGTTACGAGCGCGACCTGCTCGCCGCTGTCCTCGCAGGCGTGGACATGTTCGACTGCGTCCTGCCCACCCGCAACGGCCGCAACGCCAGCGCCTTCTGTGCAACCGGGTCCCTCCGCCTCCGAAACGCCAAACACGAGCGCAGTCAGGAGGTCATCGAGCCCGGCTGCGACTGCACCGCCTGCAGCGGCGGTTTCACCCGCGGTTACATTCGGCACTTGTTCATGGCCGGCGAGATGCTGGGGCCGATTCTGGTCAGCCTGCATAACCTCCGGCACTTCCAACGCTTCATGTTGGATGTCCGCCAGACCATTGCCAGCGATGATTGGCAGGGCCTGGTGGCTCGGTGGCCCGTGGCGGCCGATGGCCTGCCCGCTCAGTTGCGGGCGTAAGCCATTGGCCAGTCTCCATTTCGGAAAGATCTTGATTCATGAACAGCATTGATTCCGGTTCGGTTGCTCCCGTCACGATCAGCACGGGGGATGTGATGGCGTTTCTGACCTTGGGCCAGGAAGGCACTGCGGCTCCCGCAAGCGCGCCCGTTGTTGTGCCCGGAATGACCAATGCGGGTGGTACGGCGCCCACGACCGGCACCGCTGGCGCCGCTCCCATCGGTGGTGCGCCCCAGGGCGCGCCCGCCGGCGCTTGGATCATGCCCGTCATGCTCCTGGGCATGCTCGTGCTCATGATCGGCATGACCGCATGGAGCAGCCGCAAGCAGAAGAAGCAGCGCGACGCCATGATGAGCGCCCTCCGCAAGGGCGACAAGGTCATCACCGGTGGCGGCGTCATTGGCCACATCGTCGACATGACCGACGACGAAGTCGTCCTCCGCGTCGAAGAAGGACGCATCCGCTTCTCCAAGTCCGCCATTCAGGGTGCGATCGGCGGCAACAAGGGCGCCACCGTGACCGAAACCAAGGAAGCGGGCAAGACCGTCAACGCCTGATCACAGGCGTCGTTCGATACGCGGGCTTGGTGGAATCGGGGATCGGGGCGATACGCATCAATGAACGCTCGCCGCACAGGCGCGCGTCAGCCGGATGAGTCTTTCTATGCGTCAAATCTTCAAGATGGCCTTTCTGGTGGTCGCGGTCCTCGTCTTCTTCGCGTGGACGATCATGCCGCCCGAGCAAACCCTGCGCCGCGGCAAAGACCTCGCCGGCGGTGTCAGCATGGTCTACGGCGTGGACATCGCGCCCACCGAAGACGCCAAGCAGGTGCTCGACAGCACCATCAAGGTGCTCAAGGAGCGCGTCGACCCCGAAGGCGTCATGGATATCACAATGGTCGCGCAAGGTCGCGATCGCATTGATATCAGCATGCCTTTGCCCAGCGACGAGGTGAAGGCTGCTCGCAAGCAGTTCGAAGACGCCCTCGCCGAACTCGGTCGCAACAAACTCACCGACCAGCGCCTGCAACTCACGATGCGCATGGCCCCCGAGCAGCGCGCCGCCGAGATCAAGACCCTCGCCGGAGGCAACCCAAAGCGTGAGGAACTCCTCCTCGCCGCCGCCAGGACGTACGACGAGGCCCAGCAGATTCGCGCTGCCTACGACGCCGAACTCGAAAGCAGCAAGCGCGATGCCATGGTGGAGCGCGTCGCTGCTGCCGAGATCACCTACGCCAACGCCCGTGATTCCGTCCTCAAGACCGCCCTCAGCCCCGCCGACATCCGCAAGATCATCGCCGCCAGCACCCGCGTCCGCTTTATCGACGACGCGGGCCAGCGCGTGCCGCTGCCCACCGCACGCGAAGTCGCGGAACGCCAGATTCGTAACGCCCACCCCGAAAGCCTCGCCGACATCGACCGGCTGCTCCAACTGCACGCCGACTACGCCAAGGTGCGCACCACGCTCGACGACCCGCAGGACCTTGTCCGCATGCTCCGCGGCGCAGGCGTGCTTGAGTTCCGCATCGCCGCTCGCGTGGGCAAGCACCCCGAAGAGCAGCGCCTCCGCGAGGACCTGCGCACTCTCAGCCCCCGCAACGTCCAGAGCGCCGACACCAAGTGGCTCAAGATCAACCAGCTTGAAAACTGGCTCAACACCAAGGCCGAAGTTGACGCTCTCGCCGAAGACCCCCGCAACGCCAGCGGCATCTTTGCCGGTCTGGGATACGTCGTCGAACCCTACAGCGGCGACTACTACATGCTCGTCTACGACACCCGCCAGACGCGCCTCACACAGGCCGAAGGCGACTGGCGCGTCAGCCGCGCATTCCAGGGCTTCGACCAGCGCGGCCGCAGCGCCATCAACTTCGAGATGGACCCCTCGGGCGCAAAACTCCTCGCCCAGTTGACGGGTGCACACGTGGGCGAGGCCATGGCTGTCGTCCTCGATGACCAGGTCTACACCGCCCCCAACCTCCTCGGTGAAATCGGCGGCAACGGTCAGATCACCGGCGAGTTCAGCAACGAAGAACTCGAGTACGTCATCCGCGTGCTCGGTGGTGGCAGCCTGCAGGCCAAGTTGACGCCCGAGCCTCTCAGCATCGCCTCCGTCGGTCCCGAACTCGGTGCCGACAACCTCGCCCGAGGCGTCAACACCGCCATCTGGTCCGCCGTCATCGTTGCGGCCTTCATGTGCCTCTACTACTTCTGGTACGGCGCGGTCGCCGTTGTCGCGCTGCTCGCCAACGCACTCATCATCGTCGGATGCATGGCCCTCTCCAAGGCCGTCTTCACCATGCCCGGCATCGCCGGCCTCATCCTCACCTTCGGCATGGCCGTCGACAGCAACGTGCTCATCTACGAACGCATCCGCGAAGAAATGAACCGCGGCGCGGACATGAAGACCTGCGTTCGCCTCGGCTTCGACAAGGCGCTGTCAGCCATCGTTGACGGCAACATGACCAACCTCATCGTCTGCGTGGTCCTCTACTACACAGGCACGCCCGAGATTCGCGGCTTCGCCATCACCATGGGTATCGGCGTTGTCGCCACCATGAGCGCCACGCTCGTCGTCAGCCGACTCATCTTCGACATCATGCTCGCCAGCGGCTGGCGAAAGGGATCGATCGTCAGCACCCACATGCTGCCCACCGCCATCCCCAGCCTCCAGAAGTGGCTCACCCCCAGCATTGACTGGATGAAGTACCGCTTCGCCTTCTTCACCATCTCCGCCGTCTACGTCACCATCGGCCTGGGCATGGTCTTCTGGCAAGGCGCCAAGATGCTCGACAACGAGTTCCGTGGCGGCACGCAGGTCACCCTCCAGTTCAAGCCCGATCCCGACGACCCGACCAAACGCGTCATGATGACCCGCAAGGAAGTCGAAGAGCGCGTGCGCGGACTCGCCGAGACCAGCAAGATTCCAGACTTCAATCAGTTCGAGGTCTTCCCCGTCAACCCGCAGCCTGACGGCTTCACCAGCGACCGTTTCGCCATCAAGACCCTCGCACAGAACAACGCCACCAGCCCCGTGCTCGATGTCGTCAAGGAAGGTTTCGCGGACAAACTCGAGAGCAAGCCCGCTCTCCAGTTTGCAGGCAGTGACGCAGGCACCAACTGGCGCACCGTTCCCGTCTTCCTCATCGACAAGCCCACCCTGGGCGCCAACATCGAGAAGCCCCAGTACCGCCAGGACGTTTCTGCCTACTCCGGTGGCGTCGCGATTCTGCTCAGCGACATCGCTCCGCCCTCCTCACTCGAGAACCTCAGGACGCGACTCGACACCGCCCGTCAAGGCGAGGCCTTCAGCGACACGCTCTCGCGCCCGCGCGATGTCATCGTCCTCGAAGGCACGGAGACCGCCGTCACCAGCGCAGCCATCGTCATCGCTGATCCTTCCATCACCATCGTCAGTGGCCAGGACATGTGGGAGAGCGGCCTCCGCGACCGCGAATGGGCCCTCGTGCAGGAAGCTCTCACGCAGGACAGCACGCCCGCCAGCGTGCTGACCTTCAGCCCCGCCATCGCCGCGACCTTCACCGCCAACGCCATCACCGCGACGATCCTCAGCTTCATCTTCATTGGCATCTATATCTGGGTCCGCTTCAAGACGCCCCGTTACTCGCTCGCCGCCGTCGTTGCCCTCGTCCACGACGTGCTCGTCGTGGTCGGGCTCGTCGCGCTTGCCGAAATTCTCTACGACAGCCCCACGACCCACAACTTCGCCGCAAGCATCAACCTGCTGCCCTTCAAGATCGACCTCAACCTCGTCGCCGCCCTGCTCACCATCGCAGGCTACTCCCTCAACGACACCGTCGTCATCATGGACCGCATCCGCGAAAATCGCGGCAAGCTCCCTCACGCCACGCGCGACATCATCAACACCTCCATCAACCAGACCTTCAGCCGAACCCTCATCACCGGCGGCACCACCCTCGCCTCCTGCTTCATCCTCTACGTCTGGGGCGGTGAAGGCATGCGTGCCTTCGCCTTCGCTCTCGCCACCGGCCTCATCGTCGGTACCTACTCCTCAGTCGCCGTCGCAGCCCCCATCGTCTGGAGCCGCAAGCACGAGCGCGACATGTACAAGGACGCGGGCATGGTGCAGCCCACCACCTGATGAATCATCTCGGCTCGCCCGCCCTGACAGGCAGGCGACGCCTTTGCGGACTGACTTCAAGGCGTCAAGGAGGACGATCATGGCAAACAGCGGCGGCAGAATCGCGGCGGGGCTGGTCGTTTTGAGTGCGGCCTGGATCGGCGTCTACTGGTGGTGGCCCGTCGAACCCGCCATCCGCTTCGAAACATCCTCCCAGTCCCAGCCCGGCATCACCGAGCGCATCGACGTCGCGCCCGTCACCAGCGACTCGGTCAAGACCCTCGCCACCGCTCCCACGCCACCCCCAGTCACGCTGCGGCCCGCGCCGCTCGAAGTCGGCTCCCAACCCGGCGTCATCGCACCCACCTTCTTTGAAGACGTCATCCGCTCCGGCGACACCTTCGCCACCATCGCCCAGCGCCACTATGGCGACAGCGCCAAGGCCGATGCCATCGCCCGCGCAAACCCCCTCATGAGCGCCGCCAACCTGCGCGAAGGCCGCGTCATCCGCATCCCGCGTGATCCCGCCAACATCCAGGGCCTCCCCGTCATCAAGTCCGCCGCGGGCGATGTCACCCCCGCCCCCGCCGCCGAACTCAAGCCCGTCGCCATGCAGGAATACACCGTGCAGAAGGGCGACTCCCTCGCGAGAATCGCTCGCCGCGTCTACGGCGAAGAACGCATGGCCGACATGATCTTCCAGGCCAACCGTGATGTCCTGATCGACCCCGCCAAGATCCGCGTCGGCCAGAAACTCAAGATTCCCGCCAAGCCCGCAGGCTTGGCCGATGCCCAGACGGGCGAAGGCGGCACGTGAGCCAGCGCGTTTTCATCGTCACAGGCGGCTGCGGCTTCATCGGCAGCAATCTCGTCGCAGAACTGCTGCGCCGCGATCCCGCCGCTCACATCATCATCGTCGACGATCTCCGCTCCGGCAGTTACGCCAACATCATCGAAGCCTGCGACCGCGCCGCCGTCCCCGCCTTCCAGGGCCAACTCATCCCCGAGAGCGTCTGCGACATTGATTGGCACGCCCTCATCGACACCCACAAGCCCGCCGCCGTCTTCCACCTCGGCGCCATCACCGACACGACAAACGCCAACGAAGCCGACATGCTCCGCGTCAACAGCGAGAGCTTCCCGCCGCTCGTTCTCGCGTGCGCAGGCCGTGTCCCCCTCGTCTACGCCAGTTCCGCCGCCACCTACGGCACGCCCCCGCACACCGCCCGCCGCCAACCCTTCACGCTCGACGCCGCAGGCAAGCCCAACAACGTCTACGGCTTCAGCAAGTGGCTCATGGAGTGCCATCACCGCCGCCTCGCCCGCCAACTCGCCAGCGCAGGCCGCGAGCCACACATCGTCGGCCTCCGCTACTTCAACGTCTTCGGCCCCGGTGAAGCCCGCAAAGGCAAAATGGCCTCCATGGCCTATCAACTCACCCAGCAGTGCCTCGCCGGCAAACGCCCGCGCCTCTTCGTCGACGGCTCCCAGGCGCGCGATCAGATCTACGTCGCAGATGTGGTCGACTGCACCATCGCCGCCGCCGCCCTCGACGCACGCTCCATCACCCCCGGCGTCTACAACCTCGGCAGCGGCGTCGCCACAACCTTCGCCGACGTCGCCAAAGCAGTCCGCGAGGGCCTCAATCTCCAGCCCGGCGACCGCGAGATCGAATACTTCGACATGCCTCCCGCCATCCGCGCGTTCTACCAGGACTTCACCCTCGCTGATATGTCCATGACCGCCAGGGGTTTAGGTTGGAAGCCCGCCCACAACGCCCAGCACGCCATCGCCCTCTACGCCAGGCAGCAGCACGCGGCCGCACACGCTTAGCCGCACGCACCTCTCGCCAACATGCACGCAATCCTGCATGCTTTCAGGACGATGATAATGTCCCCGGCGTCGGTATGATCTGACGTTCGCAAGCCGGACTGCCGGCGATCCCTCTTCCCGACAGGCTGAAAGAATCGCTCATGAAGGTTAAACGCATTCTCGTCACCGGCGGCGCAGGCTTCCTCGGCTCGCATATCTGCGAGCGCATGGTCAACCAGGGCCACGATGTCATCTGCCTCGACAATCTCTTCACCAGCCAGAAGATCAACATCCAGCACCTCATCGGGCGCCCCAACTTCGAGTTCATCCGCCACGACGTCACCCACCCCTTGTGGCTCGAAGTCGACGAAATCTACAACGCCGCTTGCCCCGCCGCCCCGGGCCACTACCAGTACAACCCCATCAAGACCATGAAGTGCAGCATCTTGGGGGCCATCAACATCCTCGGCATGGCCAAACGCTGCAACGCCAAGGTCCTCCAGTTCTCCACCAGTGAGGTCTACGGAGACCCCACCGTCCACCCGCAGCCCGAAAGCTACCGCGGCAACGTCAACCCCATCGGCCCGCGCGCCTGCTACGACGAAGGCAAACGCGCCGCAGAAACCCTCTTCTTCGATTACTACCGCATGCACAAGCTGCGCATCAAGGTCGTGCGCATCTTCAACACCTACGGCCCGCGCATGCACCCCTTCGACGGCCGCGTCGTCACCAACTTCATCCGCCAGGCCATCCAGGGTGAAGACATCACCATCTTCGGCGACGGCAACCAGACCCGCAGCTTCTGCTACGTCGACGATCTCGTCGACGTCATCATCAAAATGATGGAAAGCCCCGACGACTTCGTCGGCCCCGTCAACATCGGCAACGAAGGCGAGTTCACCATCAAGCAACTCGCGGAGTTCGTCATCAAACTCACCGGCAGCAAGAGCAAACTCATCCACAAGCCCCTCCCCGCCGACGACCCGACCCAGCGCAAGCCCGACATCACCCTCGCCCGCACAAAGCTCGGTTGGCAACCCAAGGTCAAACTTGAAGACGGCCTCGTCAAGACCATCGAAAGCATGCGCAAACTCAAGTTCGAAGACTGGCGCCCACCGACCCCCAACTTCTGATCCACAACGCCCGGCGCTCAACCGATTCACAACACCAATCACGCAACACCATCCAACGCTCTCCACGCACGCCGCACTCTCGCGGCGTTTTTCTTTCTTCGCAGTTCTCCCCACTCCCATTCCCCATTCCCCATTCCCAGTGCCCGCTCTCACCCCTCACTTTCTTTTTGTCTTTTTCCCAATGCCCAATCCCTCATCCCCAACGCCTTTTCTATACTCCTCCGGTCTTCCTTCCCTCTCGAGGTGGCCCATGGCGCTCCACGACACTTCAGCTCGGCCCAGCCTGCGGCTCTCGCCTTCAGGTCTGGCATCCAGCGGCGACGTTCTTGAAGTCCTTGGCCCCCCGCGCGACAAGACCCCCGTGCCGCCAGGCCCTTCTCCTTCCGCCGCTGTCCCAGACGAGGTGCGCGTGTTCAGGCTCGATCAGCCCATTGTCATCACCATTGACGGCCCCGCAGGCACCGGTAAAAGCACCGTCGCCCACCGCCTCGCTCGCCGCCTCGGCCTCGACATCTTGGACACGGGCAGCATGTACCGCACCGCCGCCGCCATCGCTCTCGACAACAAGATCGACCTCGATCACCACAAGCGCCTGCTCGAAGTCGTCCGCGCCGCTCACATGAACTTCAACTGGAAGGCGCAGCCACCCGAAATCCTCGCCTTCGGCAAGTCCTACGCACGCCGCATCCGCGAGCCCGACGTCACCGCCGTCGTCAGCCACTACGCAGGCATCCGCGAACTCCGCGATCTCTTGGTCGGCATGCAGCGCGATATCGCCAAAGACCACCCCCGCATCGTCAGCGAAGGCCGCGACCAGGGCAGCGTCGTCTTCCCCAACGCCCAGGTCAAGATCTACCTCGACGCCAGCGCAGACGTCCGCGCCCGCCGCCGCTGCGAACAACTCAAACGCGAACAGAACGTCGACGCAGACCTCTGCAAACTCCGCGCCGACATCGAAGCACGCGACGCCAACGACAAATCCCGCCCCTTCGGCGCACTCGTCTGCCCCAAAGACGCCGCCATCGTCGATACCTCCACCCTCGACCTCGATCAGGTCATCGACCGCCTCTACGACATCGTCCGCGAAAAAGCCCGCGTCTAGCCACCCGCTCCCGCCGCAGCGCGCCGGCGGAAATCACGCCCCGCGCCGCCGCACCCGCGCCGCACGTCACCCCGCACGCACACGTCTTCGCCCCAACCGCCCACCGGCGTGGAGCCACCCGTACAGCGAGCGAGTCTCCGAGCAAGCGCACCCCGTCGAAAGTCTCTCTCCTCCGCATCGCCCCGAAGGGGCGCCGGCATGTAGCCACCGGTGCAGCGAGTCGGCTCTGCGACTCGCGCAACCCGTGGACAACAAACAACCAACCCCCCCGCCCCGGCGGAGGCGGCGGAATCTCAGTCCCAACCCTCGCCGCCGCACCACCGTCTCACTCCGCCCGCGCGCACGGCTCACCCCAGCCCAGCTCCACGCCCGCCCCACGCACACGCCCCAAACAATCGCGCCATTTTCGTGGTTTTTTCGCCACATGGTGGTATGTTGAATAAGTCCCGCCACTCGCCCACGAAAGGGGCCCCCTCCATGCACACCACACACCTCACCGCCGCTCTCACCACCGCCCTCGCCCTCACCCTCCTCACCACACCAGTCCTCGCCCAAGCTCCGTCGCTCACCATCATCGAAGGACCATCGGATTCACCCAGTTTGCGTTCTCGCGTGCTCTCGCGTGATGGCTCAACGCTCGGCGGCTTCTCGACGCCGACTGGGCGCGGCTTCACATGGACCAGTACCGGCGGCTACCGCGACTTCAACGACAGCACTGGATATCCAGGCTTTTACTCCACCTTCGCACTCGCTCCCGATGCCAGCGTTGTGGTCGGTGCCAAGTTCTCGGCAACCGAGCCTGCTCGCGCGTTTCGTCGTATTGGCAGCAGCCCGGTCGAAGACCTCGGCACCCCCTGGGACGCCAGTTTCGCACAAGGTTCCAAGCAGGTCCAAGGCATGTGGACCAATCAAACCGGCACCCGCATCATCGCCAGCATGCAGCGCCGTGTCGGCAACTCTCCGCCACAAATCAGCCCCTTCGTCTGGACACAGGCGACCAACTCCTGGCAAGCCTTGATTCCCACGCAGCAATCACTGAGCGATTTTGTCGACGTCAACGACGCCAGCGACGACGGCACCGTCGTCGTCGGCCAAGTCAACGAAGGCAGCATCTTCGGTATGAATCGCGGATTCGTGCACCGTGCCGATACCGGCTACTCCCTGCTCACCGCGCCGACCAGCAACAGCATCGGATGGACTGCGCAAGCAGTCAACGCGAGCGGAAACATCATCGTCGGTGAGCATGGCACCGCTTTTCGTATTGGAAATGCCGTCGTCTGGCGCGATGGCGTACCAACGCTTTTGCCCAATCTCGCCAATTACACCATCGCAACCGCTCTCGATGTCACCGACGATGGCAACATGGTCATCGGCACCGCACTGAGCCTCGGACAACCAGACACGACTTTCGTCTGGACGCTTACCGGCGGTACACGATCTCTCAGCGACTATCTTGCTGATTACGCACTGAGTCTTCCGGGCGAATACAGCATGCAGGCCATCCACCTCTCAGGCGACGGCAACACCATCGCCGGCTACTACCAGCCCACACTCAACGGCCAAAACATCGGCGAATCCCGCGCGTTCGTCTTCACCATCCCCGCCCCCTCCAGCATCCTGCTGCTAAGTGCGGGCACCTTCGCGCTCACCCGCCGCCGCCGCTAAGTCATCCCCGCGCGCCCAACGCCCATGCTCGCTCGCACGCCTTCACGCTAACTAGGGGTCTCATCCATGCACACCGCCACCGCCCTCGCCACCCTCACGCTCCTCACCTCGACCGCTCTCGCCCAGACGCCCTCGCTCACACTCTTTCAGCCTGACTCCGGAGCCATTGGCACTGCTTCCACCTTGGGTGCCCTCGGCGTCTCGAGCGACGGTCGCTCCTTCGTCGGCGGCCTGAACGGCACACTCGCAATCGACCGCGCAGGCATCACGCAATCTATCGGCACACCCGCAGGCCGCACGCTCGACACCGACACCTTCAACCTCTGGGTGGGTGACAACGGCGGCTATGCCATCGGCAACTTCCAATCCGGCATAGATCGCAAGCCCTTCAAGTGGACACAGGCAGATGG
>VYMG01000383.1_pt1 | contig 17597 bp, 19 predicted proteins | sample 5115261 | NCBI WGS metagenome assembly VYMG01 (sample SAMN12291781, study PRJNA351875) | freshwater metagenome | isolation source: freshwater lake | place: USA: Michigan, Wintergreen Lake | collected 2013-08-08
TGAATACAGGTTCCTTGTAGGTTCAAAAATTTGTCAAGTATCATAAGTAAAATAATCTCGTTTTTGGCTATTATATCAAATCTTAACTCAATTGTCTATCTTTTGGTATTAACCTGTTTGTGCCTTAAGTCCTTCCCTGTATGGATTTCAGCTACTTTTGAGCTTAGGTACTCTCATCGAATTTTATTTTAAGTTAATTATTTGCATAACAATTCCCGAAGAGCCGGGATTCGGGAGTTTTTGTCCAATCAATTAATTGGTGAACTTCAGGAAAAAAGAAGCATAAAAACGCTTCAAAATACTCGGTTAATGCTTCTTTCCAAGGTTCATCATAATTGGCGGTTGTTTGTTTCATTTGAGTTGTTTGCTTACTCGTAGGCTATGAAGCACGATAGCGTAACGCACCGATTTAATAATAGAGGTGGTGGTGGTAATCTGGGGATTTTGTGGTAAAAAAGCGGATATTTGTTCGATTCCGTCTTGATTGGGAGTGAGAATAACGGTGGCGACTTCTGGAATTACCAGATTGAGCAAAATTGAACAAAACATCGTCAACAGCAGCAAGGCTCGGCAACAGGGTAGAAGTCATGACGTTAACCTCAAGGGATGAATGCGACTATTTTGTGCAAACAATCGCCAATCTTTCAAGGGTGCTATAACAAAAATTAACATTTATACAAGAAAACGGGTTTCTTTGAGAAACCCGTTTTCTAAAAATGCTTCAAAATATTCGCTTAATGCTTCTTTCCTGACAGTATATATTAAGAAAAGCAACGAATACTTTACAGATAAACAAAAATATGCAGCAAATTCTAGGATTAGAGACACAACCAAAAATCTGGCATTGGCGGGGATTCAAAATCACCTATCAGAGTGCGGGGGAGACGGGACCGGCGATCGTGCTTGTGCATGGATTTGGGGCATCTTGGGGACATTGGCGGAAAAATATCCCCGTTTTAGGCGAAAAATGTCGCTGTTTTGCCCTCGATTTAATTGGTTTTGGCGGTTCCGACAAACCCGAACCGAAAAACGAGATCGATTACACTTTCGAGACTTGGGGGGCGCAAATTGCCGATTTTTGTCGGGAAGTGGTGGGGGGTCCTGCTTTTTTGGCGGGTAATTCCATCGGTTGCGTCGCCATTATGCAGGCTGCCGTCGATCATCCCGATTTTGTCCTTGGGGTGGCGGCGATTAATTGTTCCCTCAGACTACTGCACGAAAGAAAACGGGGTAAATTACCCTGGTATCGTCGTTTAGGTGCGGATATTGCCCAAATAATTCTCAAAAATAAAGCAATTGGGGCTTTTTTCTTCCAACAGATCGCTAAACCCCAGACAGTGCGTAAAATTCTCCTGCAAGCTTATCGGCGCTCGGAAGCGGTAACGGAGGAATTAGTAGAAATAATCCTAAAACCCGCCAGAGATCAGGGAGCGATCGAGGTTTTCCTCGCTTTTACCGGTTATTCTGGCGGCCCACTGCCGGAAGACCTGCTGCCGATTCTCCCCTGTCGGGCTATTCTGCTTTGGGGTAGCGAGGATCCCTGGGAGCCCTTGGCCTTGGGCCGAGAATTAGCACGATTCCCGACCGTAAAACAGTTTATCCCCTTAGCCGGTTTAGGCCACTGTCCCCAGGACGAGGCCCCAGAAATAGTTAATCCGATTTTATTAGACTTCCTGCAAGCTCAAATCTAAGTTCCTCTAGTAACCAGAAGGCTGGGCATTAATGGGTTGTTGGATGGAGAAACCTCGGTTAATACTTTCAGGTGGGACTTGATTGGGGGTGCCATTATTGTTGGGCGGCATTCCCTGATTGGGATAACCAGTGACGTTAGGTTGACTGCCGTAGACGGGGGCCTGATATACGGGGGGTTGATAATAGTTGGATTGGTTGCTAGAGCCGGGGACGGGGTTAGGGTTGGCATTATTCCGGGAGGGTGGGGCCTGAACATTTTGTTGCTCAGGGGAATAATTTCCCTGGGGGTTGACTTGATTCGGGCTGCCCCCGGGGTTGGGATTAGGAAAATTATTCAAGTTAGGAGTCCGCGAGCGATTTTCGATTTCCCTTTGTAAAGGATAATTGCTAGTGTCGCCACTAATCGGTCGCACTTGAATCGGTTGCAGACTTTTACTAGGCTTCGGTGCCTGATTTTGCTTAGGCTGCGGCATTAACGGGGTGAACAAAGAGGGTTTCTGGTTGTTATCGGGATTAGTATTTAAAGGATTAAAAGGCTGCGTCGAGGCCGGTTTATTCAGGCGAGCGGTATTATTATGGGCAGGAATGGCCGGCAATGGTACAGTAGTGGGGAGAGGAGTATCGGTAATCTGGTTAGCCCTGATTTCCCGCTCCTCCAAGGACATTCCTGGGGTATCTAATACCGAACCCAACCATTCAGGATTCTGTTGATATACCCACAAAGCAATTAGAGCCAAGGAAAATATTCCTAACGGTAGCCAAAATAAAGGTTGGGCAAAGGGTTTTAATCCCGCCAGGAAATAGCGCATGGAAGAAGAATCTTTATAGTCACTCATACCGCTTAACCCTCTATAGGTTTTCCCCCATGCTATCAAATCAGTGAGCAGTTATCAGTTTTTTAGCCGTCAGCCCCCTGCCTCCTGCCCCCTGCCTCCGTTAACTGGAGAAAAAAGCTCAGGCTCTAGGTTTCAATCTTAAGAGTTTTCAGTTCCCCGTTCCCTGATACGGCGTAGAATGATAAGATTGTCTTCAAAGATACAATAGGCGTTTGTCTTCGCTAGAGAGTTTATGAAAGTTGGCGATCGAGTTCGTGTAATTGAGTCTGTGGTAGTTTATCACCATCCTGAACATAAATCAGATCCTTTTGACGTGAAAGGACTAGAGGGAGAGGTGAAAGGGATTGTCACCGAATGGCGTGGTAGAGCGGTTAGCGCCAACCTACCCGTCCTCGTCGAGTTCAGTAAAAAGTTTAAAGCCCATTTTCGAGATTTTGAGTTAGAAATCCTGGAAAAAGCCGCCGAATAGGGACTTTTTCGCTTATTTAAGCTACGAAGCGAATAAATTTATTTTTGCCCACCTGTAGGACTTTTCCCGTTAAAGCTTCGGCTGTCTCAAAACTTTTGTCCACATCGGTGATTTTCTCGCTATCGATCCTCACCGCACCCCCCTGAATCTGTCTTCTCCCTTCGCCGCTACTTTTACACAAGCCGGTGGCCGAGAGAAGATAGAATAATTTCAGGGGAAAAGTGACCGCTGCTAGGGAAAATTCGGGTACAGAAGCAGCTGCTGCCGTATTTCCCTGTAGAACTATCTCCTGCGCCGTTTTTTGTGCTTTTAATGCCTCCTCTTCTCCGTGAAACTGGGCAACTACCTCGATCGCCAGTTGTTTTTGTGCCTCTCGCGGATTGCTCTGCATAGCATCTAAGGGCAAATTTGTCAATAGTTCGTAATAATCTTTTAACAAAGCGTCGGGGGTTTTTTCCAGTTTCGAGTACATGGACAGGGCCGATTCCCGCAATCCCACATAATTATTCAGGGATTTGGACATTTTTTGACTGCCATCGGTTCCGATTAAAATCGGTAAAAGTAGCCCGAATTGCGGTTTTTTACCGAAATATTTCTGCAAATCACGACCGACGGCAATATTAAATTTTTGATCAGTTCCTCCCAATTCGACATCGGCCTCGACAGCTACGGAATCATAACCCTGCATTAAGGGATAGAGAAATTCATGGAGAAAAATCGGGTTTTCCTGGTCGTAGCGTTCGGAAAAGCCTTCTTTTGCCAACATTTGCCCGACGGTCATGGTGGAGAGAAGTTCGAGAATTTGCGATAGGTCTAATTTCCCCAACCATTCCGAGTTATAGCGAATTTCTAGGCGATTAGGCGTGTTAAAATCTAAAATTGGGCGCAATTGTGCCAGATAATTCTCGGCATTGGCTCTCACTTCTTCGATGGTCAATTGTTTTCTAACTTCCGATTTTCCGGTCGGATCGCCGATTCTAGCGGTAAAATCACCAATAATCACCACTGCTACATGACCGGCATCCTGGAAAGCACGCAGTTTCCGAAAAGGGATACTATGACCTAGATGAATATCGCTGCCAGTGGGGTCAATACCTAGTTTAATTCTTAGGGGGCGATCGGTAGTTTGCAGTAGTTGGGTTAAATTTTCCCTAGGATCTTGGGAGTCGGGTTGATGGGGGAATAGGTCACTGGTTCCACGGGTTAACCAGTCTAGGGAGGAAGATACGGTCATTGTTGCTCATTTTCCACAGCCTTCCTATTATAGTTTTTTAGTATGTCAAGTAACAAGCCAAAGGTAAATAAACTGGTATCCCAATACGAGTCGATAACATCTTGACAATTCTCCCGATCGAATATAGAGTCTTAAAATCTTCTTTTTCAAAATTATCAAAAAATTTCCCTGTCTTGAATTGCGATCAGATAAGCCGATGAATCCTAGTTTTAATAACTCTATACCAGTGCAGAGGATCAAAGTTTCTGTAATTGTTTCTACCTATAAATCAGCGGAGTTTATCCGGGGTTGTCTAGAGGATTTAGTTACTCAAACTCTTTATGAAAAGGGAGAAGTAGAAATTATTATTATCGATAGTGCTTCTCCGGAGAATGAAGGGGAGATTATCCAAGAGTTTCAAGAAAATTATCCTAATATTATTTACCAGAGAACTAGAGAACGAGAAACCCTCTACCGCGCTTGGAATCGTGCTATTAAACTAGCTAGGGGTTCCTATATCACCAATGGGAATACTGATGATCGTCGCTGTTTTAATGCTCTGGAAATTATGGCTAATTATCTAGATAACAATAGAGAGATTAGCTTGGTTTATGCCGATCAATTAATTACCACCATCAAAAATGATACTTTTGCCACCACCCCAGCTTTAAAACATTGGAATTGGCCAAATTACTCCTATCAACAGATGCGTCAAGGTTGTTGTGTGGGTTCTCAACCAATGTGGCGAAAAATGCTGCACGATAAATATGGTTATTTTCAGGAAAATTTTCGCTGTGCTGGTGATTACGAATTTTGGTTAAGAATCGGCATTCAAGGCGAAAAAATGGCTTTAATTCCTGAGATTTTAGGGTTATATTATTTAAATCTGCAAGGTTTAGAACATGGCAGTAATGGTCAAGCATTACAGGAACATTATCAAGTGTGTAAAATCTATGAAATTCCTCACCCAGACATTAAGGATATAGAAATTAAAACAAATCTGGTTAAGATGGAAGATTTAGGCATAATTTTACAGGAAGATGAGCGAGAAAAATTGCAAACAATTCAAGCTATCTCCCAGAAGAGATGCCCAATTATTGTTATTGATGGCGTGATCTTTCAAATCGATCAAGGAAAATTAGCCAGGATTTGGTCTTCAATTCTAGAGCATTGGAGTCAATTAGAATTTAGTCAACACATTGTTATTTTAGATAGAAATAACACCGCACCAAGATGGGAAGAATTTAAATATTGGCCAGCGGAATACTACGATTATAATTGTACGGGAAAGGATGCCAGAAAAATTCAAGCTATTTGCGATCGCCTACAAGCAAATTTATTTATTTCCACTTTTTATACCAGTCCCTTAAACACTCCTTCTCTACTTTTGCTTGCTTATGAATTCCCAGAAGAAAACGGCAATTTACCAGTAGATTTAGAAAAACACTATGCAATTTTATCCGCTTCTAGAATCATCGCTTTTTCCTCTGATATTGCCCAAGATTTAAGAAAGTTATACCCCAAAATTTCCAGCAAAAAAATTGATATTATCGAGTTTTTTGAAGTTAATCAAAAAATAGCGGAAGAAATCACTGATTTTCTCTGGTATGCGCTCAGTGAAACTAAGGAATCAAGTCAGAATCAAGTCTGGTTAGAGTTAAGAAAATTACAGGAAGCACAACAGATAATGTATCTCAAACAACAGCAAGATTATCATACTATGCAAGGGATGGAAATATCCCTAAAAGAATTAGAAAATAATCATAATTATCTCCAGAAAAATAATCAGGAATTACAGGAAGAAATTAACTATTTGTCCTCCCGTAAGGGAATAGTAAAAACCCTATCGAAAACTTCTATTTTACTTCTTGCTAAGATCAAGAAAAAACTGCCAATATTTTAGGGAATTAAGGGAAAGTTTCCGAACGCGCCTAAAAGTGGTAAAGTAATGTTAAGAATTAGAGGAGAAAACACTGTGCCACATTCGATCGTCACTGAAACTTGTGAAGGGGTTGCCGATTGCGTTTCCGCTTGTCCTGTTGCTTGCATCCATCCGGGACCGGGTAAAAATGTTAAAGGAACCGATTGGTATTGGATTGATTTTGCCACTTGTATCGACTGTGGTATCTGTCTACAAGTATGCCCCGTCGAAGGTGCAATTCTGCCAGAAGAACGTCCCGATTTACAAAAAAATCCCTAATTTATCAGTTATCAGTTATCAGTTATCAGTTATCAGTTATCAGATGTGAGTTTTCAGTTCACTGATTACTGTTCACTGAAAATGCTCCCCACTTCCCCACTTCCGAATTCATAATTCATAATTCATATTACTCTCTCCTATCTCCTTTTTACTTTACCATGGATTATCTTTTAGAAGTTGAACAAGTTTATGCTGGTTATGTGCAGGATTTATACATATTGCAAGGGGTTAACTTTCGCATTGCACCGAGGGAATTAGTCACGGTTATAGGTCCCAATGGTGCGGGAAAATCTACCCTCGCTAAGACGATTTTTGGTTTATTAAAACCCAGTGCTGGAACTATCACTTTTAAGGGACAAAATATCGCCGGTTGGAAATCTAATCAAATCGTTCCCCTCGGAATGGGTTATGTTCCCCAAATTGCTAATGTTTTTCCATCCCTGAGCATTGAAGAAAACCTTGAAATGGGAGCTTTTACGAGCAAAGGAAATATAAAATCTTTAAAAGAGCGCATTTATGCCATGTTTCCCCGTTTGCTTGAGCGCCGTCGTCAGAAAGCTGGCACTTTATCCGGAGGAGAAAGACAGATGTTAGCCATGGGACGAGCGCTGATGTTGCAACCGGATTTATTAATTCTCGATGAACCTTCGGCAGCTTTATCTCCTATTTTAGTAACCAGCGTTTTTGAGCAGATAAAAGCAATTAATCAGACGGGAACTGCAATTATTTTAGTGGAACAGAATGCCAAAAAAGCCCTAATGATGTCCGATCGAGGTTATGTTTTAGAAAGTGGTCAAGATCGTTTTCAGGGATCGGGTCAAGATTTGCTCAATAACCCGAAAGTAGGGGAATTATACCTCGGGGCGGCTTATCATGGTGCCAAACGAGATGATTAGGAATTTGTTAAGGATTTAGGGGGATTTTGATTTCTTCCCAGAATTTAGCGATAGGATAGTAATTGAGTACAAATCTCTACGGCGCTGATGTCAAGGTGATAAGCCAGCAAGGTAAATATCGTCAGATATCTTCATCCTTTTTGGGAAATTTAAGCATGGCTAATCCATCGGCATCAGTTCCAAGCTTCTTGCGGGAAGCTTTTGTTGCCTATTCCAGTTACAATAACCCCCAAAAACAGGAGGTACATAAAAAGATATTCAATGGTTGCAAACTCAGATCGAAAATGCTCTAGAGGACAAAACTATTTTAGAGCAATTCGCCCTCAAATGGAACGCTGGTTCTAGTGCCGATAGCCATGACAAGATCTCTTGAGAATTTTTACCCAGTTCCTAAGTAAGGCTTCCAGTAATTTTCAGCAACCCCTAAATATATCTGTTGATATTTATTAATCGATCAAGACAGTTATGCTACTGCATTGAGAGCATAACTTTTAGTAATAAAAGGAGAAGTCATGGCGGTTAAAAGTCCTCCGTAATCAAGATTAAAACTGACTTCGCTTCCTACTTTTAACCTCTTGTTATGACTATCAAGAACTAGATGATCGCTACTAGAACCTAATATTTTTATATCCTGACTTGTTTGTAATCCAGAGATAAGAATATCCTGTCTTCCTAATGCAATAATAACTCGACGGTGAATGCCTTGGTCGATAAAGCCTGGAACATTACCAAAAGCGTCTCGACCAATTTCTCCAGAGGGTAGAGATGGTTTATCTTTGGATTCGATTACTTCAGCAATTAACCGAAAAGCATCGGTATATAAGCCTGGTATCAGTTGTCGATTAACTGTTTCACAACCTAATAAAATTGATTCTCCTAAACGCAGATTATTAATCCGACCAACTTCGCTACTTTTTTGATACCATTGATAGTTAGCAGAATTGCCTCCTGAAATAATCGGTAATTTTATTAAAAATTCCTGCTCAATTGTATCTGTTAACACAGATAATTTGCTCATATTATGGCTATCAGGTTTAATACCTCCATAACAAGCCAAATTACAACCCAGTCCAATAATTTTGATAAAGGGAAAAGCGAGGGTTTTTTTGATGAACTTGACGAGATCTTTCGGCAGTACACCTTCGCGTAAATCCCCTAACTCCGTCATGATAATAATTCGGTGTATTTTTTGCTTTTCTTGAGCATAATAGGAAAGTTCCTGAATTGTTGCTAATTCTGTATTTAAGCTGATATCTGCAATGTTAACCACTGATTCTGCTTGACTCAAGGCAGTACGCAACAGAACAAAAGTTGTCACTATTCCTGCTTGTTTCATTTTGAGAATATTTTCGATTCGAGAGTCAGCGATAAAGTTGACTCCACCTTGAATCATCGCCAAGGCGATCGAGGGATCACCCAAAATCGCTTTGGAAACTCCCATCACAGAAAGTCCCTTGCTGCCGTAGAATTGGCAGAGTAAACGAGCATTATGGCGTATTTTCGGGAGAGAAATCTCGATTCTCGGTAAAATGTCTTTCATCAGCCTATTTGCTCCCAATTGCGGGAATTGCAGCTAAAATTTCCCCTTTGATTTTCCGGTTTAATTTCGGAAAGCGATCGCATAAAGCTTGGACTAATTTCTCACATCCGTGTAACAAAACATCAGTAGTCGGTAACTGAAAATCTCGCTCATATTTGGCAATAATACGCTCAGTGGCTGCTGCAGTGAGATTTTCGTGATTAATCGCAATAGCGATAACTTTAGTGGGAGAAATTGCCTCAATTAGTGAAATTTCTTCCTGTAATTTTGCCATGGCTAAATGAGGAAAATCACAGCGAAATTTTCGGGCTGGGGGATGTTGTAAAATAACCCCATCGGGCATACTTCCTTTCAAAATTCCCACGGAACTCATAAAAGCAGGATGACTCAGAGAACTTTGTCCTTCCACTAAAATAATATCGGGTTTTTCTTGCTCAAAAGCTTGAACCACAGCATTTTCAATTTCACCGATGACAAATTGAGAAACCAAAGCATCGATCGAAACCCCATATCTTGCTCCCTGCATCAAGCTAGTTTGTCCAGTAGCGACTAAGACAGACTTAATACCCAAGCCTTGGAGAGTTTGATTAACTGCTACCGCAGTGGTCATTTTTCCGCAAGCACAATCGGTTCCTAAAAAGGCAATAACGGGTATATTTACTTGGGAAATTTGCCCAGTAAATACATGAAGATCAGCTAATTGTGGTGGTTTACGAATGTCTGTAATTTGCACACCATACTGACTAGCTTGCTCCCTAAATTCTAAATCCTCGGAGAAGAATTGATGCAAACCATTAATAATATCCATTCCTTGTGCCATTGCTTCTAAAATTAGCAGCCTTTCTAGGGGGGGAATAAACGCTTCTAAGGGTGCTTTGCCGTAGATATAACAATTGGGAACATCTCTAAGTTTTTCTAAGGCTGTTTGTAAATTGGCAAAAATGGGAATATGATTTTTTTTGTCTCCTAATGCTTCTCCCGCATCTTTTCCTGCTAAGGAACTATCCAGCACACCAACAATTGTATATATTTCTGATTGTCGGATCAAGCCAGCTGCCGTTTTTCCGTCCACACGTCCAAATTGATTTTCACAGTAAATTAAAGCCGTTTTTTTCGTTGATACCACTTTCTTAATCTCCTGAATATTAGATAATTGAAATTTCACTCCTAACTCCCAGTAAGTAGGGAGGCACAATTATTTGTAGGATGGGTTAGCAGTAGCGTAACATGAGCGGGCGTTGGGTTTCATGCTTCAACCCAACCTACGTTCATCTTATATTTAATTCCACCCACCTACTTAAGACTATTTATTCCTCTTCTTCTATAGCATAATTATCTGGATCGATAATATCGTCTAGTTCTTCTAAAATTTGCGAATCGGGATGAGCATCAGATTGACGTAATTTTAATCTTCCTGTGCGTTCTAACCAATGGAGAAGGGTTTCTTTGGAAGTTATCTGCATAACAGGAATTGCCTGATAGCGAGGTTCTTGACTAATAGAAGGATTAATTTTCATACCTGTTTAATTTCCTGTGAGAAGTTATCTCTATTGGTTGTTCTATTGTTGATCACGAAGAAACCCACAAAAAACTGAAAAAAATTGTCAAGTTTAGCAAAGTAAAAAAGTTCAGCTGTCAGATTTACTATTTGGAAAGATAGATAGGGTCTGCTGAAAAAGTTTTTCGGTGGTGGTAGGGTGTGGAGTGTGGGGTGTGGGGTGTAGGGTTTTACCGATTTTCAGGTGGTCAACTACCTAATTTTCAGGGAAAAAGTCCCGGAATTTTCCCCCTGATCACTCCCAGTCCGGTACTTTTTGAGCAAGCCCTAGATAGAGTCGGTTCCAATATATGCTCTTGATACTTGGGATGCAGACTCTATGGTGTAAATTAAAGTTTTCTTGTCTCGCTCAACTTAAATGTCAATCCTACGGTTTTTATCTAGCTAACCGAAAAGGTGATTAATAACACCAAAGCAACCAACAAAACCGCCCCTAATCCTTGCAAAATATACCATTTTTGCTGTTCTAAAGATGGGTATTTTGATAGATAAATCTTGGGTTCGCTACCATAGTTATTGATGATTCCTTCATCATCTACTGTATAGCCCTCTGGGAGAGGTATATTAAGTGATTGATAGTTTTGCCCGTTTATATCTAGTTTAACCTCAGCAGGAATTAATTCACTTCCATCGCTTGGGGAATAGACTGTCGCACCTGTCTCTTGATTAGATTTAGTAGAGTAGTGCATGGTCATCTCTCTTGAAAATCTGAGTATAACACAGAATAAGGCGAAATGGTTTTTAGGCTAATTTTTTCCTAGGGCTTTAATCAGCAAATTTGGCTAATGTCGGCAAATTAAAGCAAAAAATACTATTTTATAACTTGACAAAGCTAGATCAAAACATTTAGTCAACTCGCTATTCACTTTTTAGCATACCAGCGCCATAAAACTCGGGCTAAACGTTGGGGATCGTGACGAACTTTGGCAGTAACTTCATCTTCTGCCATTACATTCGCTAAAACAATGCGATAACCCATTTTTCCCACTTCCTCGCGATCTAAAAACACAGGATGACTATGCTCTTGGGCGTATAATTGTAGGGATTGGGGCGATGGTGCAGTTTTTTGGGCTAAAACCGCATCAACAATGCGTTCTTCGCAGACTCCTTCGATCGCTCGCAGATGATCGGCTACCGAATAATTATCCGTTTCCCCCGGCTGGGTCATAATATTACAAACATAGATGCGGGGGACTGTCACCCGTGCTAGGGCCTGACGAATTGCGGGAACCAACAAATTAGGGATAATACTGGTATAAAGACTACCCGGCCCGATGATAATATAATCTGCCTCCTTGATTGCCGCTAAAGCAGCCGGTAAAGCGACCGGATCGGCAGGATGACAGCCAATCTGACGAATTTGCCCCATAGCTTCGGTTATCTTCGATTCTCCCTCAATAATGCGCCCATCGGCTAACTTAGCCCAGAGACTAACATCGGTAAGGGTAGCAGGTAGCACTTTGCCGCGAATGGCCAAAACTTTGGCACTAGCATCGATCGCCTGTTCCAGATCGCCAGTAATCTCGGTCATAGCGCTGATAAATAAATTACCAAAACTGTGGCCCGATAAACCATCCCCAGCATGAAAGCGATATTGAAACAATTCCGTTAATAACTTTTCCTCATCGGCCAAAGCGGCGATACAATTGCGAATATCCCCCGGGGGTAAAATGCCCATTTCCCGGCGTAATCGGCCCGAAGAACCGCCATCATCAGCTACGGTGACAATAGCGGTGATATTGGAACTATACTGTTTTAAACCCCGTAAAAGCGTCGATAAACCCGTACCGCCACCGATCACCACAATTTTCGGGCCGCGATGGAGACGACGATGGGTGCGTAGGCGATCGACTAATTCCTCCGATGCGTCCGGTTGTAGTGCTTCTGTAATCGTTTCGACGGTGCGACTCTGACCCCAGAATAACAAAAAGACACCCAGCAAAACCGCCAGCGGCCCAGAAACAGAATTGGGGACCAAACGGGCGATCGTTTCTAATGCTTGGGAAACAAACTCTAAAAAGCGATTAACTGGGGTTAATTTTACCCAAATAGCCAAACCGAAGGAGGTGAGAAAAACGCCGCTTAAACTGATTAAAAGCCAGCGTTTGACAAAAAGACCGGGAGAAAGCCATTTAAACCAACGATTAACCCGTTTAGGCGTTTTTCTGCCCACAGAAGCGGCTATTTTCCCCTTCTGAGCGTTGAGTTCCCGTAGGGTCTGTTTAAATGGACTCATAGATGTGGCCTGGCAGCGAACGCATTGATTCTGGAGAGACTGTAGCCGAAAAAGGGGACAAACTCAAGCTGACTTAACCTCCCACTTGAGAATAGGCCGCCTCGGAAATTGTGGGAATATCGGCGTATTTGCCGATAACCGACTGTATAATGCTGTAAACACAGGCGGCAAATGCTCCCAAAAAGACGACATTAAAAAGAGTTTCTACCACCAAATTCGCCCCTAAACCCCTAGCGACGAAACCTAAGGCCAATCCCAATAAATACACCAAAATATCGATTAAAATCGCCTGCATGGTGTTAAACCGGATAAAATGACTGATGCGGGGATTGCGTACCACAGCGAAAAAGAGGACGAAAAAGATAATTAAACTGCCAAAGCTTCCCAGAGAACTATAGAGAAAAGCTAAGGGAGTTAAAACTATTGCTAAGGCCGCTCCTAAAAAAGGAATTTGCTGAAAGATAAAGATACCGAAGGCAAAGGCCGAATATAAGGGTAAAAGATATACTAAAGCCCCAAAAATGCGATCTTTTGTATCGGTTGAGCCGCGCCAAGTCATAATCTATTGTCTCCTGAGACTACTGCTAACTTTCTCCAAGATAACCCGGCTGCTGACCTGACTTGCCGCAGCCGGAAAAATCGATCGAGTTATTCTCAAACAGAGACAGGGTGCTTGCTTTCCTGTAACAGAGCCAGATATTCCTCCTTAAAATAGTGTAGGGTACTTAAAATCGGATTGGGAGCGCTTTGACCAAGACCGCAAAGACTGGTTTCCTTGACCATTTGACAGAGATGTTCTAAGTTTTCGAGGTCGTGAATATCGGCTTTTCTGTCGATAATTTTGGCCAATAATTCAAACATTTGTACTGTTCCCGTGCGACAGGGGATACATTTACCACAGGACTCCTCGCGACAGAATTCCATATAGAATTTCGCCACTTCCACCATACTGGTACTATCATCCATGACCACCATCCCCCCAGATCCCATCATCGAACCGAGTTTGGCTAAGGATTCGTAATCCACGGGAGTATCGAGTAAATTAGCGGGAATACAACCCCCAGAGGGGCCGCCGGTTTGTACCGCTTTCACTTGACCATCGGGAACACCACCTCCCATCTCCTCGACAATTTCCCGGAGAGTAATGCCCATCGGCACTTCAATCAGCCCATTATTGCGGATTTTTCCCGTCAAAGCGAAGATTTTTGTGCCTTTACTGCTGGCAGTACCGATATTGGCGTACCAAGCGGCCCCAGAGCGGATAATAGCGGCGATATTAGCGTAGGACTCCACGTTATTAATCAGGGTGGGACAACCATCGAGGCCCGATTGGGCCGGATAGGGGGGACGGGTGCGGGGAGTGCCGCGGCCGCCTTCAATGGAATGGATGAGAGCGGTTTCCTCTCCACAGACAAAAGCTCCCGCCCCGATGCGGATATCCACCTTAAAATCGAAAGTGGACTCGAATACTTGGGAACCCATTAAACCAAATTTTTTGGCCTGATTAATCGCTTTTTGCAGACGATCGATCGCCAGAGGATATTCGGCTCTAACATAGATATAACCATGATCCGCCCCCACGGCATAGGCAGCGATCGCCATTCCCTCCAGGACTAAATGGGGGTCACTTTCCAAAACACTACGGTCCATAAACGCCCCGGGGTCGCCTTCATCCGCATTACAGATAACGTATTTTTGTTTACCCGGTTGTTTAGCCACCGTCGCCCATTTTAAACCGGTGGGATAACCCGCACCGCCCCGGCCACGCAAACCGCTTTTGGTGATTTCCTCCACCACCTGGGCCGGAGTCATCTCGTAGAGGGCCTTGTAGAGAGATTGATAGCCACCGACGGCGATATATTCCTCAATGCGATCGGGATCGATTTTACCGCTATTTTCCCGGACAATTTTGACTTGATGGGAGAAAAAGGGATGTTTGGAGTCCCCTAATTGCACCTCGGTTTTGCCGCCGTTTAAGGCCTCCACAATGCTGGCCGCACTTTCCGGGGTGACTTCTTCGTATAAGAGATCCTGGGGATCCACTTCCACCAACGGACCGCGACCACAAAAGCCCATACAACCGACCCCGACCACTTCCACTGTATCCTCTAGGTCTGCCTCTTTGACGGCAGTGGCGAGATTTTTTTTGATTTGGAGGGAGTTAGCGGCTTGGCAACCGGTGGAAGTGCAACAATGCACCCGGATGCTTTTTTGTCTAGTTTTTTCTTTCTCGGCCACTGCCAATAATTCTTGTAAGTCCATATTCTTCTCAATCCACTAGAGTGAAAAATTACTGGGAGAAACTCTGTAGTTTCGCCAAGACAGTTTCCGAATCTTGTTTAGCCGCCACGACTCCATCGAAGACCACGGCTGGCGCAATCCCACAGGCCCCGATACAACGGGCCGACCCTAGGGAAATTTCTCCATCGGCAGTGGTTTCTCCCACTTTGACATCAAAGCTGTTTTCGATGTCTTCGAGGATTTTGCCGCTGCCTTTGACATAACAAGCGGTCCCCATACAGACGATACAGGTGTGTTTTCCCGCCGGTTTCAGGGAAAAGAGATGATAGAAGGTTGCTACCCCATAGACGCGACTGAGGGGCAGTTTTAGCGCCCGGGCAACGTAGAGGAGAACATCTTCTTCTAGGAATCCAAAGGCTTCTTGCGCTTTGTGCAGGACTTCAATCAGGGCTGATTGATTATATCCTGCCCGCTTCATGGTAATGTCGAGGACTTTGAAGCGTTTATCGCCACTGGGATGCTCTTTTTTCTCCGTTTGACGAGGATTGGCAGTTTGCATAAATCTGAACCAAATAAATTTTAGGGGCGATGACGGGAAAAAGATGGAGAGTTGTCGGTTTTCCTTGCTCATCTCCCTGCTTTTATTCTGACACTGGCTCCGGAGGGCGATCGATAACTTTATCTTTCCTTTAGTTATTGGGGGATAGGGGATTTTTCTGTTATCAGCGACCAGTCAGGGGTTAGGAGATGGGGAGATGGGGTAAAAGGCTGCCCCTTGCCAGAGTGCCTCTGTCAAAAATAGCAATTAATTCTGCACGACTACTTCATTAGACTTGTTGGGAAATAAAAAAGAAACAGAAAGTTTGCACAGTAAGGATTTCATTATCTCTTACCAATTAAGCAGCATCCAAATAGAAGTTCCATAAACCAGTAGAATTCAACATCAAGCGGTCATCAAAATCAGGCACACGATTCCTATAAACAGCCGTTACACAGTTATATCGCTTTATTCCTGCATGAGCGTGTTCACATTTCACTCGTTCTCGACTCAATTCTCTATTTTGTATCTTCTGAAGTGCACTTAACTCTTTTCCTTTTGGCTTTTTATGCGGGAGATAAACATTTTCATATTCTTGTTCCAATCCCTTAAACCCTAAATCTCCCTCTATTGCAACGTCATTGGGGATATATTCTCCTAAATTTTCCTCGTCCAATTGTTTTTTATCATGGGCTTTTCCTCCCCTCGCTTTACTCAAGTAGATGACACGCTTTTCATCTGTACTGCCTGTAATGTGTTTCCTCGTATGTCGTTTTTTCTTCCCTGAATAATACTCTTTCTGTTTCTCATTATCTTGCGGGCGTTGTACTGGACGCTCTGTTCCATCTAAGATGACTTTTTTGACGAAGGGAAATTTTTCGACAAATTCTTTCATGCTTGTTAACTGACGAACTGGCAACGCTTTTTTGTCACCTAATGATACCTCTAATATCGGCAACAGTCGATGTACCCATTGGTGAGCGCAGGAACGGTCAAAATTAAATAACACACTCATCAGGTCGAAAGTCGGATAACATTTGCAGTACAACAATATATAGAACAATTTGTCTTTCATTTCTCTCAATGTTGCTTTTCTCCCTCCTCCCATTGCCCGTTTTCTTTTTCTTTCGGGTTTGATTAGACTTTTTTCATACGCTTCTGTAAAACTTGGTAGGAGTGCATTGAAGGCTTTGCTATTTAGCCCTGTCATCGCCCGTATTAAGCGATCTTGTTTGAGTATCCTTTCTATATCTAGCATTCTTGGATTTTCTGATCATTGCTTTTTTTCTTATTATCCCTTATAACCCAACAAGTCTATTGATGAAGTGGCTCAAGGCAAGTTTGTCAACCCTGAGCAAGTTAATTTTTGTTAAGCCACTTCCCTAACCTGTGGAAGATGAATTTAACCTGTTGTTCAAGAATCTGGACTAAGATATTAAGGCAATGCTGCATTACTCTACTTTAATGCCAACGATAAGAAAGGCAATCGCACTCGATAAGATAAGAAGATGATACTTATTGAAGAATAAAGCTATATCCTCCATCAAAATGAACCAAACAACCGCCAATTATGATGAACCCTGGAAAGAAGCTTTAACCGAATATTTTGAAGCGTTTTTAGGCTTCTTTTTTGCCGAAGTTCACCAATTAATTGATTGGACAAAAATTCCCGAATCCCTAGAAAAAGAACTAAAAAGGATTACCGCTTCAGCCTATTCAGTTATCAGTTACCAGTTATCAGTTACCAGTTATCAGTTATCAGTTATCAGTGACTAATTGGAAGCAAGTAGCAATCCATTTGCTATAATCGTCATGGCACACCTGAAAACGAAAGCGACTACTGGGAAGCTGCCACAACGGGAACAGTGGAAGTGGAAGTTAATCAGGGGATTATATGAAAAGGAGTTTGAGAGGGAACAGATAGTTAAGCTGTTTGAAATCATCGACAATATGATGACTTTATCCACTGAATTACAGTCAAGCTTAGAGAGTAAAATCAAACAATTTGAGGAGGAAAGAACCATGCCTTTAATAAGTAATATGGAGTTACGAGGAATAGAACGAGGTAAGGAAATTGGTAAGGAAATTGGTAAGGAAATTGGAGCGTTAGAAAATGCTCGTGATTTTGTCAAAACAGTTTTGGAATCTCGATTAGGTGAAGTTCCTTTAGATGTGGAA
>VYMG01000227.1_pt1 | contig 17394 bp, 14 predicted proteins | sample 5115261 | NCBI WGS metagenome assembly VYMG01 (sample SAMN12291781, study PRJNA351875) | freshwater metagenome | isolation source: freshwater lake | place: USA: Michigan, Wintergreen Lake | collected 2013-08-08
TCAATGATTATAATAAGTTATGACTTAGAGATTAATCAACAACTAAAGCTTATGCTTGTAGCTAAGTGAAATCATTGATTAAGAGACCTGTACTTTTCAATAACTTTTTCAGCAAACCCTAATTAGTTAATTTCTTGGGCTCTTCGGTTTGTCTTATGCAACGGACAGGGTTATAAGGGATGAAACCCTTATAGAAACAGACATTACTGCGATTTTTGTCAATTGTTTGCGATCTGGAGCGAACTAATCAATTAAATCTCTTGCCAGATCAGGATTTAGTCGATTTATGCCTCCCTATAGAATCATACCAAGTAACGAAGAACCCAGCATTTTTGGTTTTAACGCTAGAGTTTTATCTAATGGCCTTTTGTCAATGGGGAAGTCCGGGTATAATCATTGTCTTTGTGTCTTTGCTACTCTAAAAATTTCTTGAGCTGTTGCTGAACCGACAAAACGCCAGTGCCAAGGTTCATAACTAACACCTTGAAAATTGTTTTTCGGAAATGATAGTTCAAAGCCATATTGAGCAGCGTGAACTTCTAGCCAGCGATAGGCTTCAGTAGAGTCGAATGTCAATTTGAGGACAGTATTAGGACTTTTACCGTCACCAACATCGAGAGCATAGCCTGTATGATGTTCGCTGAAACCTGGAGGCGCACTCAGTTTAGAGGCGGCTTTCTTACTTCCTTGGCGTTGAATTTGTCGCTCAAACAGCTTTTTTTGATCGGCAACTGAGCGAAAGCCAGAAACAGGAATGATCTCAATTCCCTCTTGTTGAGCGGCTAATTGCATCTGTTTAAACATCTCTGCCGCTTCTCGATTTAGATATGCTTTACGTTCGTAGAAAATACCAATTTCCACTAAATCATTAGCATTTTCTCCGTATTTTATATGAAAAGGAATTTCAGTTTGGTTAGGGGGTGAAAGTACAGTGTGATTCTTGGGAGGTGGCGAAGATAGTGAATAGATATCATCAGCACCAGTAACCATCTGTTTGGGCGAAGGAACTGGCAGAGCTTTGGATGTATTTGCCAAAGGATAAGGTTGCTGTAAGGGAGGCGTTAGAGTATTTTTAGGGATAGGAGCAGGGGAAATTAGAGAAGTAGAAGAAACCGAAGGTGAGGTAGTAATTGTAGCAGTAGTTGGCGGTTCAATCGGCTGTTTAAACCCTAAATAAATCGATACACCCATTACAACAATTATAGGAATAATAAAATATTGAAAAGCTGAAATAAAAGATTTCATATTAGTTGTAGTAATTGTGTGCAGTTAATTATGGTCATACTAGAGCTAGTCAGAACTAATTAATTGAGCAGCAATCCAGCCTGTCGTACTGGACTGAGGATGATAGACTTTATACCACTGATAACCCCCTCTATCATAGCTACTACCCAAAATTTTTACGCGATCGCCTGTACGGACAGTTCCTACCACCCCATAAACAGTTCCAGCGCCAGAACGTATATTTTTGGTTCCTGGAGTACCGCTCACTGTAGCATTGGTTCCGCTGGACGAAACTTTTGGTGGAGGTTGAGATGGAGGTTGGATTTGTGGTTGACTTGGATACTTACGCTCTGCTTCCAGTCGGGCTTCTACTTCTTGTCTCCTTCTTTGTTCTTCTGCAAGTTGTTGTTCTGCCTCTTTTCGTTGACGTTCGGCCTCTTTTCTTTGACGTTCGGCCTCTTTTCTTTGGCGCTGTTCCGCTTCTAGACGTTGCTCTTCTCTGGCTTTCAATTCGGCTATTTCTCGATCGCTCGCCTGTTTTTGCTGTTCTTGAAAATGCACTACACTGCCCGCTAATGCCAAAACTCCCACTGAGCTAATAGCGATCGCAATCTTTGTCCAATTGTTTGAAGGTGAAGGAGGCGTTGGCGGGGGTGCTGGCTGAGAAGGAATGGTGACGGGATTGACAGGCAGTTGGACGGGGATAGTTGAAGGAACCGAGAAAGAGGAAGTTGGTTGCCCGGCAGAATCTGGTACAGGAGTCGGGATTGGCGTAGGAACTGGCGTAGGAATGGGTGGATCCGATGAAGGGTTGGTTTTAAGGTCATTGCTTAAAATCACCCCCAAAGCTAAAGCCCAGGATTCCACTGCCCATCTAGCGGCCTCTTCAGCTAACCCCAGATTATCTTGCAGTTTTTTGGTTAGTCGTGCTAAAAATACCACTGGTGGCGTACTATTTTGCGAGGCCAGTAAATCGGCGGGGACTCGTTCTTTCAGTGCGCCTACGAGAACGGCAATTTCCTTCTGATACTGTCCACATAAGTCTCGTAGCAGTCCCTCACAGCGTTGTGGTTCATCACATAGAGAACGACCATATTGAATAATAATTTCCTTGAGTTTTTGACGGGGTAGATCATTCATGAGCAAATTTCTCCTGCGACTGAACCAAAGTTGATTTTTGTTGCAGCCGCTAATTTAATGTTGCGTCCAGGATCGATCTGCTTTTGCTCTCCACTTGGAAGTGTTGCTATCCAAGATCGACAGGAACAGTTTTTTAAGCCTAAAATCGTTGGGTCTTTAGGATTATGACTGACTTCAGCCACTATATTATCAGCGCTCTGAGGTTCTAATCCTGGAATTTCCTGTGGGCTTAATCGAGTCCCATCTGTTAAGGCAATAACTCTGCGGTTCAGGCGTAGGGAAAATTGATTCTGAGATTGCAAGACTGTCTGGGAAGGATATTGAGACGCTAAGTCTGGGGAACTGCTAGCAAGCTGGGGTGAAGCAGCTGCAGCACAAACGACAATGGCAATCGCTCCCACCATTTGTTGGTCTCCCGGTCGCACTGTGTGAGTAGTCCCAGCAGGGATGTCTTCACAGAGAATTTGCCCCTGAGTAAGTTGGTAACGCAGGGCAACAGGTGGCGCATTGCGAGCGTAAACAGTACAGATATTGGGGTCGCCACCGATGCTGACAGGCTCAGAGCCAAGGCTGACTGTTCGACTTTCTTTGGGGTTATAACGGATTTCCAGCCACACTTCTCGGAAAGCTGTCTCAATAATCGCAATCATCAAACCGATACAAAAGCCAATGGCAGCACTGCCCAACAAGCGGGCTGCTGTCTCGGAACTCCCACTGACGACAGCTAACAGGACAAATAGTCCTCCACCTAATATACCGCCAGCTAAACCGCCTCCCATGCCACGTAATTGCCCTAAATTGGGGATGCGGAAACTCAAACCCAGTCCTAGTAAGACTCCAGCGATGCCCCAACAGATAATTCGTAAGAATTCAGTCGGTCCAATACTGGAGTAGAGGTATTCAGCAATTCCCCCTGCGATCGCTCCTGCTAGGAAACCTACCCAGATACCATCTCGGATAGCCTTGCCTAGTTGTAGTCCTCGTTTGAGATACTGAAAAGAGGCACTCAGTAAAGCAATAGCAATGCCCGCACCAATCAGTCCAAACCAGATACTGGATGTAAAAACTTTCGCGCTTAAGGAGTTATAAGCTTGCTGTATCATCAGAACAAAAAAAGGTTCAGCAATTAAAGCACCAATAGCTCCGCCCCCTGCACCCCAGATGGCAAACTGTATCGCTTTTCCGAATCCGGCTATGATATTTTTATTCATGGCTGTCTTTCCTCCTAATTCATTTAATTCAAAACTACATTTTGGTTATTTTGTGATAAGCAAAAGTTCCTTGAACTCCTTGCCATAAAAAATAAATAAAGGTAATGGATACTATTAAAAATAGCGGATTTCCTTTTAACACTTCCCAGAAATATATTCTGCTGGCAATATAATAACCAAACATAATAACAGCACAAATTCTACTTTTTTTATAAATCCCGAAGGAAAGTCCAAAATATAAGACAACATCTATAAACACATATGGATTGTTCAAGAATAAAGTTACAAGCAAGTTGATTACCCCCAAAATAGTGCCAGTTATCCAAGCGGGTTTAATTTGGTTGTTAGCTTTTTTTAAACCTAAGGTATTTTCTGCTGCTGTATCTGTTTCTTTTCTCGGAACAATGTTGTTTGGTAGAGAAGACGAATTATTGGAAGTTACAGGTATTTGGTTAACATTTTCTTGCCGATATTGAGGAGGAACTTGAGGAGGTGGAGAAGACGAATCAACTGGTGCGGTATCTGCTTCTGAAATCACCCCCAAAGCTAAAGCCCAGGATTCCACTGCCCATCTAGCGGCCTCTTCAGCTAACCCCAGATTATCTTGCAGTTTTTTGGTTAGTCGTGCTAAAAAGACTACTGCTGGCGTACTATTTTGCGAAGCCAGTAAATCGGCGGGGACTCGTTCTTTCAGTGCGCCTACGAGAACCGCAATTTCCTTCTGATACTGTCCACATAAGTCTCGTAGCAGTCCCTCACAGCGTTGTGGTTCATCACATAGAGAACGACCATATTGAATAATAATTTGCTTGAGTTTTTCACGGGGTAGATCATTCATGAGCAAATTTCTCCTTCAACTGAACCAAAGTTGATTTTCGTTCTAGCCGCTAACTTAATACTACGCCCTGATTCAACCTGCTTTTGCTCACCGTTAGCTAAAGTTACAGTCCAAGCTCGATGGGAACAGTTCTGTAGCCCCAATACACTAGGATCTTTAGGATTAGGATTCACCTGTGCTACCACACCATCAGTACCTTGAGGTTCTAATCCCGGAATCTCTCTTGCACTTAAGCGAGTTCCATTCGTTAGAGAAATGACTTGTCTTTTAATGTGCAAGGAAAATTGAGTCTGAGGTTGAGAATAGGAAGGGGAAAACCTATCCTGATAAGCTTCTGGAGAAGCACGATTAAGATCGCGGTAGGCTAATTGATCTGGTGCATCGGCACTGCGAACAAAGACGGTAAGATTGCCCACTCGCTGATTATCCCCCGGTTGGAGTGGCTGAGTTACCCCAGTGGCGATATCTTCGCAGAGGATTTGACCTTGGCTGAGTCGGTAACGCAGGGCAACAGGTGGCGCATTCGGGGCGTAAATAGTACAAGCTTTGGCATCGCCACCAATACTGACGGGTTCGGCTCCCAGATTGACTGTGCGGCTCTCTTTGGGATTGTATTGAATCTCCAGCCAAGCTGTACGAAAAGCGACTTCAACGAAAACGACCATTAAGCCGATAAAAAAGCCTAAAATAACCGCTCCAACCAAACGACCAGAGGCATCACCGGCACTCTGGGAAACCAACAAAAAGGCTAAAGCACCAAAAAATCCCCCTATCGCACCAGCAATAGTCGCTCGTTTTGCTTGTAGGTTAGAGATGAAAAAGCCCATCCCCCTTCCCAAAAGCCCTCCCAAAAGCGTCCATCCAGCGATCCAGCCAGCTTTAGCGAGGATTTCTGACTGGGCAACTAAACTCAACAGTGCTTGAGCAGAACCACCAGAAATGAGGCCTGCTAATAGCCCTCCTGCAAGTAAGATAGTGCCTTGACGAGTGGATAAAAACGGACGATGAAGATAGAAGTTTTGCCCGATTGCTAGGGCAAGAGATAAGCCAATGGCAAGTAAGGATGTCCATAGACCGACAATAAACACCATATACCAAAACTGCTGGGCGTTAGGCTGCTGTTGTGCTGGTTTTGCTTCAATGGTGAATTCATAAATGGGTCGCTTTGGTTGACCATGGGAAATAGAACCGGAAAATTCTTGACTGTTCCCCTCTACTAATACACCGACCGTAAAGGCAGTTGGGTCAGCATCGCCATGATTGGCATAATGATTGACAAACACCTGATATTTTCCTTTTGGTGCGCCTCCAGCAGGCCAGTAAATGTTTTCTACTGGCTCTTTTGATTGCCGTCCACTTGCGTTCATATCAACGTCAAGTTCGCCTCCTGATTGCGATCGCTTGTGCGAGTAATAAATCTCCTCTCCTGATGGATCGATACAATGTATATCTAAATCGTTGTAGTTATTCCATAACAGAGAAAGCTGAACATCCCCTGTTTTAGCTCCCTCTCTTTGCAGTCGTTTAGTCAGTTCTGGATTAAACACAAGTGCAGGTGTCGAGGCTTCTTGTTGTGTTTGTGGCAGCATTGTCCAAGATAAGAACCATTCACCCAATAACCATCCGATTAGGCAACCAAAAGCCCCTAATAAGCCGAATAAGAGAACCTTTTTCCAACTTGATGATTGTCTCATGATCGCACCTCTCCTTGAACTGAACCAAAGTTAATTTTCGTGCCAACCGCAAGCTTGATGCTGCGCCCAGGATCGATTTGCTTTTGCTGCCCGATAGGTAAAGTAGCTATCCAAAATTGATTGGAACAGTTTTGCAACCCTAAAATGCTGGGATCTTTGGGATTAGCATTCACTTCAGCGACTATTCCATTAGCACTTTGCGCCACCAACCCAGGAATCTCCCCTGCCCGCAACCGAGTCCCGACAGTTAAAGGAATTGTCTTCTGCTGAATCCGCAGCGAAAAGGGAGCTTGAGGTAGGATCGGTGGATTGTAATACTGAGTCGCCCAATTCTGAGAACGAATTGGTGAAAGTTGCCGAGCTTTCAGAATGGCTGCCATTAAGAAGGCATAAGCTAAAATTCCAGCAAAGGCAGTGACGAGATTGCTGATAGCACCAGAAGCGTTCCAAAGGGCGTGCAGTGCTGATGCTGTCAAGTAGCCTATAGCCAAAATTGACCAACGTCTAGACGGTTTCAGGACGCTTAAGCCGATGAAATAACCAAAATAGCCGCTATAAGCCATGTGTCCAGCTACAGAACCAATAATTCGAGGAATGAGTAATTGTATCCCGATTAATTCTCCCGCGCCTTCCCCTGCCTGAGTTGCTACCTGCTGAATCGCTCCAGGCACGTACTGTCCCAGGGTTTCTAGGAGGGTAAAGCCAGCAGCAGAGGCAGTTGCTAAGAGAATGCCATCGAGGGGTTCCCAGACACCCACTCGCTCTCGCCAAGGGGTTCTGAGCATTCGTCCTATCCCCAGCGCAAGGAAGACAGGTATGGCTTTGAGGAGTTCTTCTGCCATGCCTGCACCAAAAAAATAGTGGATAAACGAAGCAAGAAATCCTATTTCTGTTCCTTCTGTCGGTATTTCTCCTGGCAGGATTTGACGGAAAACCAAGATAAATAGCGACCAAATAGGACTGAGCAAGAGTAAAATGGTAGTTATTGCCGATCCTATCAGCAACCACCAGGGTTTTTGTTTGCCGCCCAATTGATAGACGAAGTAGTAGCCTGCCCCAATCAGATAGACTGCTAATAGGGCATTGAATAGGTCAGGATTACCGATCGCAGCAAATAGTCCGACGACTAATAAGACGGTAAGGACACCTGGTATCAGGTAAGCTTTTTTAAATAAATCCTGCCTTGTCGCGATGATGGGCAGCATTTGACTTAAATGAAGGGAGTCGCCAGGTTGGATATTTAAAGGACGACCAGGAAGTCCTGGATTGCTAACTTGACATTCAAAGACGAATTCTACACCCTGCTGACCGAGAGAAATGCGATCGCCTAATTGTAATGTCCGACAACCTTGCAGTCGCTGGTTATTAATATAAGTGCCATTGGAACTCCCTAAATCACAGATTTGCCAAGAAGGAGGACTTCCTGAAGGCATGACGGGACGAATTTCTAGATGGCGACTAGAGACTCCTGGATAGTTGGTGGAGTTGAGAACAATTTGACAGGTTGGCTCTTGTCCAATGACAATAGATTGATTAGTTGATAAGGGATGATGAGTATGGGCAGTGTGAGCGGATGCTTTAGGGTAAATTTGTCTTAAATAAGCGTTGTACTGAGGTTGTTGTGTCATTGGATTTGCCTATTTTTATTGAGGTAAGTGAGATATTTATTTATAAATAAAAAATTGGTAATGGCCTCAAGGGACAATTTAATTTAAGGACAGCAATTTCCTTCTGGTACTGCCCACAAAAAACCTTGAGTAGAGCTTTACAAAATTTAGGATCGTAGTAAACTGAATGACTGTACTGGGTAAAGATTTCTTTGAGTTTTTGTCGTGGTAAGTTGTTCATATTTTTTTGACACTCAATTGAAGATTAGTGAAATAGAAAATTATTCTGTATAATTTTTATAATCTTTAAACTTATAGTCATTGACTCCTGGGAAAACCAAAAACTTAATGGCATTAACCTTATAATTATCACCAGAGCATTCCATTTCATCAGAATTTTCAAATTCAAATGCTGTTCTTGTTACACAAAATGAAAAATCATCAGCTCCCCACTTAATATTGTTTATTTGTCCATGAATGTAGATATCTCCTCGCTCGTTAAAATCTACCAAAACTTTTGTACATTCTCCTTTTTTAATATTCCACCATCCTCTTGATTTCCATCCGTCTCCGTCCCAATACATAATTGCAGCATCAATTATGTCATTAGAAGTTTGATTGCAAAGGTTTAAATAAGTATCTCCAGATATATTAAGATTATTCTCCAGATTATTCTCAATATTTTCTAGAGTATTTTGAAAATTTTGTACTTGATTATAAAGCAAATTTCTCTTATTTGTAATATTCTCAACTTTTTGATTATGTTCAGTTATAAGATTCTCAACTTTTTGATCATGTTCAGTTGTCAGGCTCTTGATTTTTTGATTATGTTCAGTTATCAAATTTTCATTTTTTTGATTATACTCCCTTGTAAGATTGTTCAAATTTTCAGTAAGATTCCCCATTTGTTGATTTTTTTGATAAGCATAAATTCCAAGTAAAAAAGCTGCTAATGCTGAGATACCAGCCAATATAGAAACAAAATTGGCAGCAAACTTATGGGCTGATTTCTGATTAATATTTTGCTGTTGTCTGGCTGTTGTTATTGCTTCATTTAGCTTGCCTACTTCTTGTTTCCATTGCTGTATTTCTTGATCGGATTGATCTAATTTTTTTTCATATTCTTCTATTTGTTTTTGCTCTTTTTCTGCTTGTTGTTGTCGTTCTAAAATTAATTGTTGTTGACTCTGAAAGTCATTTTTAGTTCGTGGTTGGGAAATCACCCCTAATGCTAATCCCCAAGAATCTACAGCCCAGTAAGCAGATTCCTCAGCTATTCCTAGCTCATCTTGTAATCGCTTTGTAAGCTTGGATAAAATAACTGCTTGAGGAATCTGATTCTGGGATTTTAGTAACTCGGTAGCCACGCCTTTTTTAAGAGCATTCACTAAAAGAAAGACTTCCTTGCTATATTGCCCACAAAAGTCCTTTAGTAATCCTTCACAGCGTTGAGGGTTGTCAGAAACATCCTGTCCGTACTGGGTAATAATTTCACAAAGCTTTTGTCGAGGGAAGTCGTTCATAGGTCTTTTCCTGCGCTCAGGTTTTCGATGTAACCACTAATTTGAGCCTTAGTTCCACACCAAGGACAGGTATGAAAGCTACCCTGCTCACCTCCGCAAGACACTTTATTACAGCGAGAGAATAAAGAACCCCCGCATTTAACAAAGCTCTTTTGTTCGCAGTAAGGACAACCCGGATAAGTATCATCTACCGCAAAACTGCCAGCAATTTCGCTTTTGTCGTAGCCTTCCCGTTTAGCAGCTGTTTCCTTAATAGGAAACGCCCAATCAGCTATCCACTGACCTGGTAATTTCTCCTCCATGCGGATGCCAAAGCTTTGCTTGGAGTGGCTACATCGAGCCATGATAATAACGACTTTAAGAGTAGTCACCGGGTTGAGATCCTGTTGAAAGATGATTGTTCAGAAGTATTTTTAGCGGGTTGTTGTTTAATTTTGATCCGATTGATTTCTAGCTTCATCTCATTTTCTGTCTGTTGTTGGCGTTTTAACTCTGCGTTAATCCCGTCCAGACGAAAAAAAAGAGAAACACTGAGGGCAGTGCTAATAACAGATAAAGGAAGCGTCACAATTAAACCTAGTATTACCAACACAACCTTGTTATCAATTTTTTTTTGATGGTTATCTAGGCGTGTTACCTTACTCTCAAATCCCGAGATATTCTCTTGTTGTCTCATGTTAGACTCCTTAACTTCTGTAACCCGCCTATCTAAATCCTCTACACGGTCTGTTAGATAGTCCCGATCATCTTCCTCAAGTCTTTTAATCATGCCTAGAGTGATGTCATCTCCGCTGCCTTTTTCTGAAGTCTCTTGAAGAAATCCTGCTAATTTTTGTCGGACTTCTTCAGTCAGATTTAACTTGAACATCTGTCGATAATCTTGACCAATTTTAAAAAATCCTTCATCAGTAGAAAAAGAATTAGAATAGCCATCAGTAGAAACCAGAATTAAAGCAGGTATTTCTTTGGGCGTACTTTGTGGATACAGTTTTATATGAACCTGAAATTCATTCCATGCCTTATTCATACAGAGTGAAGTTGTCTCATTGGCAATTAGGTTGGGGTCCCGCTCCAAAGGTCGAGTCGTATTTCCCTTAGAATCCACCTCAAGAATGTCCCCATCACCTAACTGAATATAGACAATGAAAAAATCGGTCACTAAAACTGCCAAGACGGTGGCCCCATAAGCGAGAAAATAATTATTTTCAACGGCTTGCCAAGCAGCTTCTCCATCTTTATGAACAAGAATCTGTTTCTCTTCATCAGTAAAGTTGGGTTTATTAGTTAATTTTTCTTCATCATTTTCTGACAAGCCCAAATCTTTGTTGACAGCTTTTCTCCACTCATTGACAAGTCTCGGTGGTAGAAGTCTTTGGGCTGCATCTTTGAGTGCTGAGAAATTAACATCACTCGATTGACTGCTTAAGAAAAATTCTTGAATTACTTTAATTGCCGTTTCAACAGCAAAACAAGAGCCTCTATCGCTGCGAAAACTTTTGGCACTGCCATGGCCATCTGATACAGCCAAAATCAATGGCAGACCGATGCCTGATTCTGGAAACCAACGAATGGCATCCTGATTGGGCAATCCAGAACGCACATGAGAGGCTCCTTTGACAGATTCACCAATGCACCGCCATTTTAGTTGGGGTATATTTTCTTTCATGAGTCCTCCATTTTACCAGACATCAGATGCACTATCGATAACATTTTGAGGCACTGGAATTGGGACATTTCCGCCTCCAAAATTAGAGTTTTTGGTTTGACTGCTAGGAGAAGACGCAGCTTTTAAAACAACAGTAGAAACCCATTTAATCTGTTTGACTAGATTTTCGGGACTATTAGATTGAAGAGGCCTTAGTTCTGAGTGTCCAATAAACTTCTGCAATGGTTCATGATCTGCATCTCCACCAACTGCGATTGCAATTCGTACAGCCTTCTTGCCCCAAGGCTGTTCCATCAAGTGTCTCAGTCCACTGCTAAAGTCGTCAGTCGGCTGACCGTCAGAAATCAGCACTAAAACAGGGGGAAGCGCTCGGTCAGTCATGGGCGGTATTTTAAGTTGGTCTGCAACCATAGAGAGGGCTTTACCCATATCTGTGACACCATCAGAGGTCAAATCTGTCCACTTAAAATTTTCAACTGGTGTAGGTTGAGCTATGTGCCACTGCGCTCCACTAGAAAATTTAAGGGCGCGAACTAATACTTGTGCATTGGGATTCTCATTTGCTTCTTTTTGCATTAAGGGAATTGCTTCACGAATGGCTGTATTGAGAACCTGAATTTTGCCGTTTACAGACATAGAACCAGAACAATCACAAATCCAGATAAAATGTAAGGGGCGGGTTGACAACCCTTCACCTGGTAGTGGCATATTCAATATCTCCTTGATTCAGTAAAAAAAGTGGATTTCTAAACAGGGAATAACATTTCAAAGACGAATCTCACCTTCTGCTTTGCCGAAGTTGATCTTTGTTCCTACAGCCATAGTTGCACTGCGTCCTGGTTCGACATCCTTAACTTGATTATCAGCCGTAGTACAGAGCCATTTTTCTCGCATAAGATTTTTAATTCCCCAAATATTAGGATCAGTGGGATGTCGAGTGACTTCAGCGACTGGTTGAGAAAAGTCAAACAATTTTACATTAATATGATGGGGAAATAGCTTGGTATCGTGATTCAACATAATGATATTTTTGTCAATGCGAATTCGAGGGGGCAAGCGAATTTCTTTCTGACATGACCAACAAGGGTTAGGTTTACCGCCTGATGCTTTTATTACATCAGGATCGTAAAAGTTCTCAGCACCACAGTGAGGACAGTAGATGATAGAATCGCGCAAGTTTACCATTGCTCCCCGCCACTCTGACTCCCTGACGCGGCCATTTTCTGGGTCTTGAATACCTTTAGTAAATGCCTTGGTAAACAGTTTGCGGAGAAATTGTGGATAAATAGGCCAGAAGGCAAGGGCATTATCATGGTAGCCACGTACTGGTGCATTGGAATTGTCTTTGGGGTCAAAAATGAACACCGCCTCAGTACCATAAAGCTTATTCATCGCTGGAGCGTCCAGACATTTGATTTCGGTTTCTTTCTTTCCTTCCAAGGGGTGATGGATCATTAACATATAGAACAGTAAAACTGCCAAAGAGTACAAATCCGTTTGCGTACTCGGTCTCGCTTGTTCAGTAATGATTTCTGGTGCTATAAAGCGTGGTGTTCCCATAACACCACCTTCTTGATCCCCATTGATGGTGACGTTATCGTTATCACAGATTAAAACATCCCCAGTGTTGGGATTAAAGAAAACATTACCGAAAGAGATATCGCGGTAACATAACCCTTTGGTATGAAGTTGAAAAAACCCATCGGCCAGTTCAAATCCTGCGGTTGCTAAAGCTCTGAAGGTGGGTTCTGGTTTAATGCGCCGTTTCATTAGGTCGACAAAGCCTTTATATTGAGGTTCTCGCAATGGCATGACATAGCCAAACCCTTCTATGCCAGGCTCTGATACAATATCTATAGGCCACAGAAAGCGATCACTCGGTGCGCCAGACTGGATCGCCGCCTCAAGCCGTTCGTACTGGCGAGGATCTGCCTGAATGGAGTGGGAGTAATACCATTTCAGCGCTACAGGCTGACCGGCTAAATTAGCTCGATAGACTTCTCCTTGACCGCCACCGCCAAGTAATTGCTCTACCGTGCAAGGGGTTTGAGAAGATTCTGTATGAACTGTCTGTCCAGATTTGAGTAGGTCACTCACCTTGTTCCTCCTTTTTAGGGTAACTTAAGCAAATGGAATGTTTTTGAAGGTGATTCTTCTTTCTTATAGCTCAAGTAAATATAATTAATTCACTCCTATTACATTTTTTTACTAAAAATTTGGTTCTTCGGTTTGTGTTATGCAATGGACGGGGGTTATAATAAATGTAACCCTTATATAGAAAGACATTTGGCAATTTTTGTCAATTGTTTTCGATCTAGAACGAACTAATCAATTAAGTCTCTTGCCAGATAAGGATTTAGTCGATTTATGCCCCCCCTATCGAACCATACCAAGTAACGAAGAACCATTTCTTGGGTAATTATTGCCTAACCTACCCGCTCAATAGTCTTAATTTTTAATCCGATGAGGGGGGATTTTCTGCGCTTTGCGATCGAGTTTCTGGGGGAGTATCTTCTCCGATAGTTTTTTCTGGGGGCAAATCTTCCTCTGGGGGGGGATTTTCTGCGCTTTGCGATCGAGTTTCTGGGGGAGTATCTTCTCCGATAGTTTCTTCTGGGGGCAAATCTTCCTCGGTAGCTTCAATAATCACCGTTTCGCTAACAGCAATAGTTTCGACTTCAACATTTGCGACAGGTTCAGTCGGAGGAATTTCTGGGGGATTTTCGGAAGAGTTGATCTCTTCCGTTGCCAAATCGAAATCATCGAAATCATCGAAAGTTTCCCCATCATCAATAATTTCTGCGGCTTTTTCCCCAATTTCTGTCACTGATTCTGTAATAGTTTCCCCGATAGCCGCCGCTTTTTCTATAACGGGGTCCACCGTTTCTTGAGCTTTTTCCTCAATTTCTGTCACTGATTCTGTAATAGTTTCCCCGATAGCCGCCGCTTTTTCTATAACGGGGTCCACCGTTTCTTTAACCGTTTCTTTAACTTTTGCCGCTACTTTCTCAGCTTTAGCTTTAGTTTTAGGGGATTGAGAGGGAGTAACTTTCCCGAGACGATTGCCTAACCAACCGACAATAGTAAATAATTTAACCGGTTTGTCGGGATAAAAAAGTGCTTGTCTGAGTTTGAGAGTTTGCCAAGCGAAAGCAATAAATAAAATGGCTGCGGCAACTTGTCCCAGGAGGATAGCGCCTGTAATCCTTCCCGCGCACAACCAGAGGACAAGGGCATAGAATAATCCTACCGCACTCCAGAGAAAATCATCTTGACGGTGGCGATCAGGGGCGATAAAAGCGGTGGTGAGGAGGTACAGACTACTCAATCCCACAAAGACCGCTAGGATATAGGGCAACATTTGCGATTCTCCTTTGACATTTCCTTTTTTATTGTGCGTTATTTGGGGTCGATCGAGTCTATTTTTTGATTAATTTTCAAAATTATCGAGTCAGATCGTCTTTAACTGTGTTGATGAATAGCCATAGTTAATATTAGGAAATTCTTGGTTTATCCTCTCATGCTTGTGCCGATAAGATTAAACAAGCTTTCAGACCAAACGATTAAGTTTTGATATTTAACAAGCAAAGAGGAATTAGGAACCCTTGATCAACCCACAGACAAACTGTTATCTTTAGCAATTAGTGCCGATGGTAAATATTTAATTATTGGTATTGCTGACAAAACTGTAAAAATTTGGGAAAATGGGCAATAGTAACAACTCAAGATAACTGCTATAAGTAGAAACTTATGCCGACAATATTTTATTGGGGAGAAGATGAATTTGCTATTAACCAAGCGGTGAAAAATCTGCAAGCAAAACTTCTCGATCCCAATTGGATACAGTTTAATTATGATAAAATTAATGGCGATCGCAATGAAGCAATTATCGAGGCCCTCAATCAAGCGATGACTCCAGTTTTCGGCATGGGAAATCGTTTAGTTTGGTTAGCTGATACGGTTATTTGTCAACAATGTTCCGAGGATATTTTCCAGGAATTACAGCGCACTTTGCCCAATTTACCCGAAAATTCCTATCTGTTATTAACCAGTGCCAAAAAACCCGACTCCCGCTTAAAATCGAGCAAGTTTATCCAAAATCAGGCGGAGGTTAAAGAATTTGAACTAATTCCGCCTTGGAAAGTCGAGGAAATTGCCCAAAGAGTTAGGGAAATTGCCAAAGAAGTGGGAGTAAAATTAACTCCCGATGCGATCGAACTCTTAGCTGAAGCGGTGGGAAATAACAGCCGCTTGCTGTGGATGGAGTTAGAAAAACTGCGTTTATTTAAAAATAATTCGGCGGGAACTATTGACAAAAAGGACATTTTAAGCTTAGTCAATGCCAGCAATCAAAGCAGCTTACAGTTAGCCAGTGCTATTTTAAAACGGGAGACAGGCAAGGCCCTAGAATTAGTCAATGAATTATTAAATCGCAACGAGAACCCCCTGGGTATCACCGCCACCCTAGTGGGTCAATTTCGCACTTGGGCAATAGTGAAATTAAAAATTGAAGAAGGAGAAAAAGACGACAAAAATATCGCCGCCGCCGCCGAAATTGCCAATCCCAAGCGACTATATTTCATTCGCAAAGAGATACAATCCTTTTCTTCTAAGCAACTTCTCGCCACCTTGCCCATACTTCTCGAATTAGAATATCGTCTCAAGCGGGGTGCAGAACCTTTGGCAACTTTGCAAACAAAAATTATTGAACTTTGTTGTTTATTGGTGACTTAATACCCTTCCTTACCTTTCAGAAATCCTCTAGAATAAGATTCTATAGACTTCTAAATAACCACAATGACCGATGATGCCATCCCTAGTCTAAATTTAGCCATCTCTAGTTTAGCCACGAGTAATAATTTCGCCCGTTGGGTGACGAAAGCACCCCTACCGGGGGGATATGTGCATCATGACTGTGAATGGACCGAGAGTCTAACCACGGAATGGATGGCATGGCAGGAAATGTTCTGTCTGCAAAAAATGCCGACCTTACCGATGTTAGAGCAATTAGAAGCAAATTCTCGACCTAAACTGACTCTTTCGGGAGAAGGCGGCAGTTATGGCGGTCAATTAATGCAGAAACTAGGTATTAGTCTCTGGCAATGGTTATTTCAAGCATCAATTAGTCAAAGTTTCGCCCAAAGTCAGGGAATCGCCCTCGGCAAAAATCAGCCCCTGCGAATTCGCTTGGAATGTCGCAATCCCCATTTAATTCTGCTGCCCTGGGAAATTATGCAGCAAGCAGGTAAACAGGCCATATCTCTGCATCCGAATATACTCTTTAGCCGCACCACCAGCGATGTGGACCCACTGCCACCGATAAAACCAAGTAATAGTCTCAATATTCTCTTAGTTATCGGCGAAAAACAGATTAAAACCGCCGCTAGTTCCCTCAACCTCACCGCCATTAATACGGGTGAAGAAACTAATTCCGACCAGGCACTGGAATCCGAGGCCGCCAATCTCATCCAGGCTATCTCCCCTGGGGGCAGTAGTTCCCTCCAGAATTGGGGAGTGAAAGTCAAAGTCGATACCTTAATTCGACCGCAGGCCGAAGAACTGACCAGGGCCTTGGATACGGGTAAATATCAAGCTTTTTTCTACGCCGGTCACGGAATGGCCGCCCCCAATGGCGGTTCCCTATTTCTGCGGACGGGGGAACAGCTAAATGGGACGGAGTTAGCCCAAGCTTTGGTGAGAAATCAGGTTATTTTAACCGTTTTTAATGCTTGCTGGGGTGCTTATCCCGCTAAATCAGGTCAGGAGATGATCCCCCGCAGCAGTCTGGCGGAAGTCTTGATTCACCATGGCGTTCCCGCAGTTTTGGCTATGCGAGATGCGATCGCTGATCGAGAGGCCTTGAGTTTTATCGAAGTTTTTACCCGCACCCTCTTCGGGTTCAAAGACAAAGAAGCGCAGATGTCCAAGTTGTTTCCCGGTCCGAGAGTCCCTATTGATCAGGCCGTTCGTATCGCCAGGCAGCAGTTATTAACCCTCTACAAGTACAATCAACCCGCTTGGACTTTGCCAATTCTCTATATGCACCCGGAATTCGACGGGCAATTGCTGCAAACCCTTGATGAGACTCAATCACCGACGGTTATGCCCAATGTCTCCGGAACCATGCCCGCCGCTTTCTTGTACTATCTCGATCGTCCCGAAAGAAAATGGTCAATCCGTGGTGGTGGCATGAATATAGGACGGGACATGGAAAATGATCTACAGATTACTGAAAAATGGGTTAGTAAAAACCATTGTCGGATAATTTGCCGTAAAAAACCCGATTATCCAGACTATCAATACTTTCTCGAAGATTTCTCCCGTTTTGGTACTTTTATCTACCAAGATGGCCACTGGAAACAGGTACATAACCAAGAAGTTCCCCTAGAGTCCGGTTTACAGATTCGCTTCGGCAGTTACCAAGGCCAAATCCTCGCATTTGTGGTCGAATAATTAGGGTTGGCTGAAAAAGTTTTTCGGTGGGGGTTGGG
>VYMG01000241.1_pt1 | contig 17362 bp, 13 predicted proteins | sample 5115261 | NCBI WGS metagenome assembly VYMG01 (sample SAMN12291781, study PRJNA351875) | freshwater metagenome | isolation source: freshwater lake | place: USA: Michigan, Wintergreen Lake | collected 2013-08-08
CCAATCTGCACGCGAAATACGGAGCGCCCGGAAGTGCCGAAAACGTAAGTGCCTGTCGTGCAATGGGTTTTCGGAGCAAAGCGCACCAATCTGCACGAAAAGTACGACTACCCCAGGCTACACACGGCAGACGCGTAGGCGCTTCCGCGTGCCATGAAGCCCGACGCCATCCGGCAATCCACGCAGGACACGCAAACTCGGCGAAGCCAGCCCCTCGGCCGGCAATCGGCATACCCGGCCAGTTGCGAGGGGGTATGCATGCAGGCACATCGTTTGCCAGCCATCGAATGAACCATGCCAGCCACGCCAATTGACCACGTGGACGTTCGCCCTGCTCCGCCGCGTCTATGTGTCAAGGCGCACAGAGTGGCGGTGGCCCAGGGCTCATGATCACATTTCACTCACGGAGGCACCTATGTCCTACGGCACGCACCACCCCAGCAAGGCGCTGGTTCTCATCCCGATCTCATTGCTTTGGCTTGCGTCCGCGACGGCGCAGACCACGCCAACCGCTGCTGGGGCAGCGAGCATGCCGCAGGGATCCATGCAGAAGAGCGACGCAAGTTCCCGCGACATGAAGGCGTCCATGATGATGGGCATGGACGGCATGCAGAAGATGCAGATGTCCGGCGACATCGACAAAGACTTCGCCACGATGATGAAGATGCATCATCAGCAGGCCTTGAACATGGCCGAAATGGAGCTTGCGCAGGGCAAGTCCGCGGAGATGAAGGCGATGGCCAAGAAGATCATTGCTGCGCAGAAGAAGGAGATCGCGCAATTCGATCAGTGGCTGGCGAAGCACAAGTAGCCGCCGGCCCCGCTGAAGCGCTGCACACCGATGACGAGATCTGTCGCAGGGCCGGCCGACCCCACGAGACGGCTGTCGACGGCGTGACTGCGGTCGTCGTATCGCGCACCGCACAACTCACCCAGTTCAACAGCGGCGTGGCTTCGGCCGACGCGTACAGTCCCTCGTAGCGCGTCGCGAGATTCGCCGCCCGTCCCGTTCGCAGTCCAGTAAGATCGACGCCGGCCGGCTCGCGCGAGCCGGCCCCCCTGTAGTAGCCAGTTGGTTTAGACCTTCGAAACAACCTCCTTGTGAGACTGCCGGCCCGCCATCATGGAGCACTTGTGAGCAGCCGCGCTCTCTGCGTCGGCATTTGCCGCATGCGTCTGGGCCTGATCGTGGCTGCAGCTATCGAGCGCGGCCACCGCTTGAAAGTGGTGGTACGCAGCGGCGACGTGACGTGCAGCAGCCATATGGTGGTGCTCGCAAGCCGGGTGGGTGGTGGTTTCGGACATGACGTTCTCCTGTTGAGGTGGGCGCGGCAGCGTGACCGCAAACTGCGGGTTCACAGCCTGGCGTTGCCAGCAAACATCGGCACCACGATGACGGGGTGCACCGCGCGCGGGCCGGTTGGGCGCATTCATCGCGCTGCAGACGCTTGAGCCGGCTTGGGGCCCGTCGGCGCTGCGGGCTGGCCCGCCGCTGGCTTGCCCGGCTGACGGATCCCCGCCAACTTCGTGCGTTTCAACATCAGTGCATTGATCGCCACGATCAAGGTGCTGCCCGACATCGAAATCGCGGCGACCTCCGGACTCAGCACGAACGGGTACAAAACCCCAGCGGCGAGCGGAAACGCGATCGTGTTGTAGCCCACCGCCCACCACAGGTTCTGGTGCATCTTGCGCACGGTCGCACGCGACAGCTCGATGGCGCCGACGATGTCGTAGGGGTCGCTCTTCATCAGCACCACATCGGCGCTTTCCATCGCCACGTCGGTGCCGGCACCGATCGCGAATCCCACGTTGGCCTGGGTCAGCGCAGGCGCGTCGTTGATGCCGTCGCCCACCATGCCGACCTTCTTGCCGGTGGCCTGCAGCGCTTTCACCTTCTCGGCCTTCTGGCCGGGTAGTACGTCGGCCAATACCTTGTCGATGCCCAGATCAGCTGCGATGCGCGTGGCCGTGGCCAGGTTGTCGCCCGTCAGCATCACCACTTCGATCTTGCGTTCGCGCAACTTGGCCACTGCCGCTTTGGACGTGGGCCGGATCGCATCAGCGATGGCAATGAGGCCGATGACGCTGCCTGCCTGCGCCACGTGCACCACCGTGCGGCCGTCGCCCTGCAGGCGCTTGGCCTCGGCTTCCAGCGCGCCGAGCGCGAGCTTTTGCGCGTCCATCAGCAGCCGGTTGCCCAGATACACCGTGCCGGACGCGGTTTCAGCGCGTGCCCCCATGCCGTCGAGACTCTCGAATCCGGTCGGCGCGACGATGGTGAGCTTGGATGCGCGGCGCACGATGGCCTGCGCCAACGGATGATCTGAGCCCTGCTCCACGGCGGCGGCGGCGGTCAGCAGCACATCCTCGGAGACACCCTCCGCCGTGATGATCTCAACGACCTCGGGCTGGCCGACGGTGAGCGTGCCTGTCTTGTCGAAGATGATGACATCGAGCTTGGTGGCGTCTTCCAGCGCCGAGGCGTTCTTGAACAGGATGCCGTTGGCGGCACCGAGCCCCGTGCTCACCATCACGGCCATCGGCGTGGCCAGCCCCAGCGCGTCCGGGCAGGCGATCACGAAGACTGTGATGGTGAGTGTCACGGCCAACAGCAGTGGCTCGCCGATGACCCAGAACCACACGGAGAAGGTTGTCAGCCCGATGGCGATGGCGGCAATCACCAGCCACTGCGCGGCCCTGTCGGCCAGCAGCTGCGCTGGCGCCTTGGAGTTCTGCGCCTCCTGCACCAGCTTGACGATCTGCGCCAGCGCCGAGTCGGCACCGACTTTGGTGGCCTTGTAGCGAAAGCTGCCGCTCTTGTTCATGCTGGCGCCGACCACGGTGGCGCCGGGCCCCTTCTTCACCGGCATCGACTCGCCGGTCAGCATTGATTCGTCCACCAGCGAGTCGCCGGTCTCGATGGTGCCGTCCACCGGTATCTTGTTGCCCGGCCGGATGACGACGATCTCGCCGGCCAGCACCTCGGCCGTCGGCACTTCGACCTCGGCGCCGTTGCGGATGACGTTGGCCTTGGACGGCGTCAGGTTCATCAGCGCCTTGATCGCCGATGACGCACCGGCACGCGCGCGCATCTCCAGCCAGTGCCCCAGAAGGATGAATACCAGCAGCACGGCGACGGCCTCGAAGAACTGGCCCTTGCCCTTGAAAAGGAAGGTGGTGCCGACGCTGAACAGATAGCCGGTTCCCACGCTCAGCACGATCAGCGCGGCCATGCCCAGGGTGCCTTTCTTGAGTGCACGCCAGGCGGACACGAAGAAGGGCCAGCTCGGATACACGATGGCCGCGCTGGCGAAGAAGAACAGCCAGAGGTTCAAGTCCAAGCCAAACGGCGGCGCCGGCGCCGGCCACATGTCGCCCATCGGGGCATAGACAAGGATCGGGAGTGTGAAGACGAGGCAAATCCAGAAGCGGTTGCGCATGTCGCGCACCATCGCGCCCATGTCACTGCCGCTGTGGCCCATCTCGTGCACCGTGTCGGCCGCCGTCGCGGGCGCTGCGCTGGGTGCTGCATGGCCCTCATGACCCCGGTGGCCAGCGTGGCCTGCGGCAGGAGCGTCCGCAGCGGGCGACGGTGCGGACGATTTGGGCGGCTCGGCTTCGGGTGATGAAGGGGGTGGTTCTGAGTTGTCCTTGTCGTCGCCGGTCAAGGCCTCTCGCACCCAGGCGGACACCTTCTCGATGGGTCCGGGTGCCTCGCCATCGGGCGCTGCGGCCACCGTGCCCGCAGGCGGGGCGACTTCGCTCACGGGTGGCGCGGCAACAGGGGTGGCGGGCTCGGGCCGCGCGTCAGCCCCGGCGTCCTTGGGTGGGGTGGCCGCCGGCGTTGCCGGCGCAGCATCCTTGTCGGACTTGGTCGGCGCTGCTTCCACCGCGTCCTTCGCAGGTGAGGGTACGGCGGATTGCGCCGGCGGCGCCTGCCCCTTGGGCTCCGCCGCGACACTGGGCTTCGGCGTGGGCTCGTTCGCCACCGTGTAGCCCCGTTGCCGAACGTCCGACTTGATATCGCCCACCTGCAGCCGTGTTTCGTCATAGCGCACGGTGGCCGTCGCCGCAGCGTGATTGACGGTGACGCTTTCGACACCCGGCACCTCGCCGATGCGCTCTTCGACGCCTGGCACGCTGAGCACCGACAGCATGTCGCGCACGTCGATCACGCTCGTCTTCATGGCGTCTTGACCGGCTTGTCCGCAGGAGTCTTCGCGGGGCCCGCGGTGCCGTCAGCAGCCGTGGCCGGGGGCGCCAGGGGCGTCTTCGGCGCAGCGGGTTCGGCAGTGGCATCTGCCTTCTTCGCAGCGGGCGCTGCGTGGCCTTCGTGACCTTCCGGCGTCGGCGCTTTGGACTTTGCGTCGGCGTCGGACCCGCGCTGGCGAACATCCGACTTGATGGCGGCAACGTCGAGCCGCGTTTCGTCGAAGCGCACCGTGGCGTTGCCGGCCGCGAAATTCACGGTAACGCTTTCGACACCCGGCACTTCACCAATTCGCTCCTCAACGCCCGCCACGCTCAGCACCGACAGCATGTCGCTCACATCCATCACACTCGTTTTCATCGTCTCTCCTTGGTTGATTGCCTGCCGGTTCCGGCGCACCGGCGCCGTCGCCGGGCCGGCGAACGCGCGATCAGTCGTCCTTGGGCATCTTGTGCTTGACGGGCGGCTCCATGTCGTCTTCGGGTCCCTCCGCTTCGGCCATCTCGCATGCCGCGGCTACCGTAGGCGCGCCAGCGCGCCAGAGCCAACCGACGGGAAGGAATGACGCAGTCTGGTTCGCGATCTCATCCATGCGCTGGAAGCTCACGGCCAGACCGGACTCCACCTGCACCACGTCGCCCTGCAGGGGCAGAAATTCACCCGTGGCTTCGTCATGCTGGTGCGGCATGAAGATGCCGAGCTGAAACGCAGACAGCCTGCGCAGCATGTCCTGCACCTCGGGCAGCTGCATGGCCGCCTGGGCGGTTCTCAGCGCGGGCGGCAGCCCGTATCTGCCGGTGGACGTGCTCGTTCCTGAAACGCTGGCGACGGTCATGGAGGTCTCCTGCTGGACGTTATCGACCCATTGGCGGTGGCTGGGTCGATTGCCACTTTGTCTTGAAGCCAGCCGCCGGTGAAACCGGCTCGCAGCAGGCCGGTGGCGATCGGCGCGCAATCCCTCATCAATTGCCACAGCAGGCCGGAGCGGTGGTTTTCGATCATCAAGACGATCGGCCCCTGGTTAAGACCGAAGTGCCACGGTGACACCCACCAGCCGTAGGGGTTGCCCGGCTCACCGGGATGCGAGGGGTTGAACGAAGCCTTGAAACCGTACGAATTGAATTGGGTCAACTTGGCCTGATGAAGGCAGTAGTCCAGGGCCGGCAACACGATCTCGGGTGCGAAAGGCAGCGATGCCACCACGGCCCATGGGGCAAGCGTGCCGTCATCGGGACCGTAGGGAACGCCGCGAGCCAGGTAGTCGAAGAACTGGCGCTCGATGCCGTCGACCTTGAGGGCACCGGGGCCCGGACCTTCGCTCGCCGTGATGCCCCAACAGTGGCGGCCGTAGCCGTCGAACTTGCGCGGGTTGTCGATCGCGTAGCGCTGCTGCGCATAGGTGGCGCGCCGGCTGTTCTCGAAATAGTCGATGCCCTTGCCGAGCATGAACACGTCCTGGATACCGCGAAAATCGATCCAGATGTGGGACAGCTGGTGCGTGAACAGTGGTCCCGCGTACAGGTAGTCCGGGCCCTCACTCTGCTCCCAGCGGTAGGTGGCGGTCCAGGCCGTGTAGCTCATCGCAGGCAGCGGATGGGTCGGCGAGCCCAGGCCCAGCACATAGAGCAGCAGTGCCTCGTCGTAGCCTTCCCAGCGGTAGGGCAGGAACCCGCTCTCCGGCTTCCAGCCATGGGTGACCGTTGGGCCACCGTCTTGCGCCCACTGCCAATTGGCGCGACGATAGAGCGCGTCCGCGAGGGTGCGGACTTCGTTTTCGTCTGCCGTGTCGGCGTCGAAGTACACGCCCGCCGTCAGCGCGCCGGCCAGCAGGAACGTGCTGTCCACGGTCGACAGTTCGCATTGCCAGGCGCGCCGACCCGACTGCATGTCGAGAAAGTGGTAGTAGAAGCCCTGGTACCCCGTGGCGTCTGCTTCAGTGCCTTGCGGGCTGTTCCAAAAGAATTTCAACGTTGTCAGCGTGCGCTCGAGGGCTGCGGCACGTGACATGAAGCCGCGTTCCACGGCCACCGGGTAGCAGGCCAGTGCGAGGCCGGTGGCGGCAATGCTGGCGGGCCAGTCCGGTGCGGTCTTGTCGACTACCAAGCCGTTTACCGGATTCGTCTCATGCAGGAAGTAGCCGAACGTCTCACGCTGCAGGCGCTCCAGTTCAGCGGCGACCAGCTTCGCGCTGCTCGTGCCAGTGTCGTCAATGGCTCGCCCGGTGGGTTCGCGAGTAGCCAACATGGGTCACCGCTGCGCGATGCGTACGGCCGGACTCGAAACCCAAGGCAGGTCAGAGATCGAGACCGAGGCGTAGAGGCCCTGCGCCAACAGCCAGATGCCGCACCCGGCGAACAGCCTTGTCGAGACGGGGCGGTTTGTAGCAGGACCGTACATGCCAAGGATGTCCAAGTTGGGAGCGCATCGCTCCAGCCGTGACGTTCCCGGGGCTGCGTTTGCGTTCTTCGTCGATCTGAAGATAGTTCACTTGAGCTGTGCCGTCTGTGCGGCAGCGAACGACGCGCCATGCGGGACGTCGTCGATCGCAGGGAAAGGATCAAGCGCCTCGCCTGTTCCGCGGCCACCCACAGGTCTCGGCACAAGCGTCAATGGAAGCGGCAAGTTGCCCGTCCTATCCCGGCAGGCGCAGCCCCTCCTCAGTCTGCTAACGCACAGACGCAAGAACTGGCACGAGCGCACCCTCAAGTTGGGCGTTGCCCTGGCTTGATCGCCTCTGCGTCCGGCTGCGTGCATTTGCGCTGCCATTTTCGCTGGGTGGATGCCGCAATGACCGCCGAATTGCGATTCCGCCCAGCGCGGATCCTCGTCACGACCCGTTCGTGTTGATCACGCATTGAAAGGGAAGCCGGATGCAGCTCGGCATGATCGGATTGGGTCGAATGGGTGCCAGCATGGTTCGACGCCTGCTCAGGGATGGTCACGCGTGCGTGGTTCACGATGTGCAACCGTCTGCTGTCGCTGATCTCGTCGAGGACGGTGCCGCGGGGGCCGCGTCGCTGAAGGAGATGGTGTCACAGCTTGGCCAACCCCGCACGATCTGGCTGATGGTGCCGGCGGCAGTCGTCGATCAGGCGCTTGGCGACCTCGTGCCGTTGCTGGACGCGGGCGACATCGTCATCGACGGCGGAAATTCGTACTACCGCGACGACATGCGGCGAGGCACGCAACTGCAGACCCGAGGCATTCATTACCTCGATGTCGGAACCAGCGGTGGGGTTGCCGGCCTGGAGCGCGGCTACTGCCTGATGATCGGCGGCGAAGGCGGTGTGGTCGAGCATCTGCGGCCGATCCTTTCGTCTCTGGCGCCAGGCATCGAGGCTGCAAAGCGCACTCCCGGCCGCGACGCGGACGCGAGTACGGCCGAAGAAGGCTTCCTGCACTGCGGCCCGCATGGGGCCGGGCACTTCGTCAAGATGGTCCACAACGGCATCGAGTACGGAGTGATGGCTGCGTACGCGGAAGGGTTGAGTATCCTTCGCAGTGCCAACGTGGGGCAGCCCGACCGACAAGCACAGAGCGGGCACGATGCCGAGACCACGCCGCTGCGCGACCCCGAGCTGTATCGGTTCGAGATGAACCTGCCCGAAATCACCGAGGTGTGGCGCCGTGGCAGTGTCATCGGTTCGTGGTTGCTCGACCTGACTGCCACTGCCTTGATGAGGGATCCCGAGCTGGCCGGATACGGTGGCCGCGTTTCCGATTCGGGCGAAGGCCGCTGGACGATCCAGGCGGCCATCGACGAAGGGGTGCCGGTGCCGGTTCTCAGCGCGGCACTGTTCGAGCGTTTCACGTCGCGCGGCAATGCCGACTTCGCCGACCGGGTCCTGTCCGCGATGCGGTACGAGTTCGGCGGACATGTCGAAAAGCCGGCGCCATGACATCCCCGCAAGACGTCGTGTTCCTGCTCGACGTGGACAACACGCTGCTCGACAACGACCGGGTGATTGCAGACCTGCGCGGCCACCTGGAACGTGAATTCGGCACCGCCAGTGCGCAGCGCTACTGGGCGATCTTCGAGGGCTTGCGCAGCGAGCTCGGCTATGCGGACTACCTGGGCGCGCTGCAGCGCTACCGTCTCGATGCCGAGCTGGGGCAAGGCAATGACCTGCGTCTGTTGCAGATGTCGGCGTTTCTCATCGACTATCCGTTCGCTAATCGGCTGTATCCGCGCGCCCTTGAAGTGATCGAGCACCTGAGCAGCTTCGGACCCACGGTGATCCTGTCCGATGGCGACGTGGTGTTTCAGCCGCACAAGGTTCGCCGCTCGGGCCTGTGGGATGCCGTTTCCGGTCGCGTGCTGATCTACATCCACAAGGAGCAAATGCTCGACTCCATGCAGCGCCACCACCCGGCGCGGCACTACGTGATGGTCGACGACAAGCTGCGCATCCTGGCGGCCATGAAGGTCGCCATGCAGTCTGGCCTGGCGACTGTCTTCCCGCGTCAGGGCCACTATGCGCTGGACCCAGAGGTGGTTGCTGCCTACCCGGCTGCAGACCTCAGCATCGAACGCATCGGTGACCTGCTGGATGCGGACGTTCGCAGCCTCGCACTCTAGGAAAAGTCATGAAACCCAAGATAAACGCCAACACCCGCAAGCTGCACGATCTGGGGCAACGCCTCTGGCTCGATAACATCACGCGCGAGATGCTGAACAACGGGACCCTGGCGCGCTACATCGCCGAGTTGTCGGTGACGGGGCTGACGTCGAACCCCACGATCTTCGAGCACGCGATCGGCGGCGGTGACCTCTACGATGAAGCAATCCAGAAGCTGGCGGCCCAAGGCTTGCCCAGCGAAGCCATCTTCTTCGAACTCGCGCTGCAAGACCTGACGCAGGCCGCGGATCTGTTCCGGCCGATCTTTGATGCCAGCAGTGGCGGCGATGGCTGGGTGTCGCTGGAAGTCTCGCCGCTGCTCGCGAACGACACCACCGGAACGATCCAGGCTGCTGCTCGCCTGCACGCGCGGGCCGCGCGTCCGAACCTCTTCATCAAGATCCCCGGCACGCCTGAAGGCATTCCAGCCATCGAGCAGTCGATCTTCGATGGCGTGCCGGTCAATGTCACCCTGCTGTTCTCGCGCGAGCATTGTGTGGCGGCGGCGAATGCGTATCTGCGCGGTGTCGAACGACGCCTCGAAGGCGGGCTCGATCCAAAGGTCGAATCCGTCGCGTCGCTCTTCGTCAGCCGCTGGGACGTCGTGATGAAGGAAGACGTTCAGCCGCAACTGCACAACCGCCTCGGCGTTGCGATCGCCATGCGAACCTACAAGGCCTATTGCGACTTGCTCGCGTCGGAGCGCTGGCAACGGCTGGCCGCGGCCGGCGCCCGCCCGCAACGCCTGCTCTGGGCCAGCACGGGGACAAAAGACCCCGCCGCGCCTGACACGTTCTACGTCGAAGCCCTGGCGGCGGCGCAGACCATCGACACGATTCCGGAAAAGACGCTGCTTGCCTTCGCCGACCACGGCAAGGTTGGCGCGATCTTGCCAGCCGATGGCGGTTACGCTGAAGGTGTGCTCGACGAGTTCAAGCGCGAAGGGATCGACGATGAAGCGCTCGCCGCGCAGTTGCAGCGCGAGGGCGTGCAGGCGTTTGCCAAATCGTGGAGCGGATTGATGGCGCGGATTCGGGAAAAGAGTTCGCAGCCCGCCGCGGCGGCGGAACGCACGGGGATGGCATGAGCCTCGGCTACGACAAAGCGCTTTACGTGCTGCCGTTCGACCACCGGCAGTCTTACGTGACGGACATGTTCCACCTCGAACCGCCGCTCAGCGCGACGCAGCGCGACCAGGTCACCGACAGCAAGCAACTGATCTACGAAGGCTTCAGGCAGGCGTTGGCCGAGGGTTTGCCGTTCGATGCAGCAGGCATCCTGGTGGACGAGCAATTCGGGGCCGCCATCCTGCGTGACGCGCGACAGAGAGGCTGCGTCACCGCGCTGTCCGTCGAGCGCAGCGGCACGGATGAGTTCGAGTTTGAGTACGGTGCTGACTTCGCCAGCCACATCGACGCTTTCGAGCCCACCTTCGCCAAGGTGCTGGTGCGCTACAACCCGGAGGGTGACCCTGCGCTGAACCTGCGGCAGCTGGGCCGGCTGAAGCAGTTGTCCGAATACTGCCGGCGCAGCCAGCGCAGGTTCATGTTCGAGTTGCTGGTGCCGCCGACTGACGATCAACTCGCGCGTTCAGGGGGCAACAAGGACGTCTTTGATCGACAAACGCGTCCGCTGCTGATGCAGCAGACCCTGCGCCTATTGCAGGACGCCGGCATCGAGCCCGACGTGTGGAAGGTCGAGGGCCTGGACAGCCATGCCGATGGCGAACACATGGTGCAGATCGCACGGCGCGGCGGCCGTAAGCAGGTCGGCTGCATCGTGCTCGGACGCGGTGCCGATGAAGCCAAGGTGCGCGCTTGGCTGACCGTCGCTGCGGGTGTACCGGGCTTCATCGGTTTCGCTGTGGGCCGCACCAGTTTCTGGGATGCAGTCTCTGGCTATCGCGCGCAGACACTGACGCGCGCCGAAGCGGCCTCGCAGATTGCGGGGCGCCTGCGCGAGTGGGTCGACGTCTTCGAGGCAGGGCGATTGTCCCAACCCTCCGGCACGGCATGACGACCGGATTCAGCGCCCTTGCCGGTCAAGCGGCGTCTTCGTCGATGCTGATCGATGTGGGCAAGCTGGTGTCGGCGTACCACACGGACAGGCCCGACCCAACGATCGCCGCGCAGCGTGTGGCCTTCGGCACCTCGGGCCATCGCGGGTCGGCCTTCGAACGTTCGTTCAACGCGTGGCATGTGCTGGCGATCACGCAGGCGATCTGCCACTTCCGCAAGGCGCAAGGCATCGGCGGGCCGCTGTTCCTGGGCATCGACACCCATGCGCTGTCAGCACCTGCGTGCGCCAGCGCGCTTGAAGTGCTCGCGGCCAATGGCGTCGATGTGATGCTGGCGACAACCGACGAGCCCACGCCGACACCGGCGGTCTCGCACGCGATCCTCGGCCACAACCGCGGGCGCTTTCACTCGAATGACGCAGGCCTCGCCGATGGCATCGTGGTGACGCCTTCACACAACCCGCCGCGCGACGGCGGCTTCAAGTACAACCCGCCGCACGGCGGCCCGGCAGGCCAGGAGATCACGAACTGGATCGAAACCGAGGCCAATCGTCTGCTGGAAGCGCATCTCGATGGCGTGCGGCGCATTCCGCTCGCCAGAGCGCTTCAGGCCGCAACGACGCACCGCCACGATTTTCTGAACGCCTACGTCGGTGACCTCGGCAACGTGATCGACATGGACGTGATCCGCGAGGCGAAGGTGCGCATGGGTGCGGACCCGCTCGGCGGCGCCGGAGTGCACTACTGGGCGGCCATTGCCGAGCGCTTCCGCGTCGACCTGACGGTCATCAGCGCGGTCGTTGATCCGACCTTTGCCTTCATGCCGCTCGACTGGGACGGCAAGATCCGCATGGACCCGTCGTCGCCGTATGCCATGCAACGGCTGGTGGACATGAAGAGCCGCTTCGACATCGCCTTCGCCTGTGACACCGATCATGACCGTCACGGCATCGTCACCCCAACCACAGGCTTGCTGGCGCCCGACCATTACCTGGCGGCGGCAATCGACTTCCTGTTCCAGCACCGCCCAGATTGGGGGCCGTCGGCTGCGGTTGGTAAGACCGTCGTCAGCAGCCGGCTGATCGACCGGCTCACGGCCAGGCTCGGTCGCCCACTGGTCGAGATGCCGGTCGGTTTCAAGTGGTTCGCGAGCGGTCTGCAAAGCGGTGCGCTCGGCTTCTGTGGCGAAGAGAGTGCCGGCGCCACGTTCCTGCGCCGTGACGGGTCGGCCTGGACGACCGACAAGGACGGCATCGCGGCTGCGCTGCTCTCGGCCGAGATCACCGCGCGCACCGGCCGCGACCCCGGTCAGCACTACGCGGCTTTGGCCGACGAGTTCGGCGGCCCGGTCGCACGCCGGGTCGAGGCCCCCGCGACGGCGCAGCAAAGGAAGCAGTTGGCGGCCCTCACGCCACAACAGATCACCTCGACCGAACTGGCGGGGGAGCGAATCGAGAGCATCCTCAGCCACGCCCCGGGCAACGGTGAACCTATCGGCGGCGTCAAGGTCAACACCGCCAGCGGCTGGTTCGCCGCGCGGCCCTCCGGCACCGAGAACATCTACAAGATTTACGCTGAGAGCTTTGAGGGTGCTGAACACCTGCAGCGCCTCCTGCAAGAGGCGCAGGCCATCGTCGATGCGGCGATCTCCCCCGCGCTTCCCCCGTGAAAGTCAATGATCCCGAAAGGCCCCGATGTCTGATTCCTTGACCCCTGACACCCTGCAGAAGATGGACGCCTACTGGCGTGCGGCGAACTACCTGTCGGTCGGGCAGATCTACCTGCAGGACAACCCACTGCTGGAGCGCCCACTCACGCTTGAAGACATCAAGCCGCGCCTGTTGGGGCATTGGGGCACGACACCGGGCTTGAACCTGCTCTACGTTCACCTGAACCGGCTGATCAAAGAGAACGACCTGAACATGATCTACGTCATGGGACCAGGCCACGGCGGGCCTGGCATCGTGGCGCACAGCTTTCTGGAAGGGTCGTACTCCGAGCACTACCCGGCGATCGAACGCAACCGCAACGGCCTGCAGCGGCTGTTTCGGCAGTTCTCGTGGCCACAGGGCATTCCCAGCCACGTGTCGCCCGAGTTGCCAGGCTCGATCCATGAAGGTGGCGAGCTGGGCTACTCGTTGGCCCATGCCTATGGCGCTGCATTCGACAACCCTGATCTGATCATCGCCTGCGTCGTCGGCGACGGCGAGGCCGAGACCGGCGCACTGGCGGCAAGCTGGCATTCCAACAAGTTCCTGAATCCGGCGCGCGACGGTGCGGTGCTGCCGATCCTGCACCTCAACGGCTACAAGATCGCCAATCCCACGGTGCTGGCGCGCATCAGCCGCGAAGAGCTGACCGATCTGATGCGCGGCTACGGCCACGAGCCGCACTTCGTCGAAGGTGACGACCCCGAGCTCGTGCACCAGGCGCTGGCGGGCGCGCTGGATGCGGTGCTGGCCCAGATACGCCAGTTTCAGCAGCAGGCGCGTGCGCTAGCCCCCGCTCAGTCCCCGGCTCGCCCGCGCTGGCCGATGATCGTCTTGCGCACACCCAAAGGCTGGACCGGACCGAAGGTCGTCGACGGCAAGCCGGTCGAAGGCAACTGGCGCTCGCACCAGGTGCCGATCGCCGAGTTCAAGACCGGCGGGCATGTGCGGCAGCTCGAAAGCTGGCTCAAGAGTTACCGGCCCGAAGAACTGTTCGACAAGGACGGACGACTCCTCGACGAGTTGGCAGCGCTGGCACCGACGGGACGGCGCCGCATGGGCTGCAATCCGCACGCCAATGGGGGCGCGTTGCTGAAGCCGCTGGACATGCCCTCCTTCCGTGCCTGCGCCGTTGCGGTGCCCGAGCCAGGCGCCGTGGAAGCCGAGGCCACACGCGTCCTTGGCAGGTTTCTGCGCGACGTGATGAGGCTCAACCTGAAAGCGGCCAACTTCCGACTCTTCGGCCCGGACGAAACCGCGTCGAACCGGCTGGATGCGGTGTACGAGGTGTCCGGCAAGGTGTGGCTGGACGGTGTGCAGGAGGAGCGTGACAACCACCTCAGCGCCGACGGCCGCGTGATGGAGGTGTTGAGCGAGCACTTGTGCGAAGGCTGGCTCGAGGGCTACCTGCTGACCGGGCGCCATGGCCTGTTCTCCTGCTACGAAGCCTTCATCCACATCGTCGATTCCATGTTCAACCAGCACGCCAAGTGGTTGAAGGTGTGCAACCAGATTCCCTGGCGCTTGCCCGTTGCGTCGCTGAACTACCTGCTCACCTCGCACGTCTGGCGACAGGACCACAACGGCTTCTCGCACCAGGACCCCGGCTTCATCGACCACGTGGCCAGCAAGAAGGCCGACGTCGTGCGCATCTACCTGCCGCCCGACGCCAACACGCTGTTGTCGGTGGCCGACCACTGCCTGCGCAGCCGCAACTACGTCAACCTCATCATCGCCGGCAAGCAGCCGGCACCGCAGTGGCTGGACATGGACGCGGCCGTGCGCCACTGCGCGGCCGGCGCGGGCGTATGGGAATGGGCGAGCAAGGATGCGGGTATGGGTCAGGTCGACCCCGACGTCGTGATGGCCTGTGCCGGCGACGTGCCGACGCTGGAGGCGCTGGCCGCCGTGACCCTGCTGCGCAGCTACGTGCCCGACATCCGCATCCGTTTCGTCAACGTCGTCGACCTGATGGTGTTGCAGCCGCCCTCGGAACATCCCCACGGCCTGGCCGACCACGAGTTCGATGCTCTGTTCACGACCGACAAGCCGGTGATCTTCGCCTTCCACGGCTACCCGGCCATCATCCACAAGCTGACCTACCGGCGGCACAACCACGACAACATCCATGTGCGTGGCTACAAGGAGGAGGGCACCACGACGACGCCGTTCGACATGGTGGTGTTGAACAGCGTGGACCGCTTTCAGTTGGCGCTGGACGCGATACGGCGCGTCCCCAGGCTGGCCGGGCAGGTGGCGGCGGAGACCGCGCGGTTCGAGGCCACGATGCAGCGCCACAAGCACTACATCGCCGAACATGGCGACGACATGCCGGAGATCCTGGACTGGCGCTGGACCGCATGAAGGCCGGTCGATGGGCCGGCTGAACGTTCTCGCGCTGAACAGCGGCTCGTCGTCGCTCAAGTTCGGCTTGTACCGCGTCGACTCGGCCGGCGCCGAGAAGCTGTTCGGCGAGAGTGTCTCGACGGCTGAGCATCCGGACACGATCACCCAGGTCGCCAGCGTTCTCGCAGCGTCCGGGATGCCGCCACCCGACGCCATCGGGCACCGCATCGTGCATGGCGGGCCTGCGCTGCGGCAGCATTGCCGCATCGACGATGCGGTGCTGCGCCAGCTGCAAGCCGCCGTCGCCTTCGCGCCGCTGCACACACCTGCGGCGCTGGCGCTCATCCGCTTCGCGCAAGTGCACTTTCCCGGTGTCCCCCAGGTCGCGTGTTTCGACACGCAGTTTCATGTCGGCTTGCCCGATGTGGCCCGTGTCCTGCCCATCGCGAGGGAACTGCTGTCGGAGGGCATTCGACGCTATGGGTTCCACGGCCTGTCGCTCGAGTCGATCGTCCGGCAACTCGGGCCTGACCTGCCCGAGCGATTGATCATCGCCCACCTCGGCAACGGCGCCAGCGTCACCGCAGTCAACGGCGGCCGGTCGATCGACACCAGCATGGGCCTGACGCCCAGCGGCGGGGTCATCATGGGCACGCGCAGCGGCGATCTCGACCCCGGCGTGCTCATGTACCTGCTGCGCGAGAAGCAGTTCGATGCGGCCAGGCTGGAAGAGCTGGTCGATCACAGGTCCGGCCTGCTCGGCATATCGGGCGTCAGCAGCGACATGCGGCGTCTGCATGAAGCCTCCGCGCCGAACCCCGATGCATGGCTTGCGGTCACGATGTTCTGTGCGTCCGTGCGCAAGCAGATCGCGGCGATGATCAGCGTGCTCGATGGCGTGGACATGCTCGTCTTCACCGGCGGCATTGGCGAGAACGACTCGCTGGTGCGCGCCGAGATCTGCAACGGCCTGTCATGGATCGGTGTCACCCTCGACGCGGCCCGAAATCGCGCTACGAGCATTCCGTCTGGCGCCATCCAAGATGACACATCGCGCTGCCGGGTGCATGTGCTGACCTCGCTGGAAGACGAGCAGATCGCGCGCCATGCGTGGGCATTGCTGGCGCCAAGGCCTTCAGGCAGTCGTCCACACCGAGATTGAGCCATGGCTGAAACGATCAATCGAAACAAGAGCGGTGGGCTGCGATAAGGTCCTGGGAGCCCTGCTCGGCAGGCGGGCCGGGCCGACGCCGACGCAGGTGAGGGAAGCCTTCGAAGAACTGGGCTTGGTCTTCCTCAAGTTCGGGCAGGTGCTCGCGATGCGGCGCGACCTGCTGCCCGCTGCCTACATCGACGAGTTGGCACTACTGCACGACGACTTGCCGCCGATGGACTTCGGCGTCGTGGGCGCAACGGTCGAACAGGCATTGGGCAAGCCGCTATCAGTGTTGTTTGCGTCGTTCGGCAAGACCCCACTGGCCGCGGCCACCGTCGCCCAGGTGCATAACGCGATCACGCAGGACGGGCGTCACGTGGCAGTGAAGGTGCAGCGGCCCGGTCTGGCGCCCATCATCGCCACCGACATCGCGGCACTGAGCACCCTGGTCGCCCTGGGTGAGAAGCTCTTGCCGCGCCTGCGCGCACTCGATCTGCCTCGCGTGGTCAGCGAGTTCGACAGCAGTTTGACGCGGGAGATCGACTTCAATCGGGAAGCGCGTTCCGTCATGCTCCTCCGCAGCGCGCTGGCAGACTTCGATGACCTCTGGATTCCGGATGTGATCGCGCCGCTGTCGAGTGGCGTCGTGCTCACGATGGAGTTTTCAGCCGGCGAACGGATCGATGAATACGCCAAGCGGCACCCCGAAGCGATGGCGCGGTCGATGAACACCCTCGTCAGGGTGATGCTGCAATCAATCTTCGAGGAAGGAGTCTTTCACGCCGACCCCCATCCCGGAAATGTCTTCGTGCTACCCGACGGCCGGCTCTCGCTGCTCGATTTCGGCAATACGGGGGAGCTGGACGAATCGATGCGCGAATCTCTGGCGCTGCTGCTCGACGCGGTCGTCAAGGGCAATGCGCGTGCCGCCACCGAGGCCTATCTCGAAATGGCATCGGCCGGGCCAGACGTCAACCGCATGGGCTTGATCGCCGACATGAAGGCCGCTCTCTTCGAGATTCGACAGACCAACCTGGCGCATGTCTCCATCGGCAACGCTCTGGATTCGCTGATGAGTGCCGGCAGCCGCAATGGCGTGCACAACCCGGCTGAGTTTGTCTTGCTGACCCGTGCCTTCGTGATTCTGGAATCGATGATCGGGCAGCTCGACCCGCAGCACGACTACATGGCCTCGTTTCGCGGCGAGATTGCGCGCCTGACAGAGCAACACTTCGCCGCGGGACGGATCAAGGACAAGTCAACCCAGCTTGCACGCGACGTGGAGCGTCTGATCATCGACGC